>OLPX01000903.1_pt1 | contig 24251 bp, 17 predicted proteins | sample 1672491 | NCBI WGS metagenome assembly OLPX01 (sample SAMEA3136692, study PRJEB25190) | human gut metagenome | biome: human gut; feature: human-associated habitat; material: faeces | place: Austria | collected 2013 | reverse complement strand
TTTTACCATAGAAGACCTTATAAAACCTTAGTTACAGAAAAACTTTCACATACTCCATATCACTTATTTTTTTGATTATTCTTTTCCCGGTTTCATTTTCATGTAAATAGGATACGCCTCCCGGCAATCCAAATATTTCTGAATGATTTAGGCTCTCGGCTTCCAAGCTCATAAACATGGCATAGAACACACTCAGCAAATCTCCATGGGAAACGATAATGATATTGCGCTCATTATTAGTCATAATTTCGTTAAAGAATGGCTTTAGCCTATTCCACACATCTCTGCGGCTTTCGGCATCAGAGAATAGTCTGTCGTCAACAGTTTTTTCTTGTAATTCCATATTTTCTTTAAGCCAGTGAACAGATTTTCCACAGCATTTTCCAAGATTTCTTTCTCTGAGTTCATTTCGTAATATTGGTTTGAGGCCCAGATAAGCTGCAATATGATCGGCAGTCTGTTTCGAACGTTTTAAATCAGATGTATACATTATAAATGTTCTTCCTGATAGTTCTTGCTGCAATTTTTTGCCAATATTGATTGCCTGATTAATTCCTAATTCAGTTAGATCCCAATCTGTCCAGGAGCCAACCATACCATTTGTGTGATGTACGGATTGAGTATGATGAATCGTAATAATTGTTTTCATTTTTGAGAGCTCTCCCAATATGTATTTGCGCATTGGTTTAAAAGTACAATTTTTAGATACGTCTATCCCGCTTAAGGCGAACAGAGGATTCACTGTATTTTGATTCTAATATTTATGTATGGAAATGTCAAACGGCCCCTTGGAGTGCGCTATTTTTGCTGCTAAAAATTTGCGATTCCTGGAAGTGAGATAGCCGGATTTTGATGATATCTCTATTTGAGAAGATGGAACTTTTCGCGGGTTCCGTCTTTTTTTGTGCATTTTAGAAGGGATAGGCTGCAATTTGTGCAAATTTCTGTTGACATTTTAAAAGTTGGGAATTATAATACACCTAAGAAATGAAACGGCGTTTCAAAAATTATAAAATCTTTGGAGGGTACAAATGCTGAAAGTTGAAATGAAGGACATTGTGGAGGCGTATGGCAGGATTCGGAATTATGTGCAGAAGACGCCGCTGATCTATTCGCCGGAGACTTCCGAGCGGACGGGCAGCGAGGTGTGGTTTAAGATGGAGAACCTGCAGCCCATTGGGGCGTACAAGCTGCGGGGAGCTATGAACAATATTCTGGGCATGAGCGAGGAAGATTTGAAGTGCGGGGTGGTGGCGGCTTCCGCGGGCAACCACTCCCAGGCGGTGGCTTACGCGGCTAAGTTAAAGGGCGTTTCCGCGGTGGTGTGCGTGCCGGAATCCACGCCCATGAACAAGCGCTACGGGGCGATCAAGCACGGGGCCAGGCTGGTGGTGTACGGGCCGAATTATGAGGACGCGGAGAACCGGGCTCATGAGATCGAGGCTGAGGAGGGCAGAAAGTTTGTCCACGCCTATGAGTCCAATGAGACCATTGCGGGGCAGGGGACTGTGGCCATCGAGTCGCTGCTGGAGAAGGGGGATTTCGACGCCATTCTGGTGCCCACCGGCGGAGGCGGGCTGCTGTGCGGAGTCGCCATTGCGGCTAAGGCCATGAACCCGGACATCAAGGTGTACGGCCTTCAGACCAACACCTCCGCTCCCTGGGACAAGTCCTTCCACGAGCGGAAGCTGAACAACGACTGTCCCTTCCTGCCCACCTGCGCCGACGGCCTGGAGGGAGCCATCACCTGGCCCAACGTGGAGCTGGCGCTGACCTGCGTGGACGACATTTTCGTGGTGGACGAGGAGCGTACCCGGGAGGGAATCAAGTGGATGGCCCAGAAGCACCACTACATGATCGAGGGCGCTTCCGCCACCTGTCTGGCCGCTCTGTTTGAGGATCACCAGGAGTTGAAGGGCAAGAAGGTGCTGTGTATCATTACCGGGGGAAATATTGATCTGGACAAATTCTGTGAAATCTGTGAAAAGGATTATTGAGGGGGAAAATTATGAGTCAGAAAAGCAATCTTAAAAAATATGTGGCGGTATTCGTGCTTTCCATGATTTCGAGTTCGCTGTATCTTTTGCCTTATGTGAAATACGTGTTTTACGACGCGCTGCTGGTGGGACTTAACGCCACCAACGCCCAGCTGGGCGAACTTTTGAGCGTTTACGCCATTGTCTGCGCCATCGGTTATATCCCCGGAGGCTGGGTGGCGGACCGGTTCTCGGCCAAGAAGATTATTATTATCTCCACTCTGGTTACCGGAGCGCTGAATATTATTCTGGCCTTTGTGATGAATTTCCAGATGGCGATGGTGATCTGGGCGCTGCTGGGACTTTCCACCAGCTTTGCTTACTGGGGCGCTTCCATCAAGGCCATCCGTATGCTGGGCGATTCCAGCGAGCAGGGACGGCTGTACGGCTTTTTCCAGAGCTTTGAGGGATTGATGAACACGGTGTCCGCCTTTGTGGCCATGGGTATTTTTACATATTTTGCCTCTCAGGTGGCGGGACTGAAATACACGCTGATTTTCTACGGATTCATGTGCCTGCTGGCCGCGGTGCTGCTGTATTTTGTATACGATGAGAAAAACTCTGTGGACGACGGGGAGGAAGAGGACAAGATCGAGCTCAAGGACATCGGGCGGGTGCTGAAAATGCCTCAGACCTGGATTCTGGCCTTTACGCTGTTCTCCATTTATGCCGTGTATTCCGGTTCCACCCTGCTGACTCCGTACCTGACGGACGTGATCGGAATCAGCGTGGGAGCCGCAAGCATTATCGCCATTTTCAGAACCTATATCGCCAGATTCCTGTTCTGCCCGGTGGGCGGATTTATCTCCGACAAGACGGGGCAGGTGGCAAAGACCATTTTGGCCGTCGCGATTCTCTCGGGAATCTCCATCGCCTGCTTTTTCCTGATCTCCGGTTCCACTCCGGTGGCGCTGGTGCTGACCGTGGTGATGGTCAGCGCGGCTCTGATCTATATGAACTACGGTATCATGTGGTCCATTTCCGAGGAAGTGAAGATTCCGCGCCACCTGTATGGGACCGCGGTGGGCGTGGCTTCCATTATCGGATATCTGCCGGATTCCTTTATGCACACCATTTTCGGAAACTGGCTGGATCAGTACGGCGCGGACGGCTACCGGTACATTTTCATGTTCCTGATCGGCCTGTGCGTAATTTCCGTGATCACCTGTGTGATCGCCATGCAGTTCAAGCGGAAAAACGCCTGAGTGCGGAGGAAACGGGAGGAGAGACGGATTGAAACCTTATTTGTGCATTGAATGGAACGATACGGAGTCGGAGGCCGTGGGCTGGCTGGTGATTCACAATTTTGTCAACGGCTACACGGGCGGCGGGATCCGCATGCACCCGGCCGTGACCCGGGAGGAGGTGCTGCGCCTGGCGGAGTGCATGGCCTATAAATACAAGGCGGGCGAGTCCCGGTTCTGCGGCGGCTGCAAGGGCGGGATCGCCTACGACAGCCGGCGGCCGGACGCCGGGGAGGTGCTCAGGCGGTATATCATCGCCATGATGCCTTACATCCGCACGGGAGTATCCCTTGGAGGGGATTACGGCACCCGCTATGGGGATATCCTGAAGATTTTCTCAGAGTTCGGGCTGGATATGCCCATGACGAAATCCATGCGGGCGGACCCGAAGATCATGGAAAACATGGAGGCTTACAACCGGCTGCTGGATGAGACGGTTTACGGACGCCCGCTGAACGACGTGATCGCAGGCTACGGGGTGGCGTGCAGCGCGGACGAGGCATTTGCGGCGCTGGCGCCCGGCCGGAAGGCGGACGTGGTGATCCAGGGAATGGGACGGGTGGCCTTCGGCTGCGCCAGCCGCCTGGCCGAGCTGGGACACCGAATCGTGGGAATGGCGGATTCGCAGGTGTTTGTGTACTGTGCGCAGGGGCTGGACGCGGAGGCGTTATACCGGATGAAGCGGGAAAGCCGGGTGCTGGACCGGGATGGGCTGCCGGAGGGCTGGGAAACCTATCCCACCGAAGCCTGTGTGGCGGCGAAGTGCGACGTGCTGATCCCCGCGGCCCTGGCCAACACGGTGAACGGGGACAACGCGGCGTCGGTCAAAGCCGGTCTGGTGGTGGAGGCGGCCAATATCGCCGTATCGCCGGAGGCGGATGAGATTTTAAAGGAGCGGGGAGTCCGGCTGATCTGTGATTTCACGGCCAATTTGTCGGAGGCATGGCTGTACGACGCGGTTTTCTTTGGCGCGGTGACGCCGGAGCTCTCCAGCGTGCTGGCGGGCGCGGAGGCGCTGTGCAGGAGAAATGCGGCCAAGCAGATGCGGTGCGCTCTGGAAGATGGAATTTACGCCAGGGAGAGCGCCAGGGAGCTGTTCGAGCCGGATGTGCAGGATTTACCGGAAATATAGAAGGGAAGCAAAACGCAGATGACAGAGAGATTATACATAAACGGACAGAGCTGTAAGGGCTGCGGCTACTGTGTGAAGGAATGTCCGAAAAACGCGCTGTCCTTGAGCGGCGCGATCAATGCCAAGGGCTATGCCGTGGTGCAGGTGGACCATGAGGTCTGTATCCGCTGCGGGGTATGCTACACGGTGTGCCCGGATTACGTGTTTGAGATCAGGGAGGGGGAGTGAGCGGCATGAGACAATTAATGAAAGGAAACGACGCCATTGCGGAGGCCGCGGTGCGGGCCGGGATGCGGTTTTTCTCCGGCTATCCGATCACGCCCCAGACTGAGATATTGGAGTACCTTTCCAAACGCCTGCCGGAGGTGGGCGGCACATTTGTGCAGACGGAGTCGGAGATTTCCGGCATTTCCATGGTGTACGGGGCCGCTGCCACAGGGTTTCGGACCATGACCAGCTCTTCGGGGCCTGGGTTCAGCTTATTGCAGGAGGGAATCTCCTATATCGCCTCGGCGGAGCTGCCCTGTGTGATCGTGGACGTGATGCGCTACGGCACCGGACTTGGGGATATTTTCCAGGCCCAGGGGGACTACCTTCAGGTGGTCAAGAACGGGGGACACGGGGACTACCGCTGTCTGGTGTACGCGCCGTCCTCGGTGCAGGAGGCGGCGGATCTGATGACGCTGGCCTTTGACAAGGCGGAGGAGCATCGGAATCCGGTGATTCTGCTGTCGGACGCCTCCATCTCGCAGATGATGGAGCCGGTGGAGCTGCCGGAGATGAGAGAGCACGACCCGGATCAGTACCAGTGGTCCTTAAAGGGGCGCAGGTCGCCGGAGGATTTCCGGCGGGTGACCTCCAACATGTACTACATCGACGATTACGACCGGTATATTCAGGAGAAATACCAGCGGGTTGAGGAGCAGGAGCAGCGCTGGCAGGCTGTGGAGACGGAGGACGCGGAGTATGTATTGGTGGCCTACGGCATTTCTTCCAGAATTTGTAAAGAAGCGGTGCGCCTGGGGCGCAGTCAGGGCATCAAGCTGGGGCTGATCCGGCCCATTACCCTGTACCCGTACCCGGTGAAAGCCTTTGAGGCGTGCCGAAACGCCAAATGCTTTATCTCCTGTGAGCTGACGCCGCTGGCGCAAATGGCCGAGGACGTGGCGCTGGCCGAGGGGATGCAAAAGGACGTGTACGCCATCACAGGCGGCATGGAGGTATTTGACTCAAAGGATATTCTGGATGAGGTCGCCAGGATTGCGGCCGGAGAAAAGAAGGCGGTGTATAAGGGCAATGATTAAAACAAAACCACAGACATTGATCGATGATAATAAATACTGCCCCGGCTGCGGACACGGCGTAATCAACCGCCTGGTGGCGGAGGTGCTGGAAGAGCTGGGGGTGGCGGATCAGACCATCGGGGCCGTGGCCGTTGGCTGCGCCTGCCTGATGATCGACACCTTTGGAATTGACTGGATACAAGCCCAGCACGGAAGGGCGGCGGCGGTGGCGGCGGCCATCAAGCGCTGCCGGCCGGACCGGACGGTGCTCACCTACCAGGGGGACGGCGATGCGCTGGCCATCGGTTTCTCCGAGACCATGTACGCGGCGATCCGCAACGAGAACATTACAGTGATTTTTGTAAATAATACCAACTTCGGCATGACCGGCGGGCAGATGGCTCCCACCACGCTGCCGGGACAAAAGACCACCACCAGCCCCCACGGCAGGGACTGCGCCGTAACGGGAAATCCCCTGAAAGCCATCGATATGCTGAAAACCCTGGATATCGGCTACGCGGCCAGGGGGGCGGTGACCACGGCTGCGGAAATCGCAAAGACCAAGCGGTACATCCGGAACGCCTTTGAGGCTCAGTTAAACGGGGAGGGATACTCCTTCGTGGAGGTTTTATCCCCCTGTCCCACCAACTGGGGTATGACCCCGCTGGCGGCCAAGGAGCGGGTGGCGACCACGATCCAGGAATATTACCCGGTGGGAGAGTTTGTGAAAAGGGGGGAGAAGCAGCATGACTAATCTGGTATGCGCGGGTTTCGGCGGACAGGGGGTTCTGACGGCCGGGCTCATTATCGCCAAGACAGGGATGGACATCGGAAAAAATGTGGTGTGGATTCCCTCCTACGGCTCAGAGATGCGGGGCGGAACAGCCAACTGTAACGTGAAAATCTCAGAGGAGGAGATCGCCAGCCCCTTTATCCGCTCCATCGACGTGCTTCTGGCGTTAAACGAGCCGTCGGTGGACAAATTTCAGGGGAGCATCGCGCCGGGCGGCACGATGATTATTAACAGCAGCATTGTGAAGCGGGAGGAGTTCCGGCCGGACATCCATGTGTACGCGGTGGAGGCCACAGGGCTGGCCGCGGAGCTGGAAAATTCCCGGGGAGCCAATATTGTGATGATCGGCGCATTTTCCAAAACCACCGGCGTGATCGGTGAAGCCCAGATGGAGGAGGGCATCGAGAACTTCTTTCTGAGCAAGGGGAAATGCAATCCCAAAAACAGAGAATGCTTCGCGGCCGGTATCCGTTTGGTGCGGGAGATGCAGAGGGCGGTGGTCTGATGGAGATTGGAGCGTTATTAAAGCCGGATAAGATCTGCGTGATCGGAGCCAGCGAGAAATCGGGGTTCGGCGGGGACACCTGCCGCAATGTGATCGAATACATGAGGGAGGGCAGCTATTATTTTGTCAATCCCAGGCGGGACGAGGTTTTCGGAAAGCCCTGTTACCGGACTGTGGAGGAGGTGCCGGGCAGCTTTGACCTGGCGGTGATCTGTACGCCCCAGGGTACTGTGGAGGAGCTGCTTAAGTCCAGCAGGGCAAAGGGGGCAGGGGCTGCAGTGGTATTTGCCAGCGGCTACAAAGAGATCGGGAGCGCCCAGGGGCGGGAGAACCAGGAGCGGCTGACCAGGCTGTGCAAAGAGCTGGACATGGCCCTCATGGGGCCGAACTGCGCCGGTTTTGTGAACTATACCGACGGCGTTTATCCCTTCGCCTTTCTCAGCGAGAGCCGGGACCGGAAGGGGACCGTGGGAGTGGTGTCCCAGAGCGGCCAGATCTGCCTGTCCTTGATGGACAGCCCGGGCATGAAGTTCTCCTATGTGATTTCCTCCGGCAACAGCGCGGTGGTACGCATGGAGGATTATCTGGAATTTCTGGTTGAGGACGAGAGCACCAAGGTGGTGGCCATGTACCTGGAAGGGGTGCAAAATGTGCCCCAGTTTCTGGATTGCCTGAAGCGGGCGGCCGTGAAGCGCAAGCCGGTGGTGATTCTCAAGGCCGGGCGTTCGGAGAAGGGCGGCCGTCTGGCAGCCTCCCACACCGGCAGCCTCTCCGGGGCGGACGCGGTGTTCGACGCGGTATTTCGCAAATACGGGGTGATCCGGGTGGACGATGTGGAAGAGCTGATGGCTGTGTCTATGATGTTCTCCATATTGCCCGGGCTGCCAAAGCGGCCGGGGATCGCCTCCATGAACCTTTCCGGCGGGGAAACCGGAGTCTGCGCCGACGTGGGCCAGACGTGGGGGATTGAGTACCCGGATTTCCAGGCGGAAACACTGGAGCGTCTGAGGGAGCAGCTTCCCTCCTATGCCAGCCCGGCCAACCCCCTGGACATGACGGCCACTCTCTCCTATGACGTCCAGGCCTACGCCGGGGCGCTGCGCACGGTGATGAGCGATCCGAATGTGGGGCTGGTGGCCATCGGATATACGCTGTTAGAGCGGATTGCGGACCCGGCCATCTGCTACATGACGGAGGCCATCGAGCTGGTGGCTGCGGAGCCGGGGGCCAAGCTCATGGTCATGATCCCGTTTTTGGAGAATACCCGAAATGAGGAGTATGCCCGGAGACTGGAGTGCGCCGGGGTTCCGGTGCTGCCGCCCACGGTTTACGCATTTAAGATCCTCCGGTATCTGGAGGAGTTTGCGGCCTACCGGCCTGAGGAGCGGTGTCTGGATATGACGGCCCCGGCTCCGCGGGAGAAAAATGAAAAAACGGCCTTGTCTGAGCACGAGAGCAAGGTGTTTCTGTGCGGACATGGCATCGAAACACCCCGGGAGCGGGTGGCGCGGTCTGAGGCGGAGGCGCTGGAAGCCGCCGGAGAGTACGGATATCCGGTGGTCTTGAAGATCGATTCCGGCGACATTATGCACAAGTCGGACGCGGGCTGCGTCAAGGTGGGGATTCAGGACGAAGGGCAGCTGCGGCAGGCTTACGGGGAGATTTTGGAGAACGCCAAAGCCTATGATCCCCAGGCGGAAATCGGCGGCGTGCTGGTGCAGGAAATGTTAAAGGCAGGCACGGAAGTGATCATCGGCGTGAACAATGATCCCCAGTTCGGTCCCATGGTGATGTGCGGTCTGGGCGGCGTGTTCGTGGAGATTTTCAAGGACGTGTCCATGGCCATGGCGCCGGTGAGCGAGGCGGAAGCTCTGAAAATGCTGCGTTCCCTGAAGGGATATAAACTGTTTGCCGGATACCGCGGAGGAAAGAAGCTGGACGAGCAGGCGGTGGCGGATCTGATCGTGCGGGTGGCCCGCATGGCCGCGGATGAGAAGGACCGTCTGGCGGAGCTGGACATCAACCCGGTGTTTGTGTATGAAAAGGGTGTTGCGCTGGCGGACGCGTTGGTGTTGAAATATGATTGACGGTTTTTGAGGGATTGAATTAAAACGGATTTTATGGGGCAGGGACTTGACAATTTTAATGGAAATTGTCAGGTCCTTGTTTTGTTCTGGGGCGTTTGTTCCGGGCAAGGCAGTCTGCCTGCAAATCTCTTCCCGGGCGCGCTGTCGGGAAACGCCTGGGATGATTATAATAAAACAAAATGGACGACAGGAAGGGAGGCTGGCCCCATGGAAGCGGAGCAGGCGCTGCGGGCGGCAAGGAGCCGGATTTTGAAGCGGATATCATTTCTCTCGCCGGTTCTGGAAGTGGTTGAGTGGAGGGAACAGGACGGGTTTGAGGGGATCGGAACGGACGGGCGGTTTCTGCTGTACGGCAAAGCGTATGTGCGGGAAATCGCGGTGTCTGGCGGGAACGGACGGCTGGAGCGGGAGTATCTCCATGCGGTCTGCCATATCATCTGCCGCCATCCGTCCCAGTGCCCGGGGGACGAGGCGGAGCGGAAATTGTTCGGGATTTGTGCGGATTTGAAGGCGGGGGAGCTGTATTTGCGGTTCTTGGAGTGCGCAAACGGGGGACGGAAGGGGAAAAACGAACTGGAAATGCCCTGGGGCTACTGTAATATGATCGGGCGGAGCCGAACAGAAGGGGTTTATGTCAGAGAATTGTACCGGGAAGCGGAAGAAAATGAGGAGAGAAAGCTTGCGCTGGAGGGGATGGCAGAGGTGTTAATGGTGGATGATCACAGGTTTTGGCGGAAGAAGGACGAGGAAGGGCAGAGAGGCGGAGTACGTGCCGCAGGCAGCCCGGGAGCCTCCCCCGGCGCGCAGTCCGCAGGCATCCCCGGCGTGCCTCCCTGCGCTCATCCTGACCAACTCTCCCGCGCGCTGGAGGCAATGCAGATCATGGCGGGGCGCCAGATCAGTCTTATGCTGTTTGGCGGCCGGGGTTACGGCAGCGGAAGTCTGGGCGTTTCCTGTTATTACGAGGCGGCAGAGGAAAACCACCGCAGCTACCGGGAGTTTCTGGAGCAGTATCTGGCCCGGGAGGAGGTTTGCCGGGAGGACGACAGCGAGATCGACTATATCTGGTATACCTATGGGATGGAGCGGTGGGGAAACATTGGGCTGGTAGAGTCGCCGGAGGTGACGGAGCAGCCTGCGCTAAAACAGATCGCCATCGCCATTGACACCAGCGGCAGCTGTCAGGGGGAGCCGGTGCGGCTCTTTTTGCGGGAGACTGCCAATATCCTCAAATCCTATGAAAATATGGAACTGGATATCCTTGTTTTCCAGGCGGACAGCAAAATATGCCGGGCAGACCGGATCGCGGACCTGGATGGCCTGGAACGGTACCTGGCGGAGGGAAGGATCGACGGGGGAGGCGGAACGGATTTCATTCCTGTGATCCGTCGCCTGGAGGAACTCAACCGTTCCGGGCGGGAAGCGCCGTTTAAACTGCTCATCTATCTCTCCGACGGGATGGGACGGTTCCCGGAACACAAGCCGGAGTTTGACGTGGCGTTCGCTCTGGTGGACTGCGGTTGTTTTAAGCCGGAACTAACGGAGTGGGTGATCCCGCTGTATCTCACCGGTGATGAGGAGGCGAGAGGCATACAGCCAGAAAGAATTGCGGCAGGCGGGAAGCCGGACTATACGCCGGGAAACTGCGGAGTGTTAAATCAAACGGAGGGAGGGATCATCGGTGGATTTTTCGGTATCGATTAAGAAGGCCAAGGAAATGATCAAGGAGAGCGTGGCGTGTTACCGGCAACGGGATGAGGAAGGCAATTTCCTGTTCCCTGTAAAGGAGCAGATGCCCCTGGAACTGGTGGGGCCGCCGGGGGTAGGCAAGACGGAGATCGTGGAGCAGACGGCAAATGAACTGGGAATCGGGTTCGTCAGCGTGAGCCTTGCCCACCACGTCCGGCAGACCGCCCTGGGCCTGCCGGAGATCGTGGAAATCCCCTTTGAGGGTGGGAAATGCAAGGCCACCCGCTACACCATGAGCGAGATTCTGGCGCCGGTTTACCAGGCGTGTGAGGTGGGGCAGCGGGAGGGGATTCTGCTGGTGGACGAGTTCAACACGGCCTCCGACAGCCTGATGCCCGCTATGCTGGGCTTCCTGCAATTCAAAGCCTTGGGAGCCCACAAGCTGCCCGAGGGCTGGATTCTGGTGCTCTGCGGCAACCCCAGGCGGTATAACCGCCACGCCCGGGAATTCACCGCCGCCATCCGGGACCGGATCCGCCGCATTGTCATTGAGCCGGACCTGGAGGTGTTTTTGGAGTACGGCATGGAGCAGGGGATGCACCCGGATATTGTGGCGTTTTTGAAAATGCACCCGGACTGCTTTTACCGCTGTGAAAACCAGGGAGACCGGGACGTCATCGTTACGCCCCGGGATTGGAGTAACCTGAGCCGGACGTTAGCCGCCTATGAGAAGCAGGGGTTTGCCGTGACAAGGGAGTTGGCCGTCCAGTTTGTCAAGGATGAGCACATCGCCGTGGAATTTATCAATCATTACCGGACCTATTCCCGGCTCATCGACAGCGGGGACATCGAGTGTATTCTGGCTGGGGAGGGAATCGATAAGCTGGCCCGGAAATACAGCCTGGCCGATTTTGATGTAAAATGGGCTGTGCAGGGAATTCTGATGCGCAATATTGTAGACCATTCCGGCTGCCTGAAAGCCGGGGAGCTATCGCTTTCCGGGCGGGGAGAGGCGGTGGAGGCGGTTAACCGGCAGATTGGATTTGCGCTGGAATTTATGGAGGCCGCCTACGGCAAGGGGGTTTTGCTGGAAGTTACGTTAAACTATTTATCCCGCAACAATGCCTGCTGGAGGGTGCTTGCCCTGTGCAGGAACCCGGCTTACGTCCGGCTTTCCGGGGAGCTGCTTCTGCTGGGAGAAAAACAGATTTGAAGGACAAAGGAGGTGTCCCTATGTGGGAGGAGTGGGAGCTTAAGTCGCCGCAGGTCCAGCTGTACCTGGCAATTAAGGAGGGGAATGAGGAGAAGATCCGGAGCGCGCTGGAGGAGCACCATAGGGAATTTCTGGAATACCATCATTTTGAAGAGCCGGTGGGAAGGGGAATCTATGAAGAGGGAGTATTCATGGATACGGCGATCCTGTCGGGGCGTGAGAAGATTGTAAAGCTGCTGCTGGAGTTGGGATTTAAGCCATTATTTTTTCATGGAAGCGGCGGGCAATATGCAGGGGCTTTGGATCGGGCGGTGAACCGTGAATATTACCGGGAGTCCAGGGAAATCTGGGAGCGGGTCACATATTACTCTGAAATAGGGCTTAAGGATATGGCGCCGGGCCGGATGGTATGGCCGATTGCGGATGACAATCTCTTTCGAATGCAGATTGAAGCGATGGAGGATATCAATTCCATTGAGATTATTCGCATTATAAAGAAGGAGGAGGAGAGGCTGATATTTCCTTGCGGTATGCAAATTGAAGTGACGCCCGTGCTGTTCGCCCTGCTGACCGGGAATCGGAAACGGCTTTGCTGGCTTTTATCACAGGGCGCAAAACTGGATGGCGGCTGGCCGATGTGGCGGGAGCGGGATTTAAAGCCATTGCTCAATCCCTTTGGCGAGGAACATAATTGGTGCACAAACGCCCTGGAAATTGCCATACTGTCCGGGAATCCGGGGATGGTGGAGTTTGTGCTGGAAAAGAGCAGTGAAGCGGCGTTTTACTGGGCCGGGCACACGGTGGAGGGGACGGGAAAACGCTGGTTCCCCAAATTACGGCAATGTGGAAGCCCGCCGCAAGAGCGTGGTTATCGGGCTTATCGGATGGAGCGGGCCGTCAATTTTGCAGGGCGTCCAATGTGGGATTATCTGTGGGGACATTTTCAGGAGCCGTTAAGCCGTATCCCCATATACAGTGTTCTGGATATGGGCGGGGGAGCGTTTGCGGATTTGCTGTTTGAGAGAATGGCGTCGCTGGGAAACGGAAATTCCCATATGGCGGAGCTGGACCGGTGGGCGGGCAGATATTTGAGATGGAGACAGGCGCCGGAATATTGCGAGGGCATCCGGCAGTATTTTTCACGGCACTGGGAATGGTACCACAGTCATATGGAGGAAGCAGGGGCGGATTTACGGGCTTTTTTGATGGGAGTGGGGTGGCACGCCTGGAGCTGGTGCATATGGGGAAAATTTAACCAGCGGGAACCGGGCTGGTTTGAATTCCCGGAGTTGCTGGCGGGTTTTTCAGTGGATATCAGCGCGCTGCTGCAATGGTACATTTCAGAAGCCGGATTTGATGAGGAAACCGTGATCAAGACATGTGTGAATTTGAATCAAATGAGCCGCGATTATAATATAGGATTGGAAATAAATAGAAAACATATAGACATGACGGAATTGGCGGAAAAGAAAAGTCCGATGCAGCTTTTTACGTTCATAACCGTTAAAAACCGCGGCGCTTCCTCCGATGGACTGGAGAGGCTGAAAAAGGTCTGCGGGGAGTATGATGAGCTGCTGCCGGAGCCTCTTGTGGAGGCGGCGTTTGAAAACAATTACCTGACCGGGGCTTGTTATATGGAATTTCTGCAATATCTGGAGAGCCGGGAAAAGTACGATATGATCACACAGTTTATCCTTGGAAGAAACCGGTTTGAACTGACGGAGACGGAGGGCGGTGATCCAAAGGAGCAGAGTCCGAGGCCCGCCGGCCGATTTGCAAGATTAAGGAATAACAAAGAAATTTCCGCACACCGCCTTGCCATTTACCGTGCGCTGCGGGCAGGCGGACTGAAGGAGGAAGCCGGGCTTTTGCGGATGGCGGGGAATCCTGAGTTTAACGGGCGGCTTATGGAGGCGTTGCGCAGTTCAGGAGGGTTGATTTTAGAATCACGGCTGCGGGTGAGATTCTGGAATCAGGTGTGCGAGTTCGACGGCTGCCTGAATTTGCCTGGTATTGCCTTTGTGATGGGAAATGATGAATTGGCGAAGCGTTTGCTGGAATTCTGGAGTGAGAGGGAACAACGAAAATATAATCCACGGTCCGGTTTTTTGACGATGGGAATATTTTACTCAAGCAGAACCAATCAAGGGTACGATATCTGCGTCCAGTACCGGAAGGGCGGCATGGGGGAATGGCCGGGCGGGATTGTGACGGGTGAGGCGTCTATGGGAGCGGATGAGGAATATCATACGGATATGACCGGGATGAGTCTTGCAGCGCTTGCCATTGCCATGGGGCGCCTGGAGATTGTGGAGGAGATCGACCGGATGGGGCTGCTCTCGGATCAGGATATCCGCCGTGGGATTATTTATGTCGGGGACGCGCGAATAATGGAGTACCTGAACCGGAGGGGGAGGTTTACCCCAAAACTGTGGCAGGGAGACGGACTGGGGGGGTTTTTGAGTTGGAGTGGCTGCTGGAATTGGTTTGTGTTGGGGTGGTTTGCGGAAAATGGGCTTATGGCGGAAGCGGATTATGAGACACTGCGGGAGTGGGCCAGATGGGGGAGCACACCGGGCGCTCGAATGAAGGATCCGGTGAAAAAACCGTGCAGTGAGGAATGTTTGATACGGAAATGTGAGGAGGCGCTGGGAGGGAACGTGAAACTGCCCGGGCCGGGCCGGACCACCGCCTGAAACCGGGCTGTATCTTTCCGATATCCTGTGGTATCGTATGAACACTTGACGAGGTCTTTTCGAGTCTAGTGAGAATACATGCCGAAACACTTAGCGAGGTCTTTCACGAGCTTAGTATTTGTGGTACGATAGGGGATATTATGGATTGTGAGGTGCGGTAAAATGGAACAACACATCAGGCGTCTGAGGTTGAGTCACGTGGCAAATGTGAGGGATCTGGGAGGTTATGAGGCGGACGGCGGGGTGATCCGCTGGAACAGGCTTTACCGGGCGGGGGATCTGTCCGGGGCGGACGCGGGCGATTGGGAACGGCTTAAGGCGGCGGGAGTCAGGACGATCCTGGATCTGCGCAGCGCTTCGGAACTGCGGGCGAAGCCGGACCGGCCGCCCCAGGGGATCTCCTGGTATCATCTGCCGCTCCAGACGGAGGAAATCGACCTGGAACATCCGGCGGATTTGGCGGGGCTGGCGTTTCTTAAAAGTCTGCGGGAGAGCTATGTGATCATGGCCGGTGAGAACACAGGGCTGCTGGCTGCGGCCCTCGCGCGGCTGACGGCGTCCCTGGACGATGGAGCCGTGCTGTTCCACTGTACGGCAGGGAAGGACCGGACCGGCGTTCTGGCTGCGGCAGTCCTTTGGCTGTGCGGCGCAGCGCGGGAGGACATCGTGGCCGACTACGAGGTGTCACGTACCTACAACCAGGACGGTTTGGGCGCGCTGGCGGACAAAATGCCGGACTGCGATCAGCTTCTGCCGCTGCTGCGGTCGGAGCCGGAGAACATGGAGCGGCTTTTGGACTTTTTCCGGGAGTCCGGACTGGACGGACGGCTGGCGGAGAGCGGGTTTTCGGCGGAGGAGCAGAGGCGGCTGCGGGAAAGGATGATTCAGAAGGGGTGAGGCGCGCTCCCGAAATCCTACTGTCCCTTTATGGAAATCTATGGTAAGATGGAGAGCGAGACAGCAGTTTGGGCGGCCCGCCCCCAGGTCAAGAAACCACGGGATGTCCGCCCGATGGAAGAGCAGGCGGAGAAAACGCCGTCTGAACTGCTGCAAATACATATTGTGAGGAAACCATAATGAACATCCTGATCCTGAAACTTTGCGCCGTATTTCTGGTCATTATCGCCATGCTCTGGCGCAAGCTTCCGCTGTTTGCGGCGATTTCCGGGGGCCTGGCAGCCGCGGTGCTCTTGTACGGAATTCCCCTGGGCCGGGCCTTGACCATTGGCGGAAAAGCGCTGGTCAGCCGGGAGACCGTCACGGTGGTGTTGAGTTTCTATTTTATTACATTTTTGCAGCGGATGCTGGAGCGCAGGCGGCGTCTGAAACAGGCGGAGGAGTCGCTGAGCGGCCTGTTTGGCAACCGGCGGATCAACGCCTCGGCGGCACCCGCAGTGATCGGCCTGCTGCCGTCGGCGGGCGCAATGACCATTTGCGCGGAGATCGTGCGATCCTCCTGTGAGGACTACATGAGCCCGGAGGATATGACCTGCGTCACCAGCTTTTACCGCCATATCCCGGAGAGTTTTCTGCCCACCTATTCCTCGATCCTGATCGCCCTGGCCCTGTCCGGCGTGGGAGCGGGGCAGTTTGTGCTGGCCATGCTGCCGCTGGTGGCCGTGCTGTTCCTGATCGGATACGTGTTCCACCTGCGCAGGCTTCCAAAGCGCACGGACCAGCGCCTGGAAGGCGGGAAAATGGACTACGCCCGGATGCTGTTTCGCAGCCTCTGGTCCATTATTTTGATCGTGTTTCTGATCATCGCCTTCGACATCCCGGTTTACATCGCCACCCCTCTGGTGACGGTGCTCAACATGTTTGTGGACCGTCTGAAGTGGTGGGAAATCCGCCCGATGTTCTTCACGGCTTTTGAGCCGGTTATCATCTTCAACACGGTGCTGATCATGGTATTCAAGGACATTATCACGTCCACCGGCGTGATCCATGAGCTGCCGGTCTTTTTCGGCGGGCTGCCGGTTCCGCTGCCCCTGGTGTTTGCGCTGATTTTCTTTTTCGGCACCATCATCAGCGGCTCCAACGCCATCATTTCCCTGTGCCTGCCCATGGCGATGGCGGCCGTGCCGGACGGCGGGGTGGCGCTGTTGGTGCTGCTCATGAGCATGGCCTACGCCGCCATGCAGGTTTCCCCCACCCATGTGTGTCTGTTTATCGCCTCGGAGTGCTTTGAGGTCAATATCGGGGCGCTGGTGAGACGCAATATCCCCATGATTCTGGTGTTTTCAGCGGCCGCGGTGGGGTATTCGGCCGTGCTGGGGGTATTTTCGTAGAGATTGCGGCAGTGTGGTGATTTTGGCTGGGTAAAAATTGAACGTGTCTATGGTATGGCCTCCGGGAGAAAGCTGCCGGGGGCTTTTTCTGTGTGGTGGTATGAGGGCGGGAGGTGGAATGATTTCTAAAAATTTGGAAGTTATTGGGATTGTGATTGAAACTGTATGGATATCCGAGTATAATGATGGAAAATGGTTCCGGCTTCAGAAAAATTAAAAATATTTAAAACCGGACGGAAGGCTGGTTCGTCTTTTAATCAGAGGCAGGTAAAGGAGGACGGAATGAGAAAGAATATTGCGATCGGATGATCTGCGGGATTTACACGGAACAGCAGCCGGTTACATGGGCGGAAAATGCCGCGGACAAGGGGGGATTCTATGAGATGGGGGCGTGCGTGGATCACGGGCCGGCCCTTTGCATCCGCCCGGATGGGGACGGGTATATTACCCGGTTCATGGATATGAATGCAGGGGGAACTGCTAACCGGCATTGGGGAGCGGCGCAGGGAAAAGACGCTGTCCATACAGGGCGGGTTGTGGTAAAATAAGGATCAGATTGAAGTTTGGAAGTTTTTGGGAAGAAGGGCATTTATAAGGGGGCCTTAAAGTGCGGCGGCGGAGGGATGAAAGCGCATGGAACAGAGTATGAAAGAGTTGGTGGAAAAAGCTGTGGAGGGGGATCAGCAGGCGGTTGCCGTTCTGTATGAGCGGACCAACCGTAAGGCATATTATCTGGCTTTGCAGCTGGTGAAGGATCAGGACCAGGCCCAGGACATTTTGCAGGATGCGTATCTGAAGGTGTTTACGAACCTGGGGATGCTCCAGCAGCCGGAGAATTTCCAGGGCTGGCTGGATACGATTGTGATCAACAAGAGCAAGGATTATCTGAAAAAGAAGAAGCCGGTGCTGTTTTCTCAGATGGCAGCTAAGGAGGAAGCGGACAGCGAGCCGGATTTCGAGGACGAGAGCGGGTATTTTTCACCGGAAAAACGGGTGGACTACAGCGAGACGAAGCGCTTGATACAGGAGATGATCGACCGCCTGCCCGAGGCGCAGCGGATGGCTGTGGTGCTGTACTATCTGGAGAATCTTCCGGTAGCCCGGATCGCCGGGATCATGGAGTGTTCCGAGGGGACGGTGAAGAGCCGCCTTAATTATGGAAGGAAGTCGATTAAGGAGCAGGTGCTGGCGCTGGAGAAGAAGGGCACCAAGCTCTACTGCATGCCGCTGGTACCCTTCCTGTACTGGATGTTCCGCCAGCAGGTGTTGGCGGCCGCAGTGCCGGGCGCTGTGGGAGCGGCTATTGGAGCAGCCGGGGCCGGAGTGGGAAACGCAGTCGGAGGCGGAGCGGCTGGGGCCGGAGTGGGAAACGCGGTTGGAGGCGGAGCTGCCGGGGCAGGGAATACGGTTGCCGGTACCGGCGCCACATCCGCGGGAACGGCAACTGCTGCGTCTGCGGGAACGGCGTCAGCTGCCGCCTCTGGCATCGGAACTGCCGGGACTGTGGCGGGCAAGGCAGGACTTACAATCCTGGGTAAGGCCATCGGCGTGAAGGGAGTCGCCATTGTGGCGGCGGCCTGTGTGGGCGTCGGAGCTGCGGGGGGAGTGTATACCGCAAAAAGCCGCCAGGCGGCGGAGACTGCCAGAGTGGAAGCGGAGCGGGAGGAGGAGCGGTCGCGAAGAGCAGAGGAACGAAAAACGGAGGAGACGGCCTCCGAACGTTTGGAGAGCCAGGCGGCTGATGCGCAGGACGACCGGTGGAAACGGGATGAACAGATGAAAGCGGCCTGGACGCCTGAACATAGACGAATCTGGGAGGCGTCGCTTTGCACGGAACTTGATAAACGCGTGCCGGGAGAAGATTTAGGGCGAGCGCTGGAGACAGTATCGCAAGAGGGCCGGGAGATGATTGTGGAGTCAAGTTATGCGATTATTATGTGGGGACAGCTGATTGAGATGCCGGAAAATTACCAAGATGGTTATTACATCTATGATAAGGATTCGGTGGATCAGATTATTGAAGAGTGCTATGGTCATACTTTGGAAGGCTATATAGAGGGAACAGATCAGACGATGATTCTACTGAAGGATGGTTCGTATTATCTGTCCGGCATGGACTGGGGGGGTTCGTGGCCCTATATAGAGATCGCGGACACCCAGGCGCGGGATGGCCGCCTGATTGCTTATGGATACAAGGGATGGGTAACGGAAGTTGAGGAGTACGCTGACAGCAATTATGAGTTTGATTCGGGAGAAAACACTTGGACTTTCAAAGAACCGTTGATTATGTATTTCAGCTGGCATCCGGAAGCAGTATACAGCCAGTTCCGTTTGGAGGATATCGAGTACAATCGGGATTGGAAACGCGGGATGGAGAGCGGCCGGAGCAGGGCGGAAGGGCCGGAGGATATTTCACAGATGGAAGAAGAGCGCCTGCGGGAAGACCGGCCGGGCGAGGTTCAGGTAAGCGCAGAGCAAAAGCGCGTTATGGAGTTGCTGCTGTGTCCGCTTGTCTACGCCCAACATCCGGATAATGGGATTGTACGGATGGTGAAGCTGAGCCCGGGGCGGATTGTCAATCTCATGAGTTACCATTTGAATGACATTATGGAAGACCCGGATAACAGCATTTTCGCCCCGCTCGCAGACGAAACCGCGCACAGCGTAGAGCAAGGGCTGGTCTATCAGTACATGGAAGATATGTACGGACAGCCGGTGTCTATGAAGGCGGTGGAGAAGGAACTCTCCGGGGATTTTACCTTTCTGAAGCTGGAAAACGGCCGCCTCAGGGTGACGGGAGCCGGAGGAGAATCCTGGTGCGGGGTGACTCTTGAGGGATTTGCGATGGAAGACGGGAAAATGCAAGCGAAGGGATATTATGAGATTGAGCTGGGGGACATAATGCTGACCGGAGATGTGAGGGCAGTATTTGAGGTAAACCCGGACAGCTTTTTCGGCTATACGCTGGAATTGGTGGAGATTGAACACGATGGGAACCAGGACGGGAATTGAAGCGGTTCAGACTACCTGAGATGAATTTATGAAAGACGAGTGAGGAAGCGGAATGATGGAGCAGAGTATAAGAGAGTTGGTGGAACGGGCTAAAATGGGGGATCAGCAGGCCATAGCGGCGCTGTATGAGAAAACCAGCCGCAAGGCGTATTATCTTTCCCTCCAGTTGGTGAAGGATCAGGACCAGGCCCAGGACATTTTGCAGGATGCGTTTTTGAAGGTGTTTACCAATCTGAACATGCTGCAGCAGCCGGAGAATTTCCAGGGCTGGCTGGATACGATTGTGATTAACAAGAGTAAGGATTATCTGAAAAAGAAAAAGCCGGTGCTGTTCTCACAGATGACCGGGTCGGAGGAACCGGACTCGGAGCCGGATTTTGAGGACGAGAGAGGTTATTTCTCCCCGGAAAAGCAGGTGGATTACCAGGAAACAAAGCGGCTTGTCCAGGAAATGATCGACCGGCTGCCCGAAGAGCAGCGTATGGCAGTGGTACTGTATTATCTGGAAAATCTTTCGGTGGGGCAGATCGCCCGTTTGATGGAGTGTTCCGAGGGCACTATCAAGAGCCGGTTGAATTATGGCCGGAAATCCATCAAGGCACAGGTGCTGGCGTTGGAGAAAAAGGGCACCAAGCTCTACTGCATGCCTCTGGTACCGTTCCTTTACTGGATGTTCCGCCAGCAGATACTGGCTGCGGCTGCGCCGAAGGCTGTGGGAGCGGCGGTATTGCAGGCCGCGGGAGCCGGTGCTGCAGCTGCCGGAGCCGGAAATACGGCGGGGATCTCTGCGGGAACCGGTGCAGGGGGAGGAATTGCCGGGACAACCGCTTCCGGGGGAACTGCCACGGGAGCTGGAACCGTCGGGGGAACTGCCGCCGCGGGAACCGGTGCTGCTGGGACAACTGCCGCGGGAGCTGGAACCGCCGGGACAACTGCCGCCGCCGGAGCCGGAACTGCTACCGTCGCCACGGGAGCCGCCGGAAAAGCCGGTCTTGCGTTTCTTGGCAAGGCCCTTGGCGTCAAAGGCGTTGCCATTGTGGCGGCAGCCTGCGTGGGCGTGGGAGCCGGAACGGCGGGCGGCGTATACGTGTATAAAAACCACCAGGCGGCCGAGGCTGCAAAGACCGAGGCGGAACAAAGCGCGCAGGAAGAGGAAGCGCAGGAAAATGCCGGAGGCAGGGAAAACGAAGATGAGGGAACGGCGGATGGAGCGCTGGGGAGCGCCAGGCTGTCCGCAGAGGAGCGCGAAATTCTGCGTCGCCTCTACCAAGCGGCGGAGCAGCGGGATTATAAGGCGCTGGCAGAAGCGTTTCAGCCGGAATTTGCCACACTGTACAATCTGGAACAAGAGCATTTTCCGGGACAATATATAATTTTTGACGGTCAGGGAATTTCCGATACGCTGGAAGGTCACAAGCTGGCGGTCCAGGTCAGGAGTACCAAGGCCAAAGGCGGCAATCATGCGGGGCAGACCGTATACAGCGTAACCTGTTACCAGGGGGACTTTGTGGATGGGCTTCCCGAAGGGGAGCTGCTGGCTTACCGGGTCGAATATCGAACCTGGTCGAACCGGCCGGGCCAGGACGTTTGTATAACTGAGGCAGACTATGAGCGCGGGGGGACCAGGGGGACCGTGACGACCGAGTGTTGGCAGATCCAGGAAGATACGGGTGAGGCGGCGTGGCAGATTCATTTAGAGGGCGGTTACAGGGAAGATCATTGGCCGGAAGGGATGTTTGAGATTGGCTATCCGGTAGGGAAACAGTGGGTGTTTGACCGGAATGAAAATGTGATTGAGGAGGGGCTTGCGCAGGAGCTGTGGTTCAATGTGAATGTGGAATACGGCGATACGGAAGAATTTAACGCATTACCGGAATCCGAGAAGCAAAAACGCCTGAACATGGAGACGGGCACCGGGTATCTGGTTCCCGACACAACCGGAAACTACCGGCTTGACAATTTTGAACTGATGATGGACCTGGAGTCCCAGGACGCCGTGTTCTGGAGCTCAAAAGGTTCCTACCACGTTGAGGGAACCGAGGGCCTGTTCCCCTTCGAAATAACATCGGCCGGGGCGGCATCTCAGGCCGGGGCGGACTCCGGCGAGGCAGACCATTCCGACGCGCCGGAGGGGGCCTCCGATCTGGACCCGGCGGTAGCGGAACCTTACCGGGCGGCGCTGCGCTACCCGCAGTATGAACATGGCAAAATGGAGGACCGCTATGGTGAATGGAAAGTATCGGCCTCATCGTTTGAGGACCCGAATTGGAATCCGGTTCCCAGCGAGATGATTTCCCATGAGAATTATTATGAGATTACAAACGCTTCTATTGGGGTGCCGTACATTGTATCCGCCGATGAGTTCAGCCGGATGAAGGCGGGACACACCTTTTCCGTCAGCGTGATGGATCAAAATGGTCTCGTATCCTTCGAGGAGTTTCAGGTATTGAGAAAGGACAATAATGGATATTATGTTCTCACCGGAGACGAATCCGGGTATGAGGAAGCTTACCTGTCACCGCGGGATGACGGTACCGCATTTATTTGTTCCTATGATGACGATGCTCTGTACAGCGGTGTGATTTATATGGGAAGCCTGTATTTTTCTAAAAATTGTAAAATCTACGATGTCAACGGATTTGATCCGTCGGCGGGCTCCATCACCCTGGAATCTTATATGACCGAGGAGCACACGCTGACTTTTGACAACGGCATGGCTGGATATGAGTATGGGTTAAGCAACGGCTATATCCGGTTGTACGGCACTCCTGTTTTTGACCCAAATACCGGTTTGATCACAGAGTACGCTGAACTTTATACACCCTGACAATTAATTTGGAAAATAGGTGAGGAAACAGCGTGATGGGCCAGAGTATCAGTTCATTGGCCTCTCCGAATTCGACGATGCGTTCATTGTAATTGCCCCGATTGGGGGATTGTAAGCGCAGCCCAGGCAGCTGGTTATATTAAGGAATGTCCGGTCAGAGCGGCGGTTGGCCCGCAACGGCCGGGCATTTTGCGTGGTTTGACCTGGTTTTGCCCCAATAAAGCCCTAAAAAAGGCGCTTATGAAAAAAATACCTTGACAGGAATCAGGCCGACGGCTATAATTATATGGCGTGCGAGAATTTACAAAATTTTTGCGCACAAAAGCTGATAAGCAGCAACCACAGACAATATCACAGGAGGTGAAAGGAATGCCAACATTTAACCAGTTAGTGAGAAAGGGAAGACAGACCAGCGTTAAGAAGTCCACTGCTCCTGCTCTGCAGAGAGGTTACAACTCTTTACAGAAGAAGGCGACAGCTGTTTCTGCTCCGCAGAAGCGCGGCGTGTGCACCGCTGTTAAGACTGCAACCCCCAAGAAGCCTAACTCAGCACTGAGAAAGATCGCCAGAGTTCGTCTGTCCAACGGTATCGAGGTAACAAGCTACATTCCGGGAGAGGGTCACAACCTTCAGGAGCATAGCGTTGTTCTGATCCGCGGCGGAAGAGTTAAGGATCTGCCCGGTACCAGATACCACATCGTTAGAGGTACGCTGGATACGGCAGGTGTTGCAAACAGACGCCAGGCCCGTTCCAAATACGGCGCCAAGAGACCGAAAGATAAGAAATAAGTCACCGAGAATTGGAACCACTAACAGCAGTAAAGTGAAATTAGTGCCGGATTTGTGATATTGAACCTGTAGGTTGCAGGAAATAGATATACGCCCGAGCACGAACACATTTTATGGAAATATGTGAGTACCGATGAATTAATGGAAAACTGCAAGTGCCGTCACGGCATTGGCAGCCAGTATTAAGGAGGGAAGTAACGTGCCACGTAAAGGACATACTCAGAAGAGAGACGTTCTGGTAGACCCGATCTACAATAACAAGGTTGTGACCAAGCTGATCAACAACATCATGTTAGACGGTAAGAAGGGTGTTGCCCAGAAGATCGTATATGGCGCTTTCAACCGCGTTGCAGAGACAACCGGTAAGGACGCCGTAGAAGTATTTGAAGAAGCAATGAACAACATTATGCCCGTTCTGGAAGTAAAGGCAAAACGTATCGGCGGCGCCACCTATCAGGTACCGATCGAGGTTAGACCTGAGAGAAGGCAGACGCTGGCTCTGCGCTGGATCACTCTGTATTCCCGCAAGAGAAACGAGAAGACCCAGGAGGAGAGACTGGCAAACGAGATTATGGATGCCGCCAACAATACCGGCGCTTCTGTAAAGAAGAAAGAAGATATGCACAAGATGGCGGAGGCAAACAAGGCATTCTCCCA
>OLPX01000898.1_pt1 | contig 24292 bp, 20 predicted proteins | sample 1672491 | NCBI WGS metagenome assembly OLPX01 (sample SAMEA3136692, study PRJEB25190) | human gut metagenome | biome: human gut; feature: human-associated habitat; material: faeces | place: Austria | collected 2013 | reverse complement strand
TACGGCAACATGATGATCGGGATCTTCACCAGCCAGTTACACTCCAGTTTGACCGACGAGGGTGGCAAGCTGGAGGTTCGCTATACGCTGGACATCAATTCCAACCTGTCCAGTTCGAATGAAATTTTGATTACCATCAAGGAGGCAGAAAACAAAGATGTCAAAACTCGTGCAGCAGGCGACCACTGAACTGAGGAATATTATCCGTACCGCCATGGAAAAAGCCTGTGCCAACGGCGAACTGCCGCAGGCGGACATTCCTGAATTTTCCATCGAGGTACCCGCAGACCGGGCACACGGCGATTGGGCCACCAACGCTGCAATGGTAAGCGCGCGCGCCTTCCACGCAGCCCCCCGCAAAATCGCGGAGGCGATCACAAACAATCTGGCCTTGGACGGCACCTATTTTGACCGTTTTGAAATCGCCGGCCCCGGTTTTATCAATTTCTTTCTGAGCAAGCAGTTCTATGTGGATGTACTGAAAGACATTGAGGCGCTGGGAGACGCGTATGGCCGCAGTGAATACGGCCAGGGGAAAAAGATCATGGTGGAGTTTGTTTCCGCCAATCCGACGGGTCCTATGCACATGGGAAATGCACGCGGCGGCGCTCTGGGCGATTGTTTGGCAGCGGTATTGGACGCGGCGGGATATTCCGTGTGGCGCGAATTTTACGTCAACGACGCGGGCAATCAGATTGAAAAGTTTGGCAATTCTTTGGAAGCGCGTTATTTGCAGATTTATAAGGGCGAGGATGCGGTGGAATTTCCAGAGGACGGCTACCATGGCGACGACATTAAAGAGCGCGCCACACAGTTCTCGGAGGAATTCGGCGACCGCTACGTAAATGTGGAATCTTCTGTGCGTCAAAAGGCCTTGGTGGACTTTGCGCTGCCGCGCAACATTGCCAAAATGCAGGCAGACCTCGCCAAATACGGCATTCAATACGACGAATGGTTCTTGGAGAGTAAATTGCACAACGATGGCGAGTTGAACGAGACCATCCAGATTCTAAAGGACAAGGGCCTGACCTATGACAAGGAAGGCGCCCTCTGGTATCGCGCTACCACCTTCGGCGCGGAAAAGGATGAAGTCCTGGTCCGCCAGAATGGCAACCCCACTTATTTTGCGGCGGACATCGCCTATCATCGCAACAAATTTGCTAAGCGTGGTTTTGACCGCTGTATCGACGTTTGGGGGGCCGATCATCACGGCCATGTAGCCCGTATGAAGGCCGCTATGGATGCAGTCGGACTCGACGGCAGCAAACTAGACATCGTTTTGATTCAGCTGGTCCGCCTGGTCCGCAATGGCGAAGTGGTCCGTATGAGCAAGCGTACCGGCAAGGCGATCCAGCTGGCCGACCTTCTAGATGAGGTTCCCGTAGACGCTGCACGTTTCTTCTTTAACCTGCGGGAAGCCAATTCCCAGATGGACTTTGACCTTGACCTTGCAGTTCAGCAGGACGCTCAGAACCCGGTCTATTACGTACAGTACGCACATGCGCGCATTTGCAGTATCCTGAAGGCTCTTAAAGCGGAAGGAATTGAACCGAGAGCCTGTTCCGACGAAGAACTTTCTCTCTTAAATACACAGGAGGAGATCGACCTCATCCGTCACCTTTCTGCCTACACGGACGAAATCGTCGCAGCGGCAAAGGATTACGATCCCGCCCGTATCACGCGCTATGTGATCACACTGGCCAACCTGTTCCATAAATTTTACAATACTTGCCGTGTGAAGGATGAAGAGGACCGTCTGCGCGCCGCACGCATCTGTTTGTGCAAAGCAACAGCAACCGTTATCCGCAATGTGTTGTCCCTGCTAAAAATTTCAGCGCCCGAATCCATGTGATTCCGCCTTGAAACGAAACCTTACAGGAGAACAAAATCATGGAAGATTTCCCATATCCGTTACCCATGTTATTGGACGGAGCCACCGGTACAGCGCTTCTGTCTGCTGGTATGCCGGCAGATGTCTGCCGGCCTGGTGGGCTCGGTATGGAGCAGTGGGTTTTGCAGCACCCACAAATGCTGCAAACTTTATTGAATGCATACATCGATGCAGGTTCCCAGGCAGTGTTTGCTCCAACCTTTGGGGCGAATGCGGCTCTGCTCTCCGCCTATGGTCTGGAAGGGCGCGTGGTAGAATTGAACACCGAGCTGGTGCGCCTGGCACAGAGCATTGCAAAACCACGCGGGGTACTGGTGGGCGGTAATGTCAGTCCCAGCGGCCTGTTCGTCCCCCCTTTTGGTGAGGCCGACTTTGACGACATATACGACTTGTACCGCCAGCAGATCCGAGCACTCGATCAAGCGGGCGTCGATTTTCTTGCAATTGAATCGCAGACCTCTTTGGCCGATATGCGCGCAGCGGTTCTTGCCGCGCGTACAACCGATCTGCCTGTATTCGTCACCATCGCAGTGGACGAAAGTGGTCATACGGTTACCGGCAGTTCTTTGCTTCCGGTGGTCATCACGCTACAGGCCATGGGAGTGGATGCCATCGGCCTGAACTGCTTGCTCGACCCTATGCTTTCTTTGATCGAGGAAGTTCGCCTCCACACAGCGGTTCCCATCATCGCAAAGCCAAATGCCCGAAACTCCGATGGTACGCTCCTCTCCCCCGCGGCCTTTGCCGAGAAAATGCGCCTGCTGATGCAGGCCGGCGCCCGCATCGTAGGCGGATACGACGATTCTACTCCTGCGCATATTTCTGCGCTGAAAAAGGTGGCGCAGGAATTCGGCCCTCCCGAAATTGCAAAAGAGCCTGACAATTATGCGGCCACGATCGAAACGGAGGCCTTTTTCTTAGGGGACGACCTTGTATTCAGCGAACCCTTGGCCTGCACCGGGCATCTGGACGACGACCTAATCGACTTGGACGACGACCGTTGCAATACAGCCCTGGTGGAAATTGAAAGCATCGATGACGCCTATGTACTCGCAGAAAACAGCAGCATGACCCGTCTTCCGATTGCTGTACATTGCGACAGTGCACCGATTTTGGAAGCGGCCCTACGGTACTTCCAAGGGCGTTTGATCGTTGACAGTGAATGCCAGATTGAGGACGAGATATTGGAACCTCTCTCATCCAAATATGGTGCGATTCTTTACTGAGTGTCTTTCAGAGGACACGATTGAGATTCAGGCACTCTAAAAATGAACACACCACTTTTGTATGATACGCATAGGAACCAGCAAGAGGATGCCCAAACTACGAATTGTTCGATTCATAGGAGGGGCATCCTCTTTTCTTTTTGGTATAATATTTGAGTTTTAAAAAAACAAGGGTATCCTTCCGTCCTTTCAGGACTTTTGGGATACTCCTTTGTTGGCATCGATACAAACAAAGATTCGTTTAATAGCGATAGGGATGCCCTGCTTTTTGCGGAGGCTGTCCCTATTAAAAATATTCATTCCTTTGATTTTTCTTTCGATTGTTTCCCGTCCACAGAGGGACTCCTTTGTCTGTGTGGGCAAATCCTACGACTCTTTCTCCTGACTATCTATACCAGAAGGCCTAAATGAGAAGGTCTCCCCCGGCACAAGATTCGATTTTTCTTCAGAAAATTCCTCTTCCGGTATCCCAGATTCCTCCATAACAGCGACGGATTTTGCTTCTGTTCCATCATCTCCCCGTAGGATTCTTTTCTGCTGCTCAGGTGCCGAATCCCAACTGCAAAAAGCAAGATAAATACCGGCACACGCCAAAAAGATGGCAACCGCTGAACAGGCTACAGACCAGACTTCTATCCCAATGGGACCTAAAATCATGGCTACCACACATAAGATCATCCCAATTTCAAAAAAGATAAAGGCAAGCTTATGGTCGGACATCTGGAGACCCCCTCTCATTTCAAATCTAAGGCGCTGCACAAAGCAGCCATCTGTTCCATGGTGAGCTGTTCCGCGCGGGCAGTTTGTAAGATTCCTGCCTGAACGCAGGCTTGTGCTACCCGCTCTTTGGGAAGCGAAAGGCCCGCAGAAACTGCATTCAGAATGGTCTTACGCCGCTGTCCAAACGCCGCCTTCACCAGTGCAAAAAAGTGCGTTTCATTTGACACCGTAACCGGTGGATGCTCACGCACGTCCATCCGAATCACGGTGGAATCCACGTTGGGCGGCGGCAAAAAGCTCCCACGGGATACTTGGAAAAGAACACGCGGCACCGCATAATACTGTACCGCTATGCTCACCGCGCCACATGCCCGTGTCCCTGGTAAAGCGCATAGGCGCTGTGCTGCTTCCTTCTGTACCATCACGGTCAAGGCCCGGATCGGCAAGCGCTCCTCTAGCAGCCGCATAATCACCGGCGATGTGATATAATATGGCAGATTGGCGCATACAACCACCTCCATGCCGGCGAATTCCCTCTGCAAAAGCGGCTGCAGGTCAACCTTCAGAATGTCGTCATTTACTACTTTGGTGTTTGGATACCCTTCGAGCGTCTCCCCCAAAACGGGCAAGAGACGCTTATCCAGTTCTATGGAAACTACCTTCTCCGCACGTTTCGCCAGTTCCACTGTCAGCACGCCGATCCCGGGGCCAACTTCCAATACTCCGACGCCCGGACCCACGCCGCATTCTTCTGCCATCCGAGGGCATACGGAAGGATTGACGAGAAAGTTCTGTCCTAAAGATTTGGAAAATGTAAATCCGTGCCTTGCTAACAGTGCTTTTACTGCCGATGGGTCGGACAGCCGTTGGATTTCCTGCAAAATGATTCCCTCCGAACGCCCCAAAAGGGCAAATTTCTTCATAGTTTCCCACAATAAAAACGGGCTGCAACAGGAAAACCGCACACCGGCGGCATTCCGCAGCCAGAGTTCTTCTTAAATACAAGTCAAAATTCTATTCTATAGCAAACCGAACACATCCGGCATGATCCTCTTGCTCGATTGTGGTTTTTGCCTATTATATCACAGAAATTCTTGGAATGCCATTGATTCTCGCGCGAAAATCCCCTATCATAGAGATGGATAAAAACGCACAAGGAAAGAGGGAAAGTATGATCCGGACTGACAAAGAAAATTACTATCTGGATATTGCGGAGACCGTCGCAGAGCGCGGAACTTGTCTGCGCCGCAATTTTGGCGCAATTATTGTACATAACGACGAGATCGTCTCCACCGGCTACAACGGCGCACCGCGTGGGCGCAAGAACTGTATCGACATGGGCGTTTGTATTCGGGAGAAGCTGGGCATTCCCCGTGGAGAGCGCTATGAGATCTGCCGTTCTGTTCATGCAGAGGCAAACGCAATCATCAGCGCTGCCCGCCGGGATATGATTGGTTCCACTCTATATCTCGTGGGAAAGGACGCCAAAACCGGGGAATATGTAGAAAATGCCTCCAGTTGCTCCATGTGCAAGCGGCAGATCATCAACGCTGGTATTGCCCGCGTAGTGATCCGTTTAAATAAAAATGCGTTCATCTCGGTTGCTGTATCCGATTGGATCGAACAGGACGAGTCACTCAGCGGGACCTTTGGCTACTAAAATATTTATAAGAATAAGAAAAGTGGACGAGCCGGGCGCATCGTCCACTTTTCCTTTTATACCAAAAAAATCCTTGTAATCTGATCCACCAAGAACGCTGCCGCCGTCGCCCCCACCGCTACCGTAAGCAGCCCCTTGTCTTTGTAAGCCAGCACCAGGGCAACTCCCAACCCCGCGGCTGCGCTCAAAATGCTTTGTATGGTCACTGTTTCCGCAGTGGAAAACAGAATTGCTGGAAAAGTCATGGCTGCCAGCACCGCATAGGGTACGTAAGCCAAAAAGGATCGGATAAACCGGTTTTGAATCTTTTTTTTAAAGATTGCCAATGGCAATACGCGAATGACATATGTCACACCGGCCATAATCGCCACGGAGATCAATATTCGTTGCAAATCCAATGTCATCCTACGCCACCCGCTTTCTCCGGCGGTTCCTCTTCATCCATCGGGTAGCGCACTGCCGCATAAGCGGACACAACCACTGCGCAGATGATGATAACCCAGCCCGTCGAAATCTGGTTGAGGAAGGGGAGCCATTGGAAACAACAGCTTAAAGCCGTCGAAAGAAGCACCACCATTGCGATGGGCTTTGCCTTACAAGCAGGCGGTATGATAATCGCAATAAACATGCCGTAGATGGCAATACCGAGGGCATTGCGCAGAGAATCCGGCAAGAGTCCTGTCGCGGTAGCGCCAAGCAGGGTCCCTAAGGCCCATCCCACATAGGGCGTAGCAATCAACCCGGACAGGTATTTTGCGTTGATCTCCTCCCTCTGTTGCATAGCAACCGCAAAAATTTCATCCGTAATACCAAAAGCCAACACCCAACGCTCCAGATTGGTCATCTTGGACTCCACCTTCTGCGAAAGAGACAGCGACATCAGCATATACCGGATATTGATAATAAACGTCGTAACCGCGATTTCAACGTACATTCCACCCGCCAAAATCAGCTGCGTCCCTGCGACCTGTCCCGCAGAGGTCAAGTTCGTCATGGAGATCAGAAGCGCCACCCACGCCGGCAGTCCCCCTTGCGTCGCCATGATTCCAAAGGCAAAGGATACGCTGAGGTAACCCAAACAGATCGGCATGCCGTCCTTGAGACCTTTCCGAAAGGTCAAAGCTTTCTGTTCCACTCTCTCAATCGCCCCAACTCTTTAACGTGCCCTCTCACAGAAGGCTGCAAACCAGATCGCCCATTTCTTCACAGGTAACCGTACGAAGCCCCTCTGCCGCAATATCCGGCGTGCGTGCCTGTTTTAAGGCGGCAGAAACGGCATCCTCAATGGCCTGAGCTGCTTGCGGCTGCTCCAAAGAATACTTGAGCATCATTCCCGCGGACAAAATAGTTGCCAGAGGATTGGCTTTTCCTGTCCCTGCAATGTCCGGCGCCGATCCATGGATCGGTTCATACAATCCGGCCTTTCCGGAACCCAGGCTTGCAGAAGCCAGCATGCCAATGCTGCCGCTAATCATGGACGCCTCATCGGAGAGAATGTCGCCGAAAATATTCGATGTGACAATCACATCGAATTGCTGCGGATTGCGCACCAACTGCATCGCACAATTGTCTACATACATATTGCTGAGTTCTACATCTGGAAATTCTTCCGCACCGATGCGCGCAACGGTTGCACGCCACAGACGGGAGGACTCCAATACATTGGCCTTATCTACACTGCACAGCTTCTTATTGCGCTTGCGGGCCATTTCGAAGGCGACACGTGCAATCCGCTCAATCTCAGGCACCGTATACATCTCGGTATCGTATGCAGCAGGAACCCCGTTGACCTCTTTGCGGCCGCGCTCTCCAAAATAGATGCCGCCGGTCAGTTCACGGACCACCATCACGTCGAGCTTTTCCCCGATGATTTCCGTCTTGAGCGGTGAAGCGTCGCGCAACTCATCAAAAATGACGGCTGGACGCAGATTTGCAAATAATTCAAGGGCGCCGCGAATTCCCAGCAAGCCCTTTTCCGGCCGCTGGTCGCCCGGCAACGTATCCCATTTGGGACCGCCTACTGCACCGAGCAACGTTGAATCCGCCGCCTTGCACTTGTCGATTGTTTCCTGTGGAAGCGGGGTGCCTGTGGCATCAATAGCGCTTCCGCCCAGCAAGGCCTCTTCGTAATCGATACCAAAGCCGAATTTCTCCCCGGCTTTGGTGAGAACTTTGACTGCCTGGTCCACAATTTCAGGGCCAATGCCGTCACCCTTTAACAATACAATTTTGTATGTATTCATTGGATGTACCTCCTCATTATATAGCATAGAAATGTCGTATAAATTCCATATGGGATGCACAAAATCTTTTTCTCTGTTCTCTGCCAAATTCTAGACACTGCAATCTATTGCTGAAAAAACAAGGATGCTCACTATTAAGACGATCTTTTCCAAGAATGAAAGCGTACCCTTATTTCTATAAGAGATGTGTCAAAAGCCCCCTGCATTCTTTAAGAACGGGCCAATTGGGGGTGAAAACAGAGATCTTTTCACAGAAGGCTGCAAACACCCCGCCCTCCATCTTGCCACAAAAGTAGTTCAAACCATGATGGTTCAATCCGCCTTGGAAGCGGTCTCTTCTTCACTACATGCGCGGTTAATGGCGCAGATAATGCCTTTGATGGAAGCCAAGCTGATGTTTCCGTCCATGCCAACGCCAAACACTGTCTTTCCATTCGGCGCCGTCAGTTGGATATACGAAATGGCCTTAGAGTCCGCACCTTCTGAGACTGCATGCTCGCGGTAGGTGACGAATTTGTAGTCGTGAATCCCCACTGTACGCAACGCCTTAAAGAAGGCATCGATCGGGCCGTTGCCAGCTGCGCTGATTTGATGGTCCTCATGGCGGAAACGCAGATTGCCTTCAAAATGCACAACGGTTTCACCGTCCACATCGTTTTCCTCATAGAGCTTATATTTTTTGAGGTTGTATGGATATTTGACATCGAGATAATGTGCACGGAAAATATCGAAAATCTCGTTTGGCAATAACTCTCGCCCTGCCTCGTCGCAAGCCGCCTTGACCATCGCCCCGAACTCCGGATGCATTGCCTTTGGAAGCTCATAGCCAAAGCTCTGCTGCATGATAAAGGCCGCTCCACCCTTGCCAGACTGGCTGTTGATGCGGATGATCGGCTCATATTTACGCCCGACATCCGCTGGGTCAATCGGAAGATACGGGACTTCCCAGTACTGGGTGTCGTGTTCACGCATGTAATCGACACCCTTTTTGATGGCATCTTGGTGCGAACCGGAGAACGCGGTAAACACCAAATTGCCCGCATAGGGATGGCGGTCATGTACCTTCATGCGGGTACATTTTTCATAAATTTCACGAATTTCGCGGATATTGGAGAAATCCAGTTCTGGGTCCACCCCTTGGGAGTACAGGTTCATTGCAACATTCATGATGTCTGCATTCCCGGTGCGCTCTCCATTTCCAAACAGGGTGCCTTCCACACGTTCCGCCCCTGCCAACAGCCCCAACTCTGTAGCAGCCGTTGCGGTGCCGCGGTCATTGTGCGGATGTAGACTGATGATAACGCTGTCGCGGTTTTTGATATGACGGCAAAAATATTCGATCTGGTCTGCGTGGTGGTTCGGGGTGCTCATCTCCACCGTATTCGGCAGGTTTAGAATCAGTTTATTGTCCGGTGTAGGTTTTAAAACATCCATCACCGCCTCACAGATCGCAACGGCATTGTCCATCTCTGTTCCCGAGAAACTCTCCGGCGAATACTCATAGCGGATGTTCATCCCTGTCCTGGCGACCTCTTCATCGGTGAGTTCTTTGATAAGCTTTGCGCCGTTGACCGCAATGTCGATGACGCCCTGCATATCGGTCTTAAATACCACTTTTCTCTGCAAGGTCGAAGTCGAATTATAGAAATGTACGATCACATTTTTAGCGCCCTGAATCGCCTCAAAGGTCTTTTTAATCAAATGAGGGCGCGCTTGTACCAACACTTGGATGGTCACGTCGTCCGGAATCAAGTTTCGGTCGATGAGGGTCCGGCAGATCTCATATTCCGTCTCCGAAGAGGACGGGAATCCGATCTCAATCTCTTTAAAACCGATATCCACAAGCGTCTGGAAAAAACGCAATTTTTCTTCGAGATTCATGGGGTCAATCAGCGCCTGGTTTCCGTCGCGCAGGTCAACGCTGCACCAGACAGGCGCTTTTGTAATCACTTTTTCCGGCCAAGTGCGGTCCGGCAGTGGGACTGGCTGGAAAGGAATATACTTGTGAAAACTTTCGTACATAGCAAGATCCTCCTATAGAAATAAAAAATCCCCGAACCTTCCTCAGAAAGTTCGGGGCGAATTTATAAATCCGCGGTACCACCCAAATTCAGCGCTTACGCGCCCTTCAGCCTCCAACAAGGCCTTTGCTTATAACGCAGCCATACGTCCGGTTCTACGCAAACCAATCAAACCGGCAGCTCAGGGATGAGCTATACACCAACGCCTTCCCACCAACTCACACCAACCGCTGGCTCTCTGAAGAAAAAACGCAAGTCTTATTCCCGTCATCGCCTTTTCTTTATGATATTTATATTAACGGTTCTTTGCAAAAATGTCAACCCTCCGCCGGGGCATTTTTTCCGTCCAATTCTGGGGTATTCTTTCGAAATGCACGATTTGCAGCTTCTCGCGCAAGATCGACGATGAATTTTTCGTCGCCACCCTCTGCGTTGCGTCCCGCTGGAATGGTGTCGTACACCTCGGCCACCATGGAACGCATCCACAATCCCGGCGTGATCCGCATGGAGTAACCACAGCCATTTTCAGTCATCCAGTCGTAAAAGCTGGCGCGCGGCAAACCATACGCCGAAAGAATCGACATCAGCGTGCCGCCGTGCGCCACCACCACTGCTGACGTTGTACCGGAACGCATCAGTTCCTCTACCAACTTTTCAAAGGCAGCACAGGTACGTTGGACCAACACGCCGGTGCTCTCCCCATGGGGCGGCGCTACGGAGCGGCTGCTTTCCATCCATTGCAAGAAACGCGGGTCCTCTTCTGCCAGCTGCTTGGCAGTCTTTCCCTCCCAGTCGCCAAAATCACATTCACGGAACCCATCGATCAAGACAGGTTCTGCCTCCGGGTAAAGAATCCGCAAAGTCTCCACACACCGGCTCATAGGGCTACAATAAAAAACCTGTGCGGAAGGATATGCATATGTTTCCTTGAGCGCTTGCAGGGCTTTACGGCCTTCGTCGGCAAGAGGGGAATCGGTCCTCCCGATGTACTGCCCCAGTAAATTCCCCTCGGCAATCCCGTGCCGGATCAGATGTATGGTATAGGATTTCATAAGATAACGGTGAAACAGATATTTCACCAGCCACCACCTTTCGTAAATATCCTTCACTGAGCACTTGTTCTTGTGGCAAAGCCTGAAAAAAGTACTGTATCTAGTGGTTTACAAAATGTTGTATTTAGTATATACTTTACTATACGTTATTCTGCAAAATATACGCTTTTTCGACGTATCCCGTCCATTTCTTCCTGTGCCATTTGGTCGAAATGTGTGAAATGGATGCGGTCCAGCGCGTTGGAGCAAGGCGACTTGGAGCTTTGCTTTCTGCGCGGCCTTCTGAAACGATCTTGACGGTGCGTTCGCTTTGGAACGCATTCCGAAATACTATCCAGCATAGGGGTGGAGGACAGCAACATGAACAGTCATTTTCCAAGGATTATCACGCTGCTGCGCAAGGAGCGCGGTTTAAGCCAAAAAAGCGCCGCAGAACAATTGGGTGTCTCTCAGGCACTGCTATCCCACTATGAAAAAGGCATTCGGGAATGCGGCCTTGAATTGGTTGTAAAGGTTGCAGATTTTTATAATGTCTCCACCGATTATCTTCTTGGCCGTTCTCCACACCGCAGTGGTGCGATGATCACCGTAGAAGATCTTCCGGAGCCGGATGCCGCCGGCAAGGAAAACGTGTTTAAAGGCAGCCTGCTCCCCACATTGAATAAAAAGCTGATTGCCAATTCCTTAAATGTGATCTACGGCATTCTCCAAAAATGTAATAACAAGCATCTGACGACGGAAATTTCGTCTTTTCTAAGTGTTGCGGTCTACAAAGCCTTCCGTCTGTTGTATTCGGCAAATGGCAAAAACCCGCAGGGTTTGTTTTCGGTTCCGCAGCGGTTGAGCAACGGTCGCTCTAATGCGGCACAGGAGGTTGCCATTTCCAATGCCGAGGCGCTTGCCTGTGGTGAAGATATAGAAGACATGGAAGGACTCAAAAAGGATCAGGCCCCGCCTCTCTCTCCGGAACAACTTTCAGAGGAATATCCTCTTTTCGCGTCCTCCCTGTTCAACCTGATTCAAAATGCGGAGGGACGCATGGGCGGTGGAAAGAAGCCCATGGAAAAGCCCCATCCTACCGCCCGAAAATAATCGCTGAAAACAGTTCCATTATAACAGGAACCTTATAAAAATGCAAACAATCGTTTGATTGCCGTTCCACAAAGAGTGGAACGGCTTTTTTATGTATTTTACCTCTCCCCTTTTCTGTCACGCAGATACATGCAAAGCACCTCTGCCACTTTGCCGCCCATCCAAAAAGTCATTCCACCAGCGCCCTTCTACAAAACGGTTGAAACGCTTACTAGAATGCATTGATCCACATGGTTGCCAAAGCAGCCTGCATGAGAGAATAATGGGCCTGACGTCCACCTCTTTGGACTTTCTCTTTTTGTTTAGCGAGCGTGATTCATCCGGCGGCAAGCCAACAGACGGCGCGACTCCTTCCGGCCCCTCGGAGTAAGCTCTGCATAGCCCTTTCGCAACACTGGCAAATTGAATAGACATCCCTCTATTGCGCGCGATGCCTCCAGCGCCGTGTGGCAAAGCAGTTCATAGATTTTACTTTTGTAGTAGATTTGATGATCCCCGGCTACCCAGACAGGTGAATCAAAATCAATCGAAATGAGCCCTTGTTCCTCCAAATTGCGAAGGACATCTCCGCGTGCTTTCACAAGGTCCATTTCATCCTCTGGAGCAATCATATATATATTGTCCAACGCCGTCATCACCAACTCTTTTTCCGCATCGTTATGTAGCTCAAAACGCGCCACAGGGAAACGCCCTTCCCGCATTGTCAGGAGAATTTTTTCGTACATTCCATTCGGATTCATTTATCCTACCACCCTTTCCCATTGATATTGTGTACAATATTTCATCGCTAAAATCCGAAGCACTGCCTCATTCAGACGTTCCTCGGTGACAGTCCCATTTTGGACCGCTTCCAGCAGGGCATTATAGTCTTCCTGTACGTTGGAGGAAAGCAGCAGATCGTTACCCGCATTGAGCGCCGCTGCGCAGGGGTTTTCTCCACCTGTGTAGTCAGGAATCGCCTCCATTGCCAGGTCGTCGGTCAATATCAGCCCCGTAAATCCAAGATCCTCCCGAAGAATTCGATGCACTTCCGGTGAGAGGGAAGCCGGCCGGTCCGGGTCCATACAGGTCACAATATTATGCGATACCAAGATCATGGGCACGCCCTCCGCAATTCCTGCCTCAAACGGTAAAAAATCGGAATCTGTAAACGTCTCAAGGGGACGATGATCCTGCGCCATGCCGGTGTGGGTATCCACATTATTCCCATAGCCGGGAAAGTGCTTTAACGCACAGGCCATTCGCTGCTGGTTGTAAGTTTTCACAGAGGTCTTTACATATTCCGCTGTGCCCGGCGCATCCTGTCCAAAGGTCCTCGCATACATGAAATCCCCCGGATTGATGGAGACGTCTGCTACAGGTGCCAAATTCACATTCACCCCTAAGGACTGAAGCAGTTGGGTCTTTTGAACCGTATCCTCTACAATCGCCTGCATTCCCCCTTGTTCAAATACCTGTTGCGGCGATTCAAACCTATTTGGTGCTAGGTTGGGATTCCGGCTGACTCGTACAACGGTGCCCCCTTCCTCATCCACCGCCAAAAACAGGGGAATTTTGCTGGCGTTCTGATACGACTCCAGCTCCATACGAACCTGATCCGCCGTCTTTCCGTCGAAATCCTTTGCGAAGAGCATAAATCCGCCTGGCTGATATGTCTGTACTGTGGAAAGCGCCCCCTCCGAAGGACAGCGGAACAGGAATACCTGCGCCACTTTCTCCTCAAGGGTCATTTTCTCCAATTCTACCTGTGCCTGCGGATACCCCTGCGAAAAAAGTCCCTGGGCCATTTCCGGAGCGCTGGGAAGCATTGCTTGTCCCGAAGAAGAATCTGAAAACGCCTCAAAAGGTGTCTCTGAAGAGGGATTTCCTTCTGGACGGCTTTCCACGACTGCACTTTCCTCACTCGATACATCCGTCTCCGATTTTGCCGGGGCGGTGGAGGCCGAAGACGGTCCGGTTTCCCCCGCTGGAACAGCTGTGCACGCAACCCCTAACAGCAACAAAACCGTCGCCAGAAAAACTGCAATATTTTTTATCCTCATCCTTCGTTCCCCCTCAAGCTCCCAAAAACAGAACAACCTGCCAAATCCTGGCAGGTTGTTCCTTATGCCAGAGTGCATTTTCAAACACACTCTATCACAAATCCTATTCTTTGACAAGTTCACGATACAAACGAATGTATTCATTCGCCGACTTGCCCCAACTATTGTCACAACGCATGGCGCGTTCAACCAAGATCTTCCAGCCATCACGGTTGTAATAACCGTCGATCGAACGATGCAGCGCATGCAGCATATCGCCGCTGTTATATGTACGGAACGTAAAGCCATTTCCATAGCCGTCGCCGCTATCCTGGATGGAATCCTTCAGACCGCCGGTCTCACGCACCACCGGGATTGTGCCATAGCGCAGAGAAATCATCTGTGCCAAGCCACAGGGTTCGCTCTTACTGGGCATCAGGAAAATATCTGCGCCCGCATAGATCTTGCGGGACAGCTCCGGGACAAAACCGAAGCACGCACATAGGCGGCCCGGATACTTATTTTGCATATCACGGAAGAAATTCTCATATTCAAAATCACCAGAGCCAAGAATCACAAACTGTGCGTTTGTCTCCCACATCAACTGGTCCAGCGCTTCCTTGACAAGATCAAGGCCCTTATGGGCCACCATGCGGGTAACCATGCCAATCAGCGGAACATCCGGGTCCTGTGACAAGCACAGGCGCTCCTGCAACGCGCGTTTATTCTCCGCTTTGTTGGCAAAATCGTCCGCTGTATAATTGGCATAGATGTCCTTATCCGTCGCCGGATCATAACTGACTGTATCAATCCCGTTCAGGATACCACTGAGCTTCCAAGAACGTTCCCGCAAGATACCGTCCAACTCATGGGAATACCACGGATCGAGAATCTCCTGGGCATAGGTCGGGCTGACCGTCGTTACGCGGTGGGCCGTTTCAATTGCCCCCTTCATCAGATTGACGCAATCGTCATACTCCAACAGATGGTTTTCTGACTTCGGAATGCCCAGTACATCTTCTACCAGCTCCTTGCCATACTTCCCCTGATACTGGATATTATGGATCGTGATAATGGTCTTGATTCCACGGTACCACTCGTTGTTGGCATAGAAGATGCTATAATAGATCGGCACTAGAGCGGTTTGCCAATCGTTGCAGTGAATGATATCCGGTTTAAAATCGATGTAAGGCAGCATTTCCAATGCGGCACGGGACAGGAACGCAAAACGTTCTGCGTCGTCATAATGGCCATACAATCCCTTGCGCTTGAAATAATACTGGTTGTCAATTAAGTAATAGATCACACCGCCGGAACGCGCTTCGAATACGCCACAGTACTGACGGCGCCAAGCAACCGGCACCGACAAACTGGTGACAAAACGCATACCATCCCGTAACTCCTGCGGAACCTCTTCGTAGAGCGGCATCACTACCCGGCACCCGATCAGCCGTTCGCGGAGCGCTTGTGGCAGAGAACCCGCCACATCCGCTAGGCCGCCTGTCGCGGCAAACGGCCGCGCCTCGCTGGTACAATATAATACTTTCATGGTTTTCGATCTCCTCCTTCGCTTTTCATGTTGCATCTAAGCAGTCCTATCAAACCACGCTACCCTTGCTGATAAAGACCGGATAAGACTGGAACCCCATGAGGGAACGATCATTTTTAATTACAACATCTTTATCGATCACGACATAGTTGAGCTTGCAATTCGGCCCAATCTCACTGTCCTGCATAATAACGCAGTTTTCCAGCTTGCTGCCCTTGTCGACTTTCACGCCGCGGAACAGCACGCAATTCTCGACCGATCCTTCGATGACGCACCCATCCGCCACAAGGGAATTGCTGACATTCGCCCCTAAGCCGTAGCGTGCAGGCATGTTGTCGCGCACCTTGGTGAAAATCGGACGATTTGAATCAAATAGCTGGCTGCGTACCTTTGGCAGCATCAGGGCCATATTGGCCTCGAAGTAGGAGTTCATTGAGCAAATATTTTGCGCGAATCCCGTAAACTCATAGGTATAAATGCGATATTTCTCAATATTTCTTTGCAGGAAATCTCTCTTAAAATTATAGAGATTGCGGCTCACACACTCGGTGACCATCTGGATCAGCAGATCACGGCGCATCAAGAGCATACTCATGCCGAAGTTGCACTCACCACTCTGCCGTGGATTGATTACCATGTCCCGCACACGGCCATCTGGGTCAATGGTATAAACCGATGGATTGCTGATCATCTTTGGCAACTTTCCATAGCGGTAAACCACGGTGATGTCCGCTTGATTTTTCATATGAGTAACCATCACGTCGCGATAGTCAATGTTACAGATCACATCGCAATCGCTCAGAACTACATATTCTTCCTGGGAATTCGTGAGGAACCGCATGATGGATTCCAGCGATTCAATCCGACTGTTGTTGACCAGGGATTCGTGGCCAAACGGCGGAAGCATAAACAGGCCGGAGCTCTTGCGAGACAGGTCCCACGCTTTCCCTGAGCCGAGATGATCCATCAATGATTGGTAGTTGCCCTTTGTAACCACACCGACCTTATTGATTCCGGAATTCACCAAATTGGATAGCGGGAAATCGATCAGACGATAACGGCCGCCAAAGGGCACCGAACCCATGGTGCGTTTTTCCGTCAATTCCCGAATTTTTTCTTCGTGGACATTTGCAAACAAAATTCCCAGTATGTTATTTCCGCGCATCATTTTGACCCCTCCTCTGCAAGTGTTTCCGCATCAATCATCGCCTTGGGGGGTACGGTTGTGCCCGGAGCAAGGACGCAGCCGCTTCCAACGACCGCAACACCCCATTCGTCCTTATTCTCAATGTCCTCCGGCCGTGCGCCTACAACGCTGCCTTTGCCAATCACCGCATTTTCCGCAACAATCGCATATTGGACAATGGCGTTTTCCTCAATACGCGCACCTGGCATAATGATTGAATCCTTTACCTGTGCGCCTGGCGCAATGTAAACGCCTGCAAACAAAACTGCAAAGTCGATCTCACCATACACATTACATCCCTCTGCTACCAAGGAATTTTGTACCTTGGCGTCCTTTGCTACGTAATGCGGCGGCATGACTGGGTTGCGTGAATAGATCTTCCAACTTTCTTCGCTCAAGTCCAGATCCACATTCGGATTGAGCAGGTCCATATTGGATTCCCACAAACTCTCGATGGTTCCGACATCCTTCCAATATCCCTGGAACGGATAGGCAAACATGCGCTCCCCAGCGTTCAACATGGCCGGAAGAACATCTTTTCCAAAGTCATTTGAAGACTTTGGATTGGCCTCATCCTCCTCTAGGTACTTGCGCAATTTACTCCACGTAAATACATAGATTCCCATCGAGGCCTTATTGCTCTTTGGTACCTTTGGCTTCTCATCAAATTGATAGATCGATCCATCTTCATTGGTATTCAAGATACCAAAACGAGATGCCTCCTCCATTGGGACTTCAATCACTGCAATGGTACATGCAGCGTCATTTTCTTTGTGAAACGCCACCATTTTGGAATAGTCCATCTTATAGATATGATCTCCGGACAAAACGACCACATAATCGGGATTATACCGTTCGATAAAATTGATATTCTGATAGATTGCGTTTGCCGTGCCTTTATACCAATCGGACTTGCGGCTGCGCTGATACGGGGGCAGGACACGTACGCCAGCATTCATACTGTCCAGGTCCCAAGGCTGACCGCTGCCAATGTACTCATTCAGCAGAAGAGGCTGATACTGTGTAAGTACACCTACACTTTCAATACCGGAATTGACACAGTTTGAAAGTGGAAAATCGATGATTCGGTATTTACCGCCGTATGGCACCGCCGGTTTTGCCAGGTTCTTTGTGAGCACGCCCAACCGGCTGCCCTGGCCGCCTGCAAGGAGCATAGCGACTACTTCTTGTTTTGGCATCATAATGATTCCTCCTTGGCTTCATATTTCAGTGTAAAGGGATTTCGGTTTATGAACGTCCACCAAAAAGGTGGATTACGCTTTTGGTTCGGCCTTCTTCTTGCGAGGGCGTGCTGTTTTAGCGCCTGTCTCGGAAGAGGTCTTGGCGGTAGCCGCCTTTTTAGCCCTTCCTGCCGATGCCGCCTTTGGTTTTGTTTTAGCCGGGGCCTTCTTTGTACGGCGGACCTTCTTCTGCTTGCAGCGAAGGAAAACAACGGACAGAGGCGCCAGATTCAGACTGATACTCTGTTCCATCCCATGCATCGGCTCGTCATCCAACGTTTTGATCTCCGTCCCGTTCGAGAGGCCGCTGCCGCCATAAATCACCGCATCCGATGAGAAGATTTCCTCATAAACGCCCAAATAAGGCACCCCTATGCAGTAATTTTCCCGCAGAACCGGCAGGAAGTTGCACACCACGATCAGTTCCTCACCCTGCTTGTCAAAGCGCCGGAAGGCGATGACGCTTTGGGTGTAATCGTCGTTGGAGATCCAGGAGAAACCCTCCCAAGAAAAATCAACCTCCCACAAAGGCGCATGCTCCAAATAGAAATGGTTTAAATCTTTGGAAAAACGCTCCATTTGTGCATGCCGTTCATCGCTGAGCAAACACCAGTCGAGCTCCTTTTCATAATTCCATTCGATCTCTTGGGCAAACTCTGTCCCCATAAAATTCAATTTTTTCCCAGGATGCGCCATCATGTATGAAAGGAAGGTGCGAACGCTCGCAAATTTCTGGTCACGGTCGCCGGGCATTTTATTAAACAGAGAACACTTTCCATGCACCACTTCATCGTGGGAAATGGGAAGTACGAAGTTCTCGGAAAATGCATAAAAGAACGAAAATGTAATATTGTCATGGTTAAATTTACGATAAATTGGGTCGAGGGAGATATAATGGAGCATGTCGTTCATCCAACCCATATTCCATTTATAGTTGAATCCCAACCCGCCGCAGAACGTGGGCTTGCTCACCATAGGCCAGGAGGTGGATTCCTCCGCGATCATCATAACCTCGGGGAACAGCTCAAAGATGGATTCGTTCAACTTTTGTAGAAAAGCGACCGCTTCCAGGTTTTCTTTGCCGCCGTTCTTATTGGGTACCCATTCTCCCTCTTTTCGGCTGTAGTCGAGGTAAAGCATGGAAGCCACGGCATCCACGCGAATACCATCAATGTGGTATTTTTCCAGCCAAAACACCGCGCTGGAAATCAGGAAACTGACCACCTCATTGCGGCCATAGTCGAACACCAACGTGCCCCAGTCCTTATGCTCGCCCTTGCGCCAATCGGCGTACTCGTAGCAGGGCGTCCCATCAAAACGCGCTAATCCCGCCTCATCCTTTGGAAAATGCGCGGGGACCCAGTCCATAATGACGCCAATTCCCGCCTGGTGGAACTTTTCCACAAAGTTCATGAAATCCTTTGGCTCTCCATAGCGGGATGTCGGTGCAAAATACCCCATCACCTGATAACCCCAAGACCCGTCAAATGGATACTCTGTGATGGGCATGAGTTCCACATGGGTGTAGCCCATATCCTTTATATAAGGAATTAGCTCATCTGCAAGTTTATCATAGGAAAACACATTGCCATCCGCATACCGGCGCCAAGAGCCCAAATGCACCTCATAGATGTTGACCGGTTGGTTGTAATGTGGCTTTTCTTTTTTGTATTGATACCACGCCTGGTCGTTCCACTGATACCCCTCAATGTCATAATAACGGGAAGCGTGTCCAATTCCAGCCTCAAAGTGAAAGGCATATGGGTCGCTTTTCATGACTTTTTTTCCATCTTTACCTGTGATGCTGAATTTATAAATTTCATACATAGGGAGGACAAACGACAGATAACATTCCCAAACGCCGTCGCTGATTTTCTTCATTGGGTTTTTCTGATCGTCCCAATCGTTGAACGGACCGACGAGCGACACCGCCTGTGCATTGGGCGCCCACACCCGACAAGCCATTCCCTCTTTTCCGTTTACGGTAACCTTATGCAGCCCCATGTATTCGTAGGCCTTTACATTTGTTCCCTCATGGAATAAATATAGCGGAAAATTACTTTCTTCCGTTTTTTTCACATCTGGCATTTGAACCGCTCCCCCCTGGTAACATTTTCTTTAGGATTATCATATCACAAACTGACAAAATAGCAAGTGTTTTTAGTCGTTTGATTAGATATTCTACGGATATATATAAAATTTTTTGGTCACTTTGTTATAAAACGCCCAAGTTTTTCTCTGTAACGCTCTAATTTCCAAAAATCAGTATACCATACGGTGCTTGTCAGATTTTGCTTCTTCTCCCCACTCATGCTTGCATTACAATGCTCTAACAAATATAAAACAGAAAACTTTAAAAAAGAAGAGCGGTGAGATAAGAAACTTTTTAGGGACAGCCTGCGGCCGCCCTCCTCATTTTCTTAAAACAACGCTCTAATTCGCACCTTTTTATGATTTAGCCGATCAGCAACGTTTCGATAGGAGAATCCCAAACGCAAACTTTTATCCTGTACGATTTCCAAGGCGTAATAAAATGTATCCCTTTTCACCGTGTGAACCGCCAAAATTGCCTGCCAACCGTTTACTTTCGCACCATTGCTCTCGATACAACTACATATCAGCCTTAAATAAAATACAAAATCCCCGCTCCTTTGTTTTACAAAGGAGCGGGGATTCAACGCTTGTTTTCGGTTTTAACCGCAGACCAAATTATTCGTGGTCAACCTTGTACATATGCTTGATGAGGTCGAGCACCTTGTTGCTGTAACCCCACTCGTTATCATACCAGGATACCAGCTTGACGAAATGGTCGTTCAGCATGATGCCAGCCTTCTCGTCAAAGATGGAAGTATGCGGATCGCCCAGGAAGTCGGAAGAAACAACCGCTTCATCGGTATAGCCGAGGATACCCTTCAGCTTACCCTCGGAAGCTTCCTTGATTGCCTTGCAGATCTCTTCGTAAGTGGTCTTGGTAGCCAGGCTTACAGTGAGGTCAACAACGGAAACATCCAGGGTCGGAACACGCATGGACATACCGGTCAACTTGCCCTTAACGGACGGAATAACCAGTGCGCAAGCCTTTGCAGCACCCGTGGAAGACGGAATGATGTTGCCAGCAGCAGCACGGCCACCGCGCCAGTCCTTCATGGACGGGCCGTCAACGGTCTTCTGGGTAGCGGTGGTGGAGTGAACCGTCGTCATGAGGCCCTCTACAATGCCGAACTTGTCGTTGATAACCTTGGTCAGAGGAGCCAAGCAGTTCGTTGTGCAGGAAGCGTTGGAAACAACCTTCATGTCCTTGGTGTAGGTGTCGAGGTTCACGCCGCAGACAAAAGTCGGGGTTTCCTTATCCTTTGCAGGAGCGGAGATAACAACCTTCTTAGCGCCAGCCTGAATATGAGCGGAAGCCTTCTCGGTGGTGCAGAACACGCCGGTGGACTCCACGACGTACTCAGCCTCAACAGTGCCCCACGGAATCTGAGACGGATCCTTCTCAGCAAAAACGCTGATCTCCTTGCCATTGACAACGAGCTTGCCGTTCTCAGCCTTTACGGTGCCATCGAAATGACCATGCATGGTGTCGTATTTCACCATGTAAACCATATAGTCGAGGTCGATGAACGGATCGTTGATGCCAACGATCTCAAAGGTCTCCGGCTGCGCAACAGCGGCACGGAAAACCAAGCGGCCAATGCGGCCAAAGCCATTAATGCCAACTTTAATAGACATAGAACTTGTACCTCCTGAATTTTATAGTGGTCTATCCTGCTATTATTTTATAGCATTCGAAACGATAATACAAGAGTTTGTCATAAATTTAACTTACATTTTTTAAATATTTTTCTGGAAAACACTTCAATTCTGTCCCTTTACCGTGCGAACCATCCCTTGAACGTTATTTGGCAATTGGCGAGCCGCAAATAAAAAGGATAAAATATAACACGCCATGCTTAAATTGACCAAATGCAACCCCGCAGGGAATAGTCCCGGAACCGTTCTCCCCATTGCCGCCATCAATAAAGTTGGAACAGAGGTCAACAACGCCATCAGTGCGGCGGGCAGTCCGGTGGCAACCATCATACGTCCGCTCTTCACGCTGTCAACGCCGGCAAACAATTTTGCCTGCGCAAACAGAAACAACAGAAGAAGGACAACCGAGAACATATCGTAAACATTTTCAGAAACATTGACCACTGCGGTATACGAAATGAATAGTAGAACCAGACAGATACAACCCCAAACAGCGGGTAAAAGCGCAATCAATGGATGCATCCCCATGGGATTGCTCCCTGTTGCAAAGCCGTAGGCGGCAAGAAAAATCGCCAAAGCTGCCAAAATACCCACGATTGCCATCGCCAGACCGATCACCCCGGCCGGGGTCGTGCTCTCGCCGTTTGCCGGAACCTGTGATAAGAGCGCGCTATACGTAAAAATATTGCCAATGGATTCAAACAGAAGCAGAGCGCCTGTCAATCCTGCTAAAACGGCTGTGGGAATACTCCGCAAAGGCGTATAGCCAACGGGCATCCGCTTACTCCCCATACAAATTACCACGATAGCGGCAAGTGCAACCAAAAGTACAATCACAAGCAGAGTTGTTGACATCGCGCCACCATTCAAAAAGCCAGTGTCCTCCTCCATCAATACCAATAGCTGATAAAGGCGCACTGGAAGCGCCACAACCAAAGCGACAAGGAAAACAATCCAGGCATGTTTCATAGACATATGCGATTCCCCTTTTTACATAGAATCAACCGACGCTGTATTCTATTTTACACAATAAAAACACCCTTAATTTTCCAATTTATAAAATAGAATAAAATGTTGCAAAAGGCAAAAAAGCCGCCAAACAGAGGATTCTACTGTTTGGCAGCTAAAATAGGCCTCAATCGCGCTGGTCGATTGGGATATATGTTTTTTCGTGTGTCAAAGAGCGATATGCGGGACGCATGATCCGCCCGCAGGTCTCCATCTCTTCGATTCGATGGGCGCACCAACCTGCAATACGGGAGACTGCAAACATCGGCGTATATAAGTCGCTCGGGATTCCCAACATTTCGTATACCAATCCTGAATAGAAATCCACATTGGCCGAGATGACTTTTTGATCGTTCTTTACCTTTGCGAATACATCCGGGGAGAGCTTTTCAACACGCTCAAACAGCTCGAACTTGCGAAGCAGTCCATGCTCTTCCGCCATCTTCCGCGCATTTTCCTTGAGAATAACTGCACGTGGATCGGAAAGTGTATACACCGCATGGCCCATTCCATAGATCAAACCAGAGCGGTCCCCTGCCTCTTTTCGGACAATCTTTTCCAGGTAACTCTCCACCTCGTCGTCGCTCTCCCAGTTTTCCACATGCTCCATCAAATCATCCATCATCGTCATAACGCGGTGATTTGCTCCGCCGTGTCGCGGTCCCTTCAAAGAGCCAATCGCCGCGGAAATAGCGGAATAAATATCCGTCCCCGTCGAGGAAAGCACACGTGTGGTAAAGGTGGAGTTGTTGCCGCCGCCGTGTTCTGCATGTAGAATCATGCACAAATCCAGAAGCTTGGCTTCTTCGTCCGTGAACACACGATCCGGGCGGATTGCATTGAGAATCGCCTCTGCTGTGGAATGGTTCGGGTCAAGCGGATGGAAAAACATGCTCTGCCGGTCAAAATGGCGGCGCTTTACCTGATAGGCATATGTCATAATAGTGGGAAGACGGGCGATCAGCTGAATCGCCTGCCGCATATTGTTTTCTAAAGAGGGATCATCCGGATTCTCATCGTAGGAATACAGCGCCAAGACCGAACGTCCCAACTTATTCATAATATTGCGGGAGGGCGCCTTGATAATCATGTCCTCTGCAAAATATTCCGGCAACTCCCGGCAGCTGTTAATCAGTTTGCTGAATCCTTCAAGTTGCGAGCGGGTCGGTTGTTTGCCAAACAGCAAAAGCCACACGACCTCTTCGAATCCAAAGCGATTCTCCTTGCGGCACCCCTCCACAATGTCCTCTACGTTCATTCCACGGTAGGTCAGGATTCCCTTATCCGGAATCCGCTCCGCGTCGTCGATCAAATAACCATGCACATTACAAATCAACGTCAAACCAGCCATAACACCGGTTCCATCCGGATTTCGCAATCCGCGTTTTACCTGATATAAATCAAACTTTTCCGGTGGAATTTGATTGTTCGCTCGAAATTCCTGACAGAGCGCTCGAAATTCCATTTTCTTTTCATCCTGCTGTATCTCTTTCATTATGCGATTCACTCCGTTCTCTTATTTCATCGGGCAAAATCGACTTATTTCGCCCGTTCCCCTTTACGCAACGATTTTATTTTATAAGATTGCTATGCCAAAGTCAATCATTGGAATAGAGACATTGTAGAAAACTC
>OLPX01000896.1_pt1 | contig 24313 bp, 16 predicted proteins | sample 1672491 | NCBI WGS metagenome assembly OLPX01 (sample SAMEA3136692, study PRJEB25190) | human gut metagenome | biome: human gut; feature: human-associated habitat; material: faeces | place: Austria | collected 2013 | reverse complement strand
GCCATGGGAATCCCGCGCTCCTGCAGCTGCCGCAAAAACGCCTCCAGCCCGGCTTTGGGCTGAGCCCGGTGGAAATAAAAGTCCTCGATCGCAGCGCTGACGCCGCAAACGATCTCCTCCCGGCTCTGGGTCAGGCCGTAGCGTGCGATCAGGTACTCCGCCCCCTCGGCCATGGACATGGGATAGAGAATTCTCCCCAGCCCCGGCTCCGGGACATGCCCCAATCCCTCCAGGTACAGGGCCGCGGCGTTGTCCCAGATGGGCATGGAGTCAAGCAGCGTGCCGTCCGCATCGAAAATGGCCCCGGCGATCATCCCTTCACCATCCGCTCCACCGCCGCTTTCAAGTCCGCGGTGGCGGCTTCGATCTGCTTCTGGGCGAAAATGGCGCTGACCACGGCCACGCCGCAGATTCCGCTGCCCGCCAGCCGTTCCACGTTGCCGCGGCCAATCCCGCCGATGGCGATCACCGGGATGTCCACCGCGCGGCAGATGTCCCGCAGCGTCTCATAGGAGACATCCGTGGCATCCTGCTTGGTTCCGGTGGGAAACACAGCTCCCACCCCCAGGTAGTCCGCGCCCCGCTGTTGTGCCAGCAGCGCCTGTTCCACCGTTTGGGCGGAAACGCCGATAATCTTGTCCGCGCCAAGCCTGGCGCGCACATCTCCGGCCTCCATGTCGCTCTGGCCCACATGGACGCCGTCTGCGTCCACCGCGGCTGCGATCTCAACGTTGTCGTTGATCAGAAACGGTACCCCAAAGCGCCTGCAGAGCGCCTTTAGCTCCCTGGCCTCCGCCAGAAACCGCTCCTGGTCCAGCGTCTTCTCCCGCAGCTGGATAAAGGTGGCTCCTCCCCGCAGGGCCGCCTCCACCTGCTCATACAGCGTGGCCCCGTTTAACCAGCTGCGGTCCGTCACCGCGTACAACAGCAAATCTTTTTTATCGCACCTCATATTTTGCCCCCCTTTCCAGGGTCCGGCCGTCCATATTATAGATCGCGTCGATCATGCGGCTGCGGTAAGCGGCGTTGCCGTCCCCGGGCGCCATGCGCGAAAAACCGATCTCCCCGGCCAGCCCCATCAGGCAGACCGCGGCAGCCGCGGCCTCCAGGCAGTTGCCGGGATTTGCCGCGGCGTAGGCCGCCGTAAGGGCGGACAGCTGGCAGCCGGTACCGGTGACCTTCCCCATCTCCGGGCGGCCGTTGCGGATCACATAACAGCGCTTAGCGTCCGCCACCAGGTCAATGGCCCCCGTCACGGCCACGATGGACCCGTCCCTGGCGGAGAGATCCTTCACAAAAGCGATTGCGGATTCCAGATTCTCCTCCGTCACCACGTCCTCCACGCTGGCGTCCACCCCCCGGGTGTTGCCGCTGCCCGCGGCCAGCGTCTTGATCTCGGACATATTGCCGCGGACAATGGTAAACCGGATCTCCCTGATCAGCCTTCTGGCCGTTTCGGTGCGCAGGGCGCTGGCCCCCGCTCCCACCGGGTCCAGAACCACCGGATGGTTCAAGGCCTGCGCCGCTTTCCCCGCCTTCAGCATGGACGGGATGGTGCGGCTGTTCAGGGTGCCGATGTTGATGTTGAGGCCGCTGCAGATGGCGGTGATCTCCTCCACCTCCCCCTCGTCGTCGGCCATAATGGGGCTTGCGCCGCAAGCTAACAGCACATTTGCCACGTCGTTGACCGTGACGTAGTTGGTGATATTGTGAATCAGGGGCACCGAGTTCCTCACATTTTCCAGACAGGTTTTAAACATTGTGTTTCCTCCTCTTTCTCTTCAGCCGCGCCAGCGGTCCATTGGTCCATTGCATCCAATAAAAAAGCTGCGATGCAACCAATGAAAGGCAGCATCACAGCGATATGATACAAATGGCTATGGTTCCCTACGTTGGCATTATCCAAATCAGGTCAAGGGTCGAAGCAGTCTCAGCTTCCTCTCAGCCCACTACTGTGAGCTCCCCGCTTTTCGATTTTACGAACTCTATTATACACTGGTTTGTGGATTATTCAAGCATTTTTTGACAAAATTCGCCAGTGGCCAGTGTGCCGCCGGAGTAATGACGCCAAAGCACGCCAAAGGGCGCCGCCAAACGACAGCGCCGCGCTTCCAGGTACCGGGCCCCGTCACCACTCCGCAATGGAGCCGTCCCGGTGGCGCCACACGGGATTTTTCCAGCTGTGGGGCGTGCGGTTTTCCTCCAGCACCAGCTCCCGGTTGACCTCCACGCCGATACCGGGCTTTACCGGCAGCCGGACGTAGCCGTCCACGAACGCGAAGTCCTCCTTGTTCTTCACATAGTCCAGAACGGACTTGCCCACATTATAGTGGATGCCCATACTCTGCTCCTGGATCACTGCGTTGTAGCTGGCAGCGTCCACCTGCAAACAGGAGGCGAGGGCAATGGGACCTAAGGGACAGTGGGGAGCCAGAGCCACGTCGTGGGCTTCGGCCATGGCCGCGATCTTCTTCACCTCGGTGATTCCGCCCGCGTGGGAAAGGTCGGGCTGGATAATATCCACTCCTCCGCTGGCAAACAGGCGCTTGAAATCATATTTTGTGAACAGGCGCTCGCCGGTGGCGATGGGGATGTTGCAGCAGTCCGCGATCTCCTTAAACAGCTCCATGTGCTCGCAGAGCACCGGCTCCTCCAGGAACATGGGATCGAACTCCTCCAGCTTCTTCGCCAGCACCTTGGCCATGGGCCTGTGCACCCGGCCGTGGAAATCCACCGCGATGCCGAAATATTTGCCGCAGGACTCCCGGATGGCGGCCACCCGCTCCAACACCTGGTCCACCTTCTCGTAGCTGTCGATGTACTGCAATTCCTCGGTTGCGTTCATCTTCACCGCTGTGAACCCGGCGTCCTTTCGCTCCTTTGCCGCCGCGCCCACGTCCGTGGGACGGTCGCCGCCCACCCAGCTGTAAACCCGCATGCGATCACGGCAGGCTCCGCCCATCAGCTCGTACACCGGCGCGTTAAAATATTTGCCCTTGATATCCCACAGCGCCTGGTCGATGCCCGCGATGGCGCTCATAAGCACCCCGCCGCCCCGGTAAAATCCGGCCCGGTACAGAGTGGTCCAGATGTCCTCGATCCGTCTGGGATCGGCCCCGATCAGGTACTCGCGCATCTCCTCCACGCAGGCCTGCACCGTGGCCGCATGGCCCTCCAGCACGGCCTCGCCCCAGCCGCACAGGCCGTCGTCCGTACAAATTTCCACAAATCCCCAACGGGGGCGCACCAGATATGTGTTCACTGCCTTGATTTTCATCGATTTTTCCTTCTCCTTTTGACAATTTCAGAGCAGCCGGTCCCCGGGAAGGGCGCGGCTGACCTGCCCCTGCATGGCCGCAGTCATTCTGCCCGCTCATGCACAGCCCTGCTGCGCTGCTCCCGCCGCCGGCGCTCAGCCCTTGTAAGCCGCGATGCCCGCGTTGGCCCGTTTCACCAGCTCCGCCACATAGGCGGCGCAGGTCTTCCAGTCCTTAGCCTTAACCGCTTCCTTTGGCATAATATTGCTGCCCAGGCCCGCGCCCAGATAGCCACGGCGGAAGAACTCTTCAATGTTGTCCGCGCTCACGCCGCCGATGGCCACGTACTCCGTATCGTCAAAGGGGCCTTTCAGGCTCTTGATATAGGACATTGGCATATCTCCGGCCGGGAACAGCTTCATGGTGTGATAGCCGTGGTTCACGCACATAGCCACGTCGGAGGGCGTCAGCGCCCCCGGCAGAAACGGCACCTTCCGCTCCCGGCACCACTCCAGCATCTCCGCCTGTGTGGACGGGGTCAGCAAAAATCCGGCTCCGGCCTCCAGGGCCTTTTCGGCCCGTTCCGGGGTAATCGCCGTGCCCGCGCCGATCATCACGTCCTCTCCGAATTCCTTTCGCAGCATGGCGATCTGCTCGTATCCATGTACCGAGTTCAGCGCCACCTCAAAAATCTTCACCCCACCGGCCACCACGGCCCCGGCATAGTAAAGAGTGTCCTCAAGAGGCACGTTCCGCATGATCGCCAGCACCGGGCGCTGTGCAAATACTTCCCGCATATCCATAAATTTCTTTTCTCCTTTCTTCCACAGCAAACGGCTTTCGCCGTAAACTCCATTTTCAGATTCTAACGGTAAATCTGCGCGCGGTTCTCCAGAATCCGCTGCAGCTTTCTCCGGTCCGGGTACCCTTCCGTGTCCCCGTCCGTCTCCGTGGCCATGGCCCCGGCCACCGCGCCCATGCGTCCGCAGGTCTGAAGGTCCTGTCCCTCCAATACCCCGGCCAGAAACGCGGCGTTAAAGGCGTCTCCCGCCCCGATAGGGTCCACCGGCCGGCAGGGCCAGGGCTCCAGATACAGAATCTGCTTCCCGTCGGAGGCCCACGCGCCGTTTCCACCGTCCTTTAAAACCGCCAGCTGGGCCGCTCCGTCTCCATACACGGCTGCAAAGATTTCCTTCGGGCTCTCCCCGCCGTACAGAACCTTCGCCTCGTCCAGTCCCATGAGCAGGATCTGGCTCTCCCGGCAAAAATCCCTCAGCATAGGCGCGTAATCCCGATCCCCCCAGAGCTTGCGGCGGATGTTCGGGTCGAAGCTGATCCTCACCCCATAGCGCTTTGCCAGTTCCACCGCGCGCTCCACGGTCCGGCGGCAGCTCTCCGACAATACCGGCGTAATCCCCGTGATGTGCAGAATTTCTGCGTCCTCAAACAGGCTTTCATCCAGGTCCTCCGGCTCCATGGCGCTGGCCGCGGAGTGTTTCCGGTAATAGTAAACCGCCGTCTCTCCCCGGCTGGTCTCCTTGAACATGATCCCCGTGGGGTTGGACTCGTCAAAACGCACCGCCCGGGTATCCACGCCCTCGGAACGGATCATGTTCTGAACGTAGTGACCGAACTCGTCCTCCCCCAGCCGGCTGATCCACAGCACCTCGTGCCCCAGCTTGGCCAGTCCCACCGCCAGGTTACTCTCAGCCCCGGCGATCCGCGGGTGAAAGCTGCTCACATAGCGCAGCGGCGCGGCCGAATCCGGCGAAAAACACACCATCGTCTCACCAAGTGTTATCACCTTTGCCATTCCTTTATCCCTCTTTCTATATTGATATATTTGTATCCGCTCAGGCCCTGGCCGCCTCTTTCCCCGCGGCCCGCCGGCCCGCCTCCCCGGACTCCACCCGGGAGTACAGGAGCACGCCGCCCACTGTCACCAGACCGCCCGCCACCTGAAGCCCGGCCGGGATTTCCCCAAACAGCAGCACGGCGAACAGGGAGGCCGCCACCGGCTCGCACAGCTTGGAGGCCGAGACAAAGGAGGGCGAAAAATATTTCAGGCACCAGCTGAAAATACTGTGCCCCAGTAAGGTGGAAAACACCGCCAACAGCAGTCCCACCATCACGGAGCTCATCCCGTGCCCGGTCAGGCTCTGTCCGGAAAAAAACGTCGCCCCGCACAGGGAAAGCGCGCAGAATACATAGACGATAAAGGTGTAAACCGTGGTGCTCATCCCCCGCCGGACCTGCCGCCCGATCAGGGTGTACACCGCGGAGAACATGGCAGCCGCCAGGGCCAGGGCGTCGCCCCACAGGTGGTTCCCCCCGGCGGAGTAATCCGACAGAGCGATCATCAGGCTGCCCGCCACGGTGACCGCGATGCTGGCAGCCGCCATTTTCGGAATCCGGCCTCCCAGCACCGCCAGAAATCCCACGGCCACCCAGATCACCTCCGTGCACACAATCGCCGTGGAGCTGGCCACCGACGTCTGGTTCAGGGACTCAAACCACGCCGTGAAATGCAGGGCCAGGAAAATCCCGCTGACCGCGCACAGAACCACGGTTCGCCGGTCCGCCGCCGCCAGTTCCCTGCGGAAGTTCCGGCTTCCAAACACCATGGGCAGCATCAGCGCCACGGTCCACAACAGCCGGTAGGCGGCCGTCACCACCGAAGGGGCCTGGGAATATTTTACAAATATTGCCGAGAGGGAGACTCCCAGAATCCCCACCACAATCATACTCATCGGATGCTTCTCAAACCATTTCATCTCATTGCCTCTAATCCAAATTATTTTTAACCGCAAACACCGCCAGCTGGGTCCGGTCCTTAAGCTCCAGCTTTTCCAGAACCCGCGACAGGTTGTTGCGCACCGTGCCCTCCGCCAGGTACAGAGTCCGGGCGATCTCCCGGTTGTCCATTCCCTGGGCCACCAGGCGCACGATATCCCGCTCCCGGTCCGTCAGGTTGAACGCCCCCGGACCCGGTTCCGGCTTAGCCGATGCGGTTTCCCGCAGGGAACGGAACACGCTGTCCCCGAACACCCGCACGCCGGTGCACACGGCTTTCACCGACCGGATCACCGCGTCGTCCCCCATTTCCTTTAAAATGTACCCGTCCGCGCCGTTTTCCAGGGCCGCGTCCACGGTCTCCCGGTCGTCAAAGGTGGTCAGCACCAGGATCTTCACCCCGGGCAGCTCCTCCTTGATCCGCCGGATTGCGTAAGCCCCGTCGTACTCCGGCATGCGCATGTCCATGAGCGCCACGTCCGGTTTTTTCTCCTTACACAGCAAAAAGGCCTGAAGGCCGTCTCCGGCCAGGCCCGTAACCTCTATATCCCCATCCTGCTCCAGGATGGCTTTTAACCCCTGGCGCAGGATCTGTATATCGTCCGCAATTACCACCTTTATCATAGCGTTTTCCCCTCTGGTTCCACGGGCAGCCGGATCGTGATTCCAAATCCCGCTCCCTCCTCCGACGCCACCCTCACCTGTCCGCCCGCAGCCTCCACCCGGCGGTAAATCCCCGCCAGGCCGTTGCCCCGGTGAATCTGCCCGCAGCCCCGGCCGTTGTCAAAAATATAAAATGCCAGGCCGTCGCCGGAAAATTTCAGGATCGCGTCCACGTGGGTCGCGGCCGCGTATTTCATGCAGTTGGTCAGCGCTTCCTTAAAGCTTGGGAGAATGACCGGGCACAGATGGCTGTAGCGGGGGTTGTCCGTCCCCTGAACCGTCACCTCCACCTCGAACTCCCGGATGCTCTCCGCCAGGCGGCGCACCCCCTGGGACACCAGGCCGTCGGCGCCCATTGCCCGCAGATTGTTGATGGAACAGCGCAGCTCCCGGATTCCTCCGGCCGCCAGTTCTTCTGCCTGGATCAGGTAAGCCTCCGACTCCGCCTGCTCCCCGGCCCCGTCCTTCCGGCCGATGCGGACCAGCTTGAGCAGGGAATTGATCATGGTCAGGGTGTGGCCCGTGGTGTCGTGGACCTCCTGGGCGATCCGGTTGCGCTCCTGCTCCACAGCCAGGCGCTCCCCCTGGACCGCCAGCTCCCGCTCCCGCTCCAACAGCTCATAGTACCGGCTCACATCCATGGCCAGCACCGTCCCCGCCTGAAAACGCCCGCTCCGGTCCCGCCTGCTCCTGCGGCGGATCTCCAGCCTGCGCTCCCCGGACCGGACCAGAAAACGCTGCTCCTGCTCCATGGATGCGGCAGCGGCGTCCGGCGACTCCTCCAGCCGCTCCATCCCGCGCACCGCCTCCTCGAACGCGGCCATCTCATCCCCGTTTTCCACCCCGAACCAGGCCTTCGCCACCGCGTTGGCGCAGGTGATGCGGCCGCGCTCATTGTAAACCAGCACCGCCTCCGGCAGCTCCGCCAGAATCTGCCCGAAAGCCAGGGAGTTCACGTCCAGGAAATCGTACCGGTACACCGCCAGAAGCATAATCAGGCTGGACACGGAAAAGGCAGGGGGCGTCAGGTCAAATCCGGTCTGAACCGCCCCGGAAATGTGCAGCAGGTTAAACAACAGCGGCACGGCCGCGGAGACCAGAATCATGGCGATGTGCAGGGCGCGCACCCGGTATCTGCGGAAATTTCCGGCCACCGCGGCCATTCCCGCCACCACGCAGGCGTAGGTAAATAGCACGTGCAGCATAAACGCCGGGCCGTAGACCACATTTCCCACCTCGAACTCAGCGTAGAACAGGTGGTGGATCTCATTGGTCAGCAACACGGCGTAATTGACCGCGGGCAAGGCCCAGATCAGCGCCATCCCCCAGAGGGGCATGGGTTTTCCCCCGTACCAAAGAGCGAACACCAGCCACGCCGGACCGATAAAACAGATGCCCACGTAGGAAACCGCGTAGGCCGTGTAAAGCCCCTCCCGGGACTGCACAAACCCCAGAAACAGCTGGGGCACGCACCAGACCACGATGAGCAGCTGGCAGGCGATGAACGCGCAGACCGTCCGGTTCCGGTCCGCTTTCAACAGCAGCCAGACCGCCGAGTAAAGGGACATGGCGATGGCCGCCAGATATGTAACATTGAGCAGGATATCAAACATATTGGTTCTCCCTCGGCGGCATGGACGAAGCAGCGCCCGCGTCCCGCCGGATTCCGGCAATGGCGCAGTCCTCTCCGCGGTTTACCGCCTTCAAAGAGTCGGACAGAGCGCAGCCGCCCTGCCCGTACCCTGATTATACGATATGTCTACAGTTTCTGTCAAAGCAAATGCTATCGCTTTTTCATTTCATTTCGGGCTGCAAACAGAATCAGACCTATGCCTGCGGCCAGCAGGTAAACCCACCATGATATACTGAGCCAGAAGCTTCTCGTCACATACAGCGCCACGCCCAGGGCCGTTCCCCCGGAAATGAACGCCCACCGGCGGCATTTCCCCGCGCAGGACGGCACCAGCACCGCCAGGCAGACCCCTTCCAGGATCAGCGCGTCCGCCAGCCGGTTGGTGGCAAAGGCGTCAAGGGTCAGTGCCAGCAGACAGAGGCCGTACAGGGCCGTCTGCAGATTGTACATCCACCGGCTCTTTCCCCAGACGGCCTCCAGACTCCGGATATAGACCGCAGCGGGGATCAGGGAAATTTCCAGGCGGATAAGCTCCGGCCATGTGATAAAGGGCTGCGCCCAAAAGGCCAGCACCGCCAGCGCTCCGGCGGCGGTAAACGCGGCCCGGCGCAGGGGTTTTAGCGCCGCGTACTGCAAGGCGCAGGCGATCCCCGCCAGAATACAGGCAAAACGCCATTCCCGTCCGGGAGCCGCGATTGCCATCACCAGCAGGGCAGGGGCGGCCAGTACGCAGAACCAATCCGCTCGCACGCCCGGCTTTTGCCTCTCATCCGGCTCCAGTATCCGCCACTTTGCCCGCAGCAGCCCGCCGAAAACCAGCAGAAAGGCCAGTGTCGCCCCATATACGCGTTCTTCCCCGATCTGATAGCGTCCAATCAGCGCCGCCGGCAGCCAGAGCGTCACGGCTGCGGTCAGAAGATGCAGGTTCAGACCGCCCGTACGGTAGGTCAGGACATACACCGCCGCGAAGGCTGCCAGGCAGACGGGCAGACAGGCCAGCTCCGGCCCCGTGCCCCGGTAGAATCCCAGCATCACCGCGATATAAATCACAGCAAACCCGATTTGGAAAAAGCCTTCCATTTCCTGCGCCGGTTTTCTCATGCGCAGCAGCAGATATTCTGCGGCCAACACCGCCAGAACCACAAGCCGCCTCTGCACGGAAAGCGCCAGATACGGATAACAGGCCGTATGAACCCCGGCAAGCGCCAGAACCCATGCTCCGTAAACGGATATGGCGCGCGCCCTCTGCTCCTGTCCCCGGCTGCGGACAACCAGGTAAGCGGCCGATACCAGGTAGAACGGCTGCGCAACCGCCTGCCCCCGGAAATAATGGATCAAAAAATACGCCGCTCCCAGGCACGCTCCCAGACCCCCAAGTCCGATCTGCATGCGGTCGCGCTTCAGGATATCCCAGACCATAAAAATCATCAGATAAGCCAGAAACAGTTCCTCGCAGCCGATTCCAAATATTCCCAGATTAACTTCCAATATGGAGGCCGCCAGGACCGGAAGCCCCAGCGCCGCCAGCGGAAGCGCCTGGCGCAGCGGCTCTACCCGCCGGGTCCAGGATTCCACTGTGGCCGAGAAAGCCAGAACGGCCGCCGCCGCCATGAGATAACGGCTGCCGCTGCCGGCCCCCATCACAGCCCGGGTAAAGAGCAGCGCGGCGTCCCCAAAGGCCAGAACGGTAAACAAAAGCTCCCCGGCCGGGCTTTCCAGCGGATATTTGATCCGACGCCCGAGCAGATACAGCCCGGAGAATACCAGGGCCGCGATGAGCAGATGCCGGTTTAAACTCAGCGGCAGGTAAAAGATACCGTAGTTCAGAAACGCAGCCGTCATCAGGCTGTGCAGGCCGTTCAATGCCTCATTGCGGAACTTCAGGGCTTCCAGCGTGATGTCCAGGGTCAACAGACCCATACAGATGAAGCCGTGGGCCGTCAGACCGCCGTCCGCGATTCCGGCCAGCAGTATCCCGCAAAACAGCAGCAGACCCGCCACTCCGCCCATAAGCCGCAGCGCTTCCCGGGCGGCGCTGTTCACCGGTCCGCGCTCCAGCAGGGCCAGGATCACCAAACCGGCCGCCACGGTGTAAAGCCCAGCCGCCGCAGTCTCCGGCGCAACAAGCCGCCACAGGCCCGCCAGAAGCTGTACGGAAAACATTGCAAGATATGCCTGACACATTTCTCCGGAGTCCCCGCCGTTTCGGCCGAGGCCCAGACCCAGGAAGAGGTGAACGCCTGCCATCAGGAAGGCCGCCGCCGCGGTGGTAACCCCCGTGCCCAACACGATCAGCACCAGGGCGCTGATTCCCCACAGATTGATGGTTGCAAACATGGGGAATATGCGCAGGATGCCGGGCAATGCCGATTCTGTTTTCCTGCGCATGAGGAATTGCGCGGCCCCCGTCACAAGCAGGCCGTAGCAGGCCAAACCCAGGGCGAACCCCTGACGGCCGGGGTGGAAGGAGGCGGTCAAAAGCGCGGCCGCCACGGTGAGACCGGACAAACAGCAGCCCGCGTAGACGGTTTCCGTAAATTTTCTAAGCCCCGCAAACAGCGCCAACTCCGTAAACACCGTGCCAGCCAGAAGCAGCAGGTACCGGTGACGGCCGGTGAGCGAAAACTCCGGGCCAAAAAGCCGGAAGAATCCCACTGCCAGAACCGCCACAAACAGGAAGATGCTGCCCAGTATGTAGAACGCCTTCGAGGTTGCACGGATGTGCAGGCGATGGTCCGCGATGGCGCTGGCCCCGAAAAAGATCCCTGAAAACGCCATTACCAGAACCACCTTGAACAGGTCCGGCAAGATCCGCCACGCCGTGGTTGCAAAAATCAGGCCCGCCAGGATCACAAACACCACGCCCACTACCAGCGCCACCGTCCCCTGCCGGATGGCGGGGGGAGTATCCCGCCGGATCGGAGCCGGTGCGGGAGGCGTGTTGGGTTGAATAGGCGCCTGAGCAGCCCTTTCCGTTTCCACCCAATCCTGCGCGGACGGCGAATTCAGCCAATCCCCGGAATCCCGTGGGACCGCAAAACCGCTTTCTGCTTCGGACGATACGGGTGCATTCTCCGGCCGCCACGCCGCCTCGGCCCGTATCGCGGCCAGCTCCCGGTTCAGCTCGTCAATCCTTCTCTTTTTCTGCCCGTTCAGCACGGCCAGCACGATGATCGCGGCCAGCTCTGCAAACGGCAGCGCCAAATATAATAAAAGCAGAATCACAATCGTCATACCCATCCTCCTGTTTCGCCTCTTGTCCGTTGTCTCTTTCTGTTTTCATTATATGGCATTTTCGTCTACAGGGACAGAGGTCATGCGTAACAAGCGCCGGTGACATTTGTCACGGTTCCCCGAAACACATTGCAAAAAGCGCCGGGAAACAGGGGGTTCTGTCTCCCGGCGCGGCCGTCTACTGCTCCTTGTGATATTTATCCTTATACATGGCCTGATCCGCACGGTCCAGCACATCGCTCAGGCTCCGGTCCGTCTCCGCGTCGTAAAACGCATATCCCACTGAGATTCCCGGCTTGAACCCCGCATAATGGCCGAAATGCTTCATCTCCCGCTTCAGCGCCGCCACCTCCACCCGGACCTCATCCGGCAGGCGGTCAACCAGCAGCACCACAAACTCGTCGCCGCCGATGCGGTATATCTCCCCCCGCGCAAACACCTTGCGGATGGCCGCCGCAGCATAGCGGATGTACTCGTCGCCCGTATTGTGGCCGAACCGGTCGTTGGCCTGCTTTAAGCCGTTTAAATCGCACATCACCATACACAGAGATTTCCCGGCCTCCAGCTCCCCATTGAAAGCCGCGGTCTCCCGCTCAAAGGCCATACGGTTCTTGACTCCGGTCATACCGTCGCAGTCCCGCTCCACCTCCAGCATCTTCTTCTGGCGCGTCTCCTCCGTCACGTCCTCGATCACCCCGACCGTAACCCCGTTTCGCTCTTTCCGGCTGATCCGAATCCAGGACTCCTGGCCGCAGCCGTCGAGCAGCAGCGTTCCCTCCTCATTTTCCGACTGTTCGTACAGTCTGTGCAGGTAATCGCAAAACGCGTCCCGGTCCCGGGCGAATCTGCGCTCCTGCTCCCGGCTCAGCCGCAAAAGCCGCGGGACCTGCATGGTCATCAGCACCCGGTTGTTGTGCCGGCTCATCTCAAAGACGCCCACCGGAACCTCCGAAAGCTCCATTAGACGTGAATATTTGGTAAACCACCGGCTGATCACCAGGGCCAGCACAGTCCCCAGAAACAGGGAGACTAAAAAGGAAATCACCAGAATCGCGCTGATCTGCTGCGGAGACTTAAGCAGCTCGGAGCCGTCAATCAGGCCGATGAGATACCATTTCTCCCCTGAAAACGGCGTATTATTGTAGTACATTCCCATTTCATTGACGCCGGCGTACAGCTCCTTCTGTTCCCCGGCCCCCTTCAGGCGGCAAATGCCGTTCTCCTCATCCACCAGGTCCAGCTCCAGGGGGTCTCCCTCCGAAAACACGCTCTTCTGCAGCGCCCCGTTCAGCACGGACACCCGCAACGGACTGTCCTCCCCGTCCCTGGTGCCGATGATATAGCCGTAGGACTCGGGGCCCGATCCCTGGGAAGCCGGAAGATTTTTATAGAGATGGTGAATGGATATCTCCACCCCAAACACGCCGATGGGGTTGCCTTTTTTGTCGTCCAGCGGCACGGAATAGGTGATCACTTCCTCCCCGCCGGGCGCGGGCCGAAAGGGCTCGCTCCAGTATCCCAACAGCTTGGTATCCTCCGTAAGACCCACATTGCCGAAGGGCTTTTCATAAAAATCGCTGTCGATTGCGTCCAGGTCCAGCCGGTAACCCCAGTTGGCGTCCGTCACCAGCCGGAGTCCCTGCGCCACGTTCCAGGGACCGTACAGCATGTAGGTGCTGGCGTTCCTCACGTCCGTGCGGTTGGGATTGGCATTCCTGAAATACAGGGCCGCGTGATTGTTGGTCCCCGGCTCCACCTCGTTTAAAATCAAAAATGCCCCCGTGGTCTTGGTGTAGTACATGGAGTCGAGGACCACCGGAGCGATGCCCTCCAAAAGCTCATCCACGCTCCCGGCGGCGTCCCCGCCTTTAATGACCTCATCGGTAAAATACTGGCGGATCTGCACGGTATAGTGCTCAAAATTTGTCCAGACCGAGGTCATTTGGTTTTCCAGATTATCTGCCTGCCCGCTGACCTTTTCCGCGAAAATGGCATATGAATTTTCTTTTGAATGCCGGATCACGCCTCCCGTCACCAGCACAGCCCACATGACGATGCTCTGCAGGACGGCGGAAACAATAAACGCCAGAGCCAGCTTCTGCGCAATGGATTTACTCTTCATGTTCCTCCCCGGCCAGGACCTCGGACATTTTGGCCGTCAGCCCGGCATACCAGCTGCGGAAATTCTCCTCGCCCAGGAAATCCGCCAAAACAGCTTCTTCCTTCTCGCCGCTCTCCACCCGAAGGCGCAGCTCCTCCAGATCCAGGTTCACCTTTTGGGAGAGCGAATCGCCAAACAGCTGATTGGCGCTGTACGAATTCTCAAAACTCCGCTTGACATAAAATTCCTTGCTCTCCATGGCCTCAAATGCCGCGGCCACGCTCTTCTCCACCGCCAGGTTGTTGTCCTCCGGGCGGACATACTTTAACAGCTCCGGAAGGGAGGAAAACGCCTCCCGCTCCACCGGAATATACCCCGTGGACACCGCAAACGCGGCGTTCTGCTCCGGGTCGGTAAACCATTTCATAAATTCCGCGGCCGCAAACTCATGGGCCTCATCCGAGGCGAACCCGCAGAGATTGGCGCCCCGCTGGGTCATCAACTCCTCCCTGCCCTCAAAGGTCGGGTATGTACGCACGGTACACTCGATGGGATAGCTCTCCGCTCCGCTCACAATCACGTCCTCGGGAAAATACCCCGCGCCCGCAGACGAACCGATGTAGGCCACCAGATTTCCGCTTTTGATGCCGTCCTGGTTGAAGGTCTCGCTCCGGTACCAGCCCATCAGATGGGGGACATAGTAAACATCCCACACCCGTTTCGCCGCCTCCTGGGGGTAATCGAACACTACCCTGCCATTTTCCGTCCGGTAGGGCTCCCGCCCCAGCTGTACCGCAGACAACAGGGCAAAATCGTTGTACGAGTTCATACCAAGGAACGGCTTTCCGCCCGACCACTGATCGTAGGCCTCCGCTGTTTTTGCCAGCCCTTCCCAGGTGGAAAGCTCCGCCGGGTCCGCCCCTGTGGCACGGGCAAACCGGGAATACTCCGTCTCATTTACAAATAAAAGCTCCGTGGACTTGGCAATGGGCAGCATTTTTCGGGCCCCGTCCTCCTCCCAGATGCCGTCCTGCAAAAATTCCGGCCGGTATTTCGCCAGTTCCTCCTCGCTGAAATAGTTTCTCAAATCCATCAGCGGCGCGATCTGATCCAGGCGGTAAGCGCTGTCGGGGTACGCGGTGAACAAATTTGGCAGCGGGTCCGAGCCGATCACCTGGTTCGCCGACCCGTACAGGGCTTCATCCAGCTCGTCGCTGGCCCCGTAACCGTAGGCGTCCACAATAATGCCCTTCTCTTTTCCCACCGTATCGTTAAACGTTTCGATGCATTTATCAAACTCCACCTTGGCGTAGGCGTTGTAGGCGTGCCAGAGCGTGACAACCGTGGGGGCAGACGGATCCAGCAGCTGTTTTTGGCCGGAACATCCCGAAACCGCCCCCAACAGCGACACAGCCGCCAGCACTGCCAATCGATTGAAAATCTTTTTCATAATCCTCCTGTTCATTCCTCCCGCAGACACCTCCGCGGACTTCTCTCCTGATCCGTTAATTTCATTATACCGAAGTGCTCATCGATTTACAATCGTTCTTTTCTCAACCCGCGTCAAAAATAACCGATTACAGCCCATTACACTCAGCAATCGCCCACAGGCTGCGCCGGCGGCCCATTACACTCAGCAATCGCCCGCGGGCTGCGCCTGCGGCCCATTACATTCAGCAATCGCCCGCGGGCTGCGCCTGCGGCCCATTATATTCAATAAAATGCAGGCAGACGCCGTTTCCGCCCACCTGCATTTTATTTTTTATGTTAATCGCGGACCATCCGCCGCGCTCAGAGCATCTGTTGTTTCGCTTCCGCCAGCCGGGCGTAAAATTGGGGATAAAAATCCTCCTGCGCGCGGTACGGCGTCACAAAAAAGCAATTTAACAAATACAAATTGAACTGCCGGGCCAGGTTCTCGTCCCCGGAGGCCTTGAGCATTTCCTGGGAATCCTTCAGAAAATAGTGCCAATCCGCGATATACGTCTCATGAGTTCCCACATCCGGCGTGTCGATCCACTTGCGCACCTTCACCTTGGAGCGGTTCTCCTTCCGGCACTCGTGGACCTGAAGAAAATAGGAAAATGAACGGTTCTCGTACAGCCGCCCCAGCGGGAAAATCCGGCAGAAGCCCGGTCGGAAGGGATGAATCGAACAGCGCCCCTCCTGGTTCAGAAAGGCGCAGCGCTCCCCCGGCCCGCTCATTTTCAGATTGGGCAGAATGATTCCGTCCACCACGTTGAGCTCCAGAGGACCTGCAAGCAGCTCCTGAAAGCCACAATGGAGATTGGCCGTCAGGTGGAAAATATCCAGGGGGTCCAGCACAATGGACCTGCCCATGCCCGTGCAGCAGGCAAAGCACCCCCTACAGTCCCCGCAGTCCGCACGGACCATGTCGTTTAGGTTGTATAATTTGCCGTCGGAGATTTCGTTGAGATTGATGTGGCGTTCCATGGGTTAGGGCTCCTTTTCCGGGGAAAATTCGTTGTCTGTTGTATTGTAACCAGATGGTGGGAAAATGTCAACCGGAAAACCATTGTCAGGCTCCGTTAGTCGTAATAATGTATCTCCACATCTTCGCCAAACGCCCCATTTTCCATCTTGCAGTCCCGGCTTACAGTGACGGATTCCAAACTGTCGCACCCGTCAAATGCCCAGTAACCAATAATTTTTACACTCTCTGGTATGATGACCTCGCTGAGGGAACGGCAGTCGGAAAAGCTCCAGCCCTTTACCTCATGCACACCATTCTCGATCACAACTTTTTGCAGCCCGGTCCCCCCGGAAAAAGCATTCGCTCCAACCGTCCTCACACTCCCCGGAATTGTGACCGCTGTCAGAGATGTGTTGAAGCATGCATAGTCGCCGATCACGCTGATTTCCGGCGGAATCACAAATTCCCCCTTCCGGCTGGGCGGAAATGCTGTCAGCTCGCTGTTGTCTTTGCAGATCATGTTGTCCACCATTGTGTATGTCTTATTTCCCTCCGCAATTTTCACCCTGGGAACCTTGAAAATATAAGCGCCTTTTCTGATTGTCTCCACGGTGGAAGGTATGGTCATTTCCTCAAGTCCAACGCCGGCAAATGCGCTGCCATCAATATCCCTCAAGCCTTCCGGAAGTTCCATCTCTCTAAGGTTCACACAGAGCTGAAACGCACTTCCTTTTATTGTCTCCAGCCCCGATGGAAGTATAATCCCCTCCAGAGTCTCATTCTCACGGAAAATCCCCGATCCCAACTCAATCACGGGCTGTCCGTCTATCTCATCCGGAAGCTTTATATAGGCATTCCCCTCCCCCATATATCGTGTCAGGATCACGCCCTTTTCACCTTCTGTTTTTTCATAGGACAGATCGGACAGGCTCACTACCAGATACTCCGGCTCAGCCGGATGGACAGACATCTCTGCCACTGTCCCGTCCGTCGCCTCCGCAACGGCATTTTCAGCGCGTTCTGAAACGCGGGTCGTGCAAAAAAGGATCGTCAGGGCGCACACTGCAAACAGCGCCCCCACCGCTATCAGTGTAATTTTCCTTCTCCCCTTCAAATCCCGGCCCTGTTTTCCCACACTCCCATTCGAATCAGTGAGCCGCTCTTTTAACGTTCCCATGTCACGGATACGCTCTTCCGCTTTCAATGCAAGGGCGCTGTTCAGCGCATCCTTGAAATGCAGCGGAAGATTCAGGCCCGGATCATAATAAAGGGACGTTTTTTTAAGTTCCCGCTCCATGGCTTCGGGAACCACTCTGCCGGTAATGCAGTAGTTCATGGTCGCCGCCATGGCGTACACATCCGTCCAGCTTCCCAACCGTTCAGAGTCCATGTACTGTTCCGGAGCGCTGAAATTCCGTTTCACGACCGCCATGGAAGCAAGCCCGTCATTGGCCCTCACGTCCACCGCTGCGCCCATGTCCAGCAGTCTGGCGGAGCCGTCCGGCTGAATCATGATATTGTCCGGTGAAATGTCCCGATGGATCAATCCGCGGTCATGTATCACTGCCAAACTGTCCAGTATGGGCAGCAAAAGGTTCAAACATTCCTCATACCCCAGTACGCCGTGGGTTTGAAGATACTTTTTCAGCGTGATCCCCTCCACAAAGTCCATTACGATATAGGCCGTCCGGTTTTCACCAAACGCATCCCACACCCGCACAACCGCGGGGATAGAATCCAGCTTCGCCATCTTCCTTGCTTCCTTCAAAAAGCGTTCCAATCCCTCCGACCACCCCGCCTCGCCGCTGTCGGTGAACTCCCACTGGATCTCATTGGAATAGAGATTGGTGCGCGAAGCGGAACCGGAAGGGAAATACTCCTTGACCGCCACCTTCATCTCCAGCGTCAGGTCCCATCCCACATATGTAATGCCAAACCCTCCCTGACCGATCACATTTCCGATGTAATAACGGTTTCGGAGAATGGTGCCTCGCCTCAGAGCATTTGGCGGCTGGCTGCCGCTGTTCTTCTCATAGCCGCAGTTCGGGCAGATCCTTTCCCCCTCTTCCATTTTCCCCATGCATTTCGTACATCTCGTCAACTGCATATCTGGTCCTCCGAATTAATCATAACGTTTCACATCGATTCCTGGCAGAGACCATAGAGGATACAAAGCGCATTTTTTATTGATTGTAACCGATTCCAGGTTATCACAGCCTGTAAATACCATCTTGCCAATCACCATAACACTTTTTGGAATCGTGACGTCGCTGAGCGATTTACATCCTAAAAAAGCATAATGATTTAAAAGATACGTTCCCTCCTCTATCACCACTTTTTCAAGTTTCTCCCCATGATCAAACGCATGCTCCCCAACCTTCAGAACACTCCCTGGAATCGTGATGTCTGCCAGGGATGTATTATAAAATGCATACTTGCCGATGGATTTAACCTCTGATGATATTTCATACCTGCCTTCTATGGTACTGGGAAATGCAATCAGTCCGAGGCCGTTGGCCGAATAAATAATTCCATCCACCATTCTATAAGCATCATTTTTCTCTGCAATTTTTATCTCCATGCCATATAGAATTGTACCGTCCATTTCGTTCACCGCAGACGGGATGCGCAGTTCTTTTAGGCCTGATGCCCTGAATGCAAAACTTCCAATTTTCCTCAGGCCTTCCGGCAGCTCCAGATACTTTAAATTTGTACAGAGATAAAAGGCGTAATCTCCAATTATTTCCAGATGATCCGGCAGTATCACCCCTTCCAGTGTTCTGTTTTCCTCGAATAGTTTCTCCGCCAGTTCAAGTACCGGCAACCCGTCGATCTCATCCGGAAGTTTAATATACGGCTCCTCTTCGTCCGCCTCATAATAGGTCAGAACAATCCCACGTTCATCCTCCGTCCTTTTGTACAACAGCTCGGAGGCCTTTACCTCGTCATATTGCGATATGGCAACTGTTTCCTGTTCAGTGGTTTCCGGTAGCGGATCAGACGCCTCGTCCGTCTGATCCGCAACGGTCGTGACTGGCACGCCAGCGCTGTGGGTGGAGCGGAACATTAACGCCGGAACCAGCAGGAATGATAATATCCCTGCGGTTATCAGAACGATTTTTAGCCTCTTTTTCGAATCGCCTGCAGCCGCCCTATTCTTCCCAGTTGATTCCAGCTCCTTCTTTAATTCCTGCATATCGCGAATCCGGTCGCCGGCATTCATTTCCAGGGCATGAATCAACGCCTTCTGCACATGAGCCGGAATATTCAGACCCAGGTCAAATGAAACCGGCGTTTTTCTGATTCCCCGTTCCAGTGCCTCCGGAACCGTTTTCCCTGTCATGCAATAGTAAATGGTGGCTGCCATGGCATACACATCCGTCCAGCTTCCCAGGGCCTCAGACTCCATGTACTGCTCCGGCGCGCTGAAATACTGCTTGGCCACCGCCATGGAGGCGCGCCCGCCGCCAGACCTCACATCCACTGCCGCCCCCATATCCAGAAGTCTTGCCTGTCCGTCCGTCTGGAGCATGATGTTATCCGGTGAAATATCACGGTGGATCAACCCATAGCTATGAATCACCGCCAGGCTGTCCAGAATGGGCGTGAGAAGGTTCATACATTCCTCATATCCCAGCGCGCCGTACTCCTGGACATGCTGTTTCAGAGTAATCCCCTCCACAAAATCCATGACAATGTAAGCGGTCTGGTTATCACTGAACGCATCCCGGACACGCACAATCGACGGCACAGAATCCAGCTTTGCCATCTTTTGCGCTTCCTTCAGAAAGCGCTCGATTCCTTCCGCCCAGCTTTTCTCACCGTTTTCTGTAAAATTCCACTGAATCCGGCTGGAGTAGCTGTTGGTGCGGGAAGCCATATCTGAAGGAAAATACTCCTTCACGGCCACCCTGGCCTCCAGAACCAGGTCAAATCCTACATAGGTGATTCCAAAACCGCCCCGGCCGATCACATTTCCAATGTAATACCTGCCGTGGAGGATGGTATTGCGTTTCAGGGCGTTGGGCGGCTGACTGCCGTCGTCCTGCTCGTAACCGCAGTGTGGGCATATCCGGGCGCCCTCCTCCAGCTCTTCCATACACCTGGTACATCTGGTCATCTGCATGATCATACCCCCGATCAATCGTAATAGTTAATTTCCACGCCCGGGTCAAACGCATCCTCGTCAATCTGACAATCTTTGCTGACGGTGACGGTTTTTAAATTGACACAACCCTTAAATGCATTAAAATCGATGGTTCTTACACTTCTGGGAATCATGATCTCACGGAGTGATTCGCAGCCTGCAAAGCAGTGATACCCCAGCTCCTCCACTCCCTCCCCGAGTTTAACCGTCTCAAGTCTGTGTCCCTCTGAAAATGCCTTCGGTTTAACAACGCGGACAGAACCAGGTATTTCAACCTCAGTCAGAGAAGTTCTGTAAAAAGCGTTCCCGCCAATGGCGTTTATTTCCGGGGATATCACAAATTTTCCTTCTATCCACTGCGGAACTGCCGCCAGCTCATTCCCATCTTTGTAAATCAGGCCATCCCTCATTTTAAATCTCTGATTGCCTTCTGCAATTTTCACTTGCGGAATCTGTAAAATAGCAGACCCCACGCCGAGGAATTCGACGCTGGAAGGAATTGTAATCTCCTCAAGGCCAGAGCCTTCAAACACCTGATCCTGGATGCTTTTTAAGCCTTCCGGCAATTCGATCCGTCTCAGGCCGGGGCATTCGGAAAAGGAGTTTTCACCGATCGTTTCCAGGTCCTTAGGCAGTTCAACCTCTTTGAGATTTGTACATTTGGCAAGCGTAAACCACCCCAAATACTCAACTTTCTCCGGCAGCACAACACCTTCCAGCGTTTCATGTTGGCTAAAAAAGAACACTCCCAGCTCTAATACCGGCAGTCCCTCAACTTCATCCGGCAGCCTGATATAGGAATCCTTTCCAATATACTCCCTCAGCATGATTCCATTTCCTTCTTTCGTCTCCTGGTAAATCAGCTCTGCCTCATCCACATCCACATACTTTGATGCCCCTGCCGTCTCCTGTTCGTTCTGGGCGGCGGTTGGCTCTTCAACCGTTTTCTCTTCCGGGGCTCCCCCGTCGTCAGCCTTCTGTCCGGCCGGAACGTTTGTCTGCCCGGCTTCCGCCACCGCCGTGCTCTCCACCTCGGAACCAGCGGCGCTTCCCGAATCCCGGAACGCGTAAAACAGGACCGCCAGGACACACAGCACGCACAACGCTCCCACAGCTATAAGCGCGTTTCTCTTCCCCCGACGCCCTGTTCTGTGAATCCGATCCTGTTCCGGGGCTATTTCCACCTCCGCGCCATCATCCTTCTGGCCGGCAGGCTCCTCCGGCCCGCTCAGTCTCCTTTTGAACTCCCGCATATCCCTGATCCGGCACCCTGCCTGGAGCTTCAGAGCGTCATTTAAGGCAATGGTCACATGCCGCGGAATGTTCAGGTCCGGGTCATAATAAAGGGGCGTGTTCCTGACTCCCCTCTCCAGCGCCTCGGGCACCACCTTACCCGTCAGGCAGTAGTAAATGGTGGCCCCCATAGCGTACACGTCCGTCCAGCTCCCCAGAGTCTCCGACTCCATGTACTGCTCCGGCGCACTGAAATTCCGCTTGATCACAAGCATGGAGGCCCGGCCTTTACTGTTCTTTACATCCACCGCCGCCCCCATGTCCAAAAGCCGGGCGGTGCCGTCCGGCTGGAGCATGATGTTGTCCGGGGAAATATCCCGATGGATGAACCCCCGGTCATGGATCACCACCAGGCTGTCCAGGATGGGGGATAAAAGGGCCATACACTCCTCACAGCGCAGCACGCCATGGCCCAGGAGATAGTTTTTCAACGTATCTCCTTCCACAAAGTCCATGACAATATAGGCGGTCTGGTTCTCAGGAAAAGCGTCCCGGACCCGCACGATGGCCGGCACGGAATCCAGCTTCGCCATTTTCCTGGCTTCTCTCAGGAAACGGTCGATGCCATCCGACCAGGATTCCCTGCCGCTGCCAGTAAAGTCCCACTGAATCTCATTGGAATAGCTATTGATACGGGAAACAGAGCCGGTGGGAAAATACTCCTTCACCGCCACCTTCATATCCAGCACCAGGTCCAGCCCCACATATGTAATACCAAATCCCCCCTGACCGATCACGTTTCCGATGTAGTATCGGCCGTGAAGGATGGTGTTGCGGTTTAAGGCGTTGGAGGGCTGGGCGGTACTGTCCTGCTCGTAGCCGCAATGGGGGCAGAGCCGGACGCCTTCCTTTAATTCCTCCATGCATTTGGTACATCTTCTCACCTGCATAACGACTCCTTAAAATTAATCGTAATAGTTGATCTTAACATCTGTATCCACAAAAGCTGATGCGTCAATCTCGCAATCTTTACTTACAGTAACTGTTTTCAGATTCTTGCATCCCTCAAATGCCCTTCCACCAATATAACATACACTTTCAGGGATTATGATTTCGCTAAGTAATTCACAATCTTAAAAACTGCGGTACTCCAATTTTTTCACTCCATCCTCAATTACAACCTTCCGAAGCTCTATTTCTTTTAAATTCGTGCAGCCACTAAATGTATTCTTGCCAATACTCTGCAGCTTCTTTGGCAAGACAACTCGTTACACCCAAAAACACAAATTTCTTTTTGCTTGCAGTTTTTACCTTCCCAACAGTTTTATCAGCCGCTGTCTCTGTCTTTTTCTCCTCACTCTCCCCGCGTGCTCTGTCACATCTAAATCTGTTTTTTCATTCCGCTCCTCTTCGCCTCTATAAGGAGCCGTTTTCATTTCATCTCCATTCCCCATAAACGGAGCAGTCGGCGGAAGTTCCTAAAAATCAGCCCGCATATCCCGGATCCGGTTCTCCGCACGCAGCTCCAGCGCCTCCGGTACCACTTTCCCAGTCATACAGTAATAAATCGTAGCACCCATGTCCAGAAGCCTGGCCATTTTGCGGGCTTCTTTATACTGTAAATTCTCCGGCAATATTATTTCCTTCAGAGCCTCATGATTCATAAAAATCTCTTCGCCCAACATCACTACCGGCAAACCGTCTATTTCCTCCGGCAGCTTAATACGAGATTTCCCTTCCCCAGAATATTCAGTAAGAATAATTCCCTGCCCGCTCTCTGTTTTTTCATAGGCTAACTCCGACAGCACCACATCCCTCATATCCCACAGGACCGGATATGGCTACATAATTCTGTCCAAAAAACATTGCGGCGTTCACCGCATTTGTCACTGCCTCAGATGTAATTGTCGCTCCCGAAACCGCTATGATCTCGTTGTCACCTGGCCGCTCATATTTCACAACGGACAGGGGAAAACCCGATTGGCCTGCGTACTGATCCTTAAAGTCCGGCTCTACCGCCTTTAATCCCAAATTAGGAGTATCATTGATCTCTAAAAACTCTATACCGTTCACCGTGCCGTTTTCCTTCAATCCCACGGCAATTTTTACGATCCCGGTAAAACTGTCATCTGAATGAGAGACAATCACATACCCCATTTTGTCGCCGGCTGCATCCTTGGCTACCAGCACCTCATCAACCGTTACCTTTCCAAAATCCATAGCGGTCAATGCGCTGTTGCAGCTTTCCAATGAGGCGTTCAACTGGTCGTCCGCCTCAAAGCTGTCCGCCGTCTCCCACAATTTTTGAAAGACTTGCGACCGCTTTACATACTCAGCATGTTGGGCCGATTGGGCCTGGTAAAACTTGACCGCCGGAATCCCCACTACGAACAACGCTCCGATTATTATCAGCGCTGTCCTCCATCCCTTTTTCAATATCGGCTGTTTCATTTCCACCCGCACCGGCTCTTTTTTCCCGGAAAATGTCTCCTCTGCCGAAGCGTTTTGCTGCTCCACCGGCTCCCCTGTATAGGGAGTCGTTTTCATCTCGTCGCCATTTCCCATAAAAGGTGCGGTAGGCGGGATCTGCTGAAAGCCAGGCTGCGGTCCCGGCTCCGGCATTTTCTGCAATTCCGGCTCTCCCACATCCCCATCGTCCCTTCCATCCCCAACATCCGTCAAACTTCGCTTAAACTCCCGCATATCCCGGATCCGGTTCTCCACACGCAGCTCCAGCGCGGCGTTCAGCGCCCGGATTACATGTAACGGGATGTTCAGGCCCGGATCAAAATACAGGGACGCTTTCTTAAATTCCCGC
>OLPX01000889.1_pt1 | contig 24437 bp, 23 predicted proteins | sample 1672491 | NCBI WGS metagenome assembly OLPX01 (sample SAMEA3136692, study PRJEB25190) | human gut metagenome | biome: human gut; feature: human-associated habitat; material: faeces | place: Austria | collected 2013 | reverse complement strand
TCGGGACCTTAGCAACATGACTTCCCGGAGCTAGCCGCCGAACCCCTCTCCCGCCATGGGCGTACTTTCCAGCACCCCCCTCTTAAAATATAAAGAAACTCTAAACTTTCAAAAAATTAGCACTCACCTCTTGACAGTGCTAACAATCGTGCTATAATAAGGGCATGAAACGGAAATACCGATACCAACCAAGGAGGAATTATCGATGATGTTGATACCCAGAAGAAATTATGGACTGAATTTATTTGATGAATTTTTCAATGATCCCTTCTTTACCGGAAGCCGGGAGAAGGCGGAGGAACCTAAGAATCTGCCGGTTATGAGAACCGATATCCGCGAGAAGGACGGGAATTATCTGCTGGACGTTGAACTGCCCGGCTATTCGAAAGAAGATATCCGCATTGAGCTGAAGGACGGTTACCTGACCATCACCGCTCAGACCAGCGTTGAGAGCGACGAGCAGGCGAAGGGCAGCTATATTCACAGAGAGCGCTATACCGGCTCTTGCAAGAGAAGCTTTTATGTGGGCGAGCAGCTCCGCCAGGAGGACATTCACGCAGCCTTTACCAACGGCGTGCTGCGCCTGACCGTTCCCAAGGACGCCCCCAAGGCAGTGGAGGAAGCGCCCAAGTATATCTCCATCAACTAATTACCCGTTTATATAGATAACATGTTAACCACCATTTTTACTCCTATCCCCCTATTCACACTTTAACATAGATGAACCAACCTCAAAAAGAGAATCCCTCCACCGCGCACCTTGCGAGCACGCGGGGAGGGGATTCTCTTTTTTGCCGTATGTAAATTAATAATTCAACTTCCACATATAGCGGCGCTGGGTCAGCGGGTGCTTTCTGGCCTCGGCGATGGCTTCGCCGTAAACCCGCAGCACGCCGTCCAGCAGGATCGGGTTAAAGTAGTCCTTCACGCTGGCCGGGATTTCGTTGCCCAGGCCATAATCCTTGGCGTCAACCACGGTGGTCTTGGCGTCGAAACGGTTCAAAAATTCCAGCGCCCTGACATCCATGGGACGGGTATTTCCGTCATTCATCAGCAGCATAAAAGGTTTGCCTTTCTCCACCAGTTCAAAGGGGCCGTGGAAAAATTCTCCGGCGCTAAAGGAGGCGGAGTCCACCCACTGCATTTCCATCAGGATAAAGCTGGAAAAGGTGTAGGCTACCTGCTGGGAGGGGCCGGAGCCCATCACATAGATAACGCGCTCATCCTTGTTCTCCCGGGCAAATTTCTCAGCAAGAGGCTTGGCGTAGGGGATCGCAGCGTCGATCACGCCGTAGATTTTCTCAACGCCCTTCATCATATCCTCATAGTCCTCGTAGCCCTCATACTGCTCCAGGATCTCGGCTGCCAGCTGCAGGCACTTGGTCAGTTTCTGCATTTTTGCGGAATAGCTCTCATGGAAGCCGTGGATGATGGGATAGTCAGCGTTCTGGGCCAAAGGGGATTCCGGCGCGTTGGTCAGGCAGATCACGGGAGACCCCTTCTCTCTGGCCATCTTGGAGGCCACCACCGTCTCGGGGGTGGTTCCGCCCAGGGAGCAGGTGATCACGATGCTCTTGTCCCCCAGATCGCTGGGCGGATCGAAATTGAACTCGTTGGCCGTGATCAGATCCGTGCGCAGCCTTTTGGCGTTCCTCACCAGAAAGTATTTAGCCGTATACAGATCGGACTGGGACGCTCCGCAGCCCACAAAGTATACGTTATTGATCTCAGGGTATTTCGCCCTTACCTCTGTTACAATTTCTTTAATTGTCATCAATGTCTCCTCCTGCAAACGAAAGTTTAGAATTATGTTCATACCGCCGGAAAAATTCCAGGCTGGCCTTTACCGCCTGCTCCGGCTCAAGATAATATTGTCTGTCCAGAAGCTCCAGCGCGATGTATCCCTGAAACCCGGCGCTGTCTATTTCTTCCAGATAACCGTTCATGTCCAGCCTGCCCTGACCCGGAACCACATGCCCGCCCGGATATCCGTCCGTAAAATGTATGTGGGCCAGCGTTTTCCCGAACAGGCGAAAGAAATCCCTGGGTCGAAGCCCTTCCCTGGCAGCTCCGTCCGTGTCCAGCATTGGCACAAGGTTCGGAGGATTGCCGGCCCCGTCCAGCAACACCTTCAATTCCTCCGGCCTGTGGGCGATGAACGTGGTGGTCCTGGCCAAAGCCTCCAGCACCAGCGTCACATTCCGCCTGATCGCATACTCCGCCAGTCGATTCAGACTGTCAATGCAAAGGGCCACGCCCGTTTCCCGGCTGTAGTCCAGCATACTGCGCCCCGGAGTGACAAGCACCTTTGGACACTCCAGAAGCTCTGCGGCATCGATGGCTTTTTTGAAGTAATTCAGGCTTCTGCGCCGCATCACGGGATCCTCCACGGATATGCTCACCGGGTACTGGCACTGTTCCGGCGTAAGACACACCGCCTTCATCCCTGCCCGTTGGACTTTTCCGGCGAACTCTTTCATTCTGAAATAGTCGAAATCATCCAGGTAGAAGTGTGGACCGGCCGCCCAAACCTCGATCTGATCCACTCCCAGGCGTTTCATGGACTCTAAAAAATAATCAAAAGAATACATGGCATAGGGATAATTTCCCACCGCAATCTGTGACCATCTCATAGCAGCCCCTTTTTATACACAGCAAATGCCCTTCATCATGTTTTTCTTGATTTTTCCGTCCTGCATGACAACCTTGATGTTGTCCGCCTTGCTCACCAGCCAGATATCCTCCAGCGGGTTCCCCTGGGCGATAATGATATCGGCCAGTTTGCCGGTCTCCAGAGTTCCCAGCTCATTTTCCCGCATCATCAGCCTGGAACCGGTTTTGGTGGCCGCTACGATCGTCTCCATGGGTGTCATCCCGATGGTTTCCGCCATCAGAGGCAATTCCAGGCCGTTGTTGCCATGTACGGTGATGGTTCCTCCGCCAAAATCGCAGCCACAGGCGATGGTTACGCCTGCCTTGTAGGCCTTGCGCAGGTTCTCCTCCTTCGGCCCCTCGATGGCGCTCATCTTCTCCTTAACCCATGGTTCCCGCTCGTCAATGTGCTGCCAGGACAGGTAGCTGGTAGCCAGCGTCGGCACGATCCACGCGTTGTTTTTTAACATCAGCTCAATGCTCTCGTCGTCCATCAGGGTGGCGTGCTCGATGGAACGGACGCCGCATCTGAGGGCCGCGTTGATCGCGATTGCAGCGTGGGCGTGGATCGCCACGTAAGATCCCTGATTTTCAGCTTCCTCCACAAAAGCGCGCAGCTCGGAGTCGGAGAACTCCCTTGTAAAGATCTTGTTCCCCTGGCAGGAGATGCCCGGGCCGCCCATGATCTTGATAAAATCGCAGTGCTCCCTGAAATGCATGCGCACCGTGCGTCTCACATTGTCCACGCCGTCGCAGATCTCCGAATTCACATTCCGGTCGGGATGAAGGGTGAACTCGATGGGGTAATCCTTGATATAATCCCAGTGTCCGCCGCTCTGGGCGATAGCCTTGCCGGAAGAGCAGATTCGCGGACCGTCGATAAGCCCCTCCTCCCAGGGCGCTTTCAGGTAATTAGACAGACCGCCCACTTCGCGGATAGAGGTAAAACCGGCGTTTAAAATCTGCTTCATATCCCGAATACACTGACAGACCGCGTGGTAGGCGTGGCGCTCGAAAATTTTATAGTAGTTATCCCCCACACCCATATGAACGTGCTGGTCGATGAATCCGGGCATGATGGTTCCGTTCTCCACCTCAATCACTTCTGCGCTTTCCGGAACCGTATATTCCCACTCGTTACAGACAGCAGTAATCTTGTTGTCCGTTACCTCCACGATCCCCTTTTCCAGCGGCTCGCCGCCGTTGCCGTCAATCACTCTTCCCTTTAACACATACATACGTTTTTCCTCCTCTTCATTCAAATGCGTCCGTCCGGCGGCAGGTTATCCCTTCACCGCGCCCACTGCCAGTCCCCGCACAAAATATTTCTGAGTAAATGTAAATAATACAATAATCGGTATCGCCGAGATAACCATTCCGGCCATCAGCTTGGCCCACTCCGTTCCCGTCTCGGATTTTAGGGCGTTCAGCCCGTAGGGGATGGTTCTGAGAGCCGCCGACTCCGTGTACACCATGGAAAACAGAAAATCGTTCCACACGTACCGGACCGTCAGGATCGTGCCCGTGGCCATGATAGGCTTGCTCATGGGAAGCAGAATGTGGGCAAAATTCTGAAAGCTGGAGCAGCCGTCGATGCAGGCCGCTTCCTCGATGTCCTTGGGCAGGGTCATGAAGTACGACCACATCAGGAACATGGTGTAGGGAACCCTGAAGGCCGTGTACACGAACACCAGTCCGGCATAGGAGTTATACAAATGCAGCCCCTGGAGTATTTTATAGTTGGAGATCAGGCTAACCTGAGGCGCCAGCATGAGGCCGCACAGAAGATACATGAACCAAAACCTTCTGGAGCGGAACCGGTATCGGCTCAAGGCAAATGCCGCGAAAGAGGATACCACCGCAACCAGCGTCGAGGACAGAACCGTAATCACCAGGCTGTTGAAAAAATACCTTCTGATCCCATTGTTCCAGATACTGACATAATTGGAAAATCTCCACTTGTCCGGCAGCCCGAAGGGGTTGGTCAGAAGCCCCGTATTGTCCTTAAAGCCGCTGAGCACCATCCAGAAGAGCGGATAGAACACGCCGATGAGCATGACCGCCATTCCTGCGCCGATCAGGGTCCTCACAATCAGGGCGGAGGCCGAAAGTCTGTTTTTATGTCCAGTCATGTTACGCGCCCTCCTTCTCTTCATTTCCCATGTTGAACATGCGGATCTGCGCGATGGACAGCGCAAAGGTAATCACAAAGATCGCCGCTCCGATGGCCGAGGCGTAACCCATGGCGTCCTCCCGGAATCCGGTCCGGTAAAGCAGCGTTCCCATAACCTCCGAGGACCGCCCCGGCCCCCCTGCGGTCATGATGTAGACCTCGTCAAACACTTTGAACGCGCCGATGAGCGTAGTGGTCAGGTTCAGCAGAATCATTTCCTTCACATTTGGCAGCGTTATGTAGAAAAAACTCTGAAGAGAGGTCGCGCCGTCGATCTTCGCCGCCTCGTAAAAATCATCCGGGATTCTCTGGATCGCGACCACAAAGAGCATGGCCGTGTAACCCACGAACTGCCACTGGGAAGAAGCGATCACGCACCAAATCGCGGTGGAGGGTTTCCCCAGCCAGTCGATGGCCAGGGCACCCAGGCCCACCGCCTTTAAAAAGCGGTTCACAAACCCCATGCTGGGATTCAGCATGAGCTGCCACATCAGGGATACCACCGATATGGAGATCAGAGAAGGAATGAAAAAAATGGTCCGGCAGAATCCCCCCGCTTTTCTCAGCCATTTCTGTTCCAATACCGCGGCCAGGACCAGCGCGAAGCCCACCTGGCACACCACCGATGTGACGGCAAAAAATAAATTGTTGGTCAGGGCCGTCCAAAAGTTCTGGTCCTGAAACATTCTGACATAATTGCTCAGCCCGACCCAGACCTTTTCCGTATAGGTACTCCATCGGAACAGGCTGTAGTAAAAATTCAGTCCAATGGCAACGTAGATAAACACTGTTACCAGAACAAGCGCCGGAAGCAAATAAAGTCCCGCAGTCCATTTTTTATTATACATTCCCTCTCATCTCCCATCAGCAGCCTTCTCCCAAAGCGGACCGGATTACTTCTGCTCCGCTTTTACACGTTCCACTTCCGCTCTCACGGCGTTCATCACATCCTCAGGCGTTTTCGTCGTAAACATTTCCTGAATGGACGACTGGTACACATTTGCCACAGCGCCGTCCATCTCCACATCCAGAACCGAGATAAATCCCTCGCACTGGTTGATGATATCCACCGCCTTGCGCAGCTGGGGGAAGGAGTCCTGATCGTCGCCCGCCACCGCGTTCACCGTAGACACAAATCCCAGTTCCTTCTGCATCTGCTTCTGGTTAGCCTCATTGTAGAAGAATTTCAGGAAGTCCACCACCACTTCCGGGTGTTCGCTCTTGGAGGAAACGGCGAACTGGTCGATCCAGGCCACCATGGTTCCGGTGTTTCCAGCCGCGCCCGCAACCTGGGGAAGCGGGAAAATGTCCCAGGAGCCCTCTTCCATCTTGTCAAAATACTGTGTTTTGAAGCTGGCGCACTGGTCGTAGATCATCGCGGTCTGTCCCGCCGCAAACATCTCCTTGGCGATGTTCTGGGAGGTGGAAGGCATTCCCTCCATAAAGTAACCCTTGTCATACATATCCTTTACCAGCTGCAGGGCCTTCACATAACCCGGATCGGAAAATGCTCCCGACGTAAGGTAGTAGTCGCCCTCCAGCGTCTCCATGGGAACCATCTGCACGTTCAGGGCGGAAATATAATGAGCCGCCGCCCACTGCTCCGCATCTCCCATGGCGAGGGGCGTTACGCCGTTGGCTTTCAGGGTTTCGCAGACATTCATAAACTCGTCCCAGGTTTTCGGCTCCTGAAGATTGTACTGTTCAAATACCTTTGTGTTGTACAGCACAAAGTTCACGCAGGTGCGGATCGGCAGGCTGTACTGCTTCCCATCCACCTGGCCGGTAGTCAGGATTCCCTGGTTGAAAGCGTCCTTAAACGCTGCGTCTTCCTCCAGATAAGGGGTCAGGTCCGCGATGGCTCCGCTGTTTGCAAACCGCTTTACCCATTCGCCGTCCCAAGTAAAGAACAGATCCGGCATATCGCCTCCTCCGAGCATGATGCGAATCTTTTCCTTGTAAGCTTCGTTGGGGATCACCTCCGTCTCGATGATCACATCGGGGTGCTCCGCCATGTAGGCTTCGGTCAGAGCGTTCCAGTAGGGAAGCCTGTTTTCTTCCGCCCACTGGTGCATAAACCGGATTTTGACCTTTCCGCCGCCGGACGCCCCCGCATCCGCCGTCTGTTCCGCCTCAGCTGCTCCCGTTCCCCCCGGGTCCGCAGCGGTTGTTCCACCGCACCCCGTCAGAATGCATCCCGCCAATACTGCCGCCGCCAACGCTGATACCATTTTTTTCATATGCCGCTCTCCTTTTTATAATTGTATTGACATGTCATGTAGATATTATAAGATATGTTATATTGATTTGCAAGTCCTCCGGAGAACAAATCTTTATTTTGTCTATAACATTCAAATACAGCTTCTATTTTGTAACATTTTGCACAAAAAATAAGGTTGTGATATAACAGCACATTCTATGTTGTTATATCACAACCTTATTTAAACATAATGTTCGATTTTTAAATAATAACGGTCATCTTATACCGCGACAGATTGATCGTATTTTTGCAGTAATGGACCGGCTCTCCCTGCTGGCTGTAGACCATGCTTTTCGTCACAAGAAGCGCTTCCCGCTCCTTCACCTCAAGCAGGCGGCTTTCCTCCTCGTTAGCATAGCAGATCTCGACCTCCATGGTGCTGTGTCCCAGGCTGATGCCCTGGTCCGCCAGCATCTGGTAGATGGAGGTGGTGAGATCCTGCCCCATCAAAAACGCATATTTCTGTGAAAAGCGGACCTCCTCCAGGATCACCGGCACATCGTCGCTGAGGCGCAGCCTGACGATGCGGATCACCTTCTCGTTGGATTTGATCTGGAGATTCTCGATATCCTTGACCGTCGGCTCTGCCAACTCGGCGGCCAGCAGTACAGCACCGGCCTTTTTGCCCTCTGCGGCGCAGTTCTGCGTAAATCCCATAATTCCCTCAACCCGCCGGTGCATCTTCCGTTCCGCCACAAAAGCGCCCACTCCCTGGCGTTTTACCAGAATCCCGTCCTCCACCAGAAGTTCCAGCGCCTTGCGCACCGTAATCCTGCTGACGCCGTACTCGGCGCTGAGCTCCGCCTCGGTCATCAGCTGCTGGCCTTCTTTCAGCTCGCCGTCTGAAATCTGTTGTTCAATCACCTCAAATAACTGTTTATAGAGTGGCACGCTGGAGCCTTTTTTCAGTTTTTCCATGTTTGTCCCTCCAGTACAACTTGTTATAACCACTATAACATTGATCCATCAAAAAATCAAACAGGACCGGAAAATTTTTCCTTCTCAATTCTCAAGATAAGAAATCACCTCATTCAGGGACGATACACAGGCATCGGCGCGCTCCAAATCCTCCCCGGACGGCTCTACCAGATCAGGAATCATGATCACACGGCAGCCTGCCCTCCAGCCCGCACAGACTCCGCAGGGGGAATCCTCCAGCACCAGGCATTCCTCCGGCGGGATTCCCAGAAGCTTTGCGGCGCGCAGGTATATGTCCGGATTAGGCTTCCCCCGCTCCACCATATCCCCGAACACCTTACAGTCAAAATATTCCTCCACCCCAGCCATTTTCAGATATGCGCCGGCGGTCTCCGCATGGGTGGACGTGGCCAGAGCTGTTTTGTAGCCGTTTTCCCGCAGATACCCCAAAAGCCGCCCAAGCCCCGGCTTCACCGGCAGGCCGTGTTCTTCCAGGTACGCGTCCATATAGCGTTTCCGCTCTCCGCGGTGTTTAAAAAAATCAAAATCCTGTCCCAGATGTTTTTTAAAAATACGGACGCAGTCTTCCAGCGGTCTTCCCCGCGTCTCGTCCATCAGCTCCCGCGTGACCGGAATACCATGCCTGCGCCCCAGCTCCATCCAGGTTTCCGTGGCCAAACGCTCCGTATCGAACATCAGGCCGTCCATGTCGAATAAAACCGCTCTAATCATACGCCACACTCCATAAATTCAAATTAATCCCGGTCAATAGCGGACTCCATGTCCCCAGGAGCCGTCCACCATGCACTGGTTGGCCGCAAATTGCGCGGCCCGTTCCAGCGAAACTGTTACCGCGGCCTCATGCCCGCCGGGATTCTTCTGGCTTTCGTTCAGATAGTTGACCAGGAAACAGGTCAGAAAGGAATCTCCCGCCGCCATGGTGTCCCGGGCCTCCACCAGATAAGGCCGCTGCCGGTACACCTCTTTGCCATCCGCCAGCCAGGCCCCGGACTCCCCTCTAGTACAGAGCGTCAGCGCGCATCCCTGCCCGGCGGCGTATTCCAAAAGCCGCTCCATCTCGCCCATCTCCAGATGGCTGCATGAAAATACCGGGTAATCCACATACGGCAGCACCCGCTTCAGGTACTCCCCGGTGAAGGAACTGGAAAAATCGAAAGAGATCCGCGCTCCTCTCTCCTTCAGGGTCCGGACCTCATCCTCCGCAAACCCGAAAATGCCGCTGTGGATCAGATCGAACCCCAGCAGATACTCATAATCCTCCGGCTCCAGCCTCAGGCCCTCTGTGCGCAGAACGCCGCAGCGGTTGCTGCCCTGGAAAACCCGGTCCCCGTTCTCCAACCGGACTCTGGCGCAGCCGTTCTCCCCGTGATAGCGGCGGCAGCGGCTAATGTCCACGCCCTCCTGCCGAGCGCTTTCCGCTACGTGCTCTCCCTCGGGATCATCCCCAAAAGCCCCCAGGAATGCCGCCTGAACACCCAGCTGCCTGGCAAAGACCGCGAAGTTCATGGCGTTTCCTCCGGGATACATCACCCGGATATGCTCATACTTATCTACCACATTGTCCCCTAGTCCGACTACCTTCATCGCATCCTCCTGTTTTGTGTCCACATTCCAGGACATGTTATACTTGCTATGTATTGTATTATAACATGTCATATAATAATGTCAACCCCTTGTCATCTGCCTGCTGTCTTCTTTCGGATGCCAAAGGAGGCTCCCTGGGAGCCTCCTTTCGGTTTCAAGCGCTGTTTTCCGGTATCGTCCGATCCATAATCTTCACCATAGCCGTAAACGTATTTTCATTGTAGCACACGTCGAACTCGTCCCCCGGCCGGCTCAAAATCCGCCGGATGCTCATCATACCAAGGCCACCGTCCTTTTTGCTGGAGAGGATCTTTCCGCCGCTCTGTTTGATCTGTCCGTTGTAGGAGTTTTCCACCATCATCATCATGTGGTCCTCCATCCACCGGGCCTGCAGATGGATAAAGCGGTTTTCCCGCAGGCGGCGGCAGGCTTCCAGGGCATTTTCAAGCAGGTTTCCGATGACGATGCAGAGCGTTAAGTCGTCCACCGGAACGCGGGCGGACAAATCCAGCCGGGCCTCAAATTCCACGCCGTCCTGGCGGGCTCTGGCCGCGTACTCCTGCAGCAGGCCGTTGACCGACTGGTTCTGGCAGAATACCATCTCTGCGGCGGTGTCCAGCTCCCGCTGCAGATTCTGGAGGTAGCGGGTCTGGTCCTCCTTGTCCATGTTCAGCAGCGCGTGAATGTGGTGGCGGAAATCATGCCGGATAATGCGCACCTGCTCAATGTAGTCCAGAGTCTGGTTGTAATGCTCCCGCTGCTGGCTGATCAGCTGCCTGGCAAACCGCAGCTCCTCCTCCGTCTTGCGGCGGCCCACGATCTCCAGGGTGCTGCTGAGAATCATCACGTAGAGCACCAGGATCATGGCGCACAGGGCCATGAAAAACAGCACGTCCTCCAGCCCCCGCCCTGCAAGGGACCGGGGCGAAAAAATGGTATTGATGCCGATGAACAGAATCACCAGGGACACGGACGGATAAGTGAGGAGAAGGGTGCCGGAGCGGTTGGACAGCTGGGAAAAGAGCTGTTCCACCACCGACTTGAGCCAGAAACGCACGAACAGACAGAACCCGGCGGCAAAGATCAGGGACACGATCACGCCGATCTGCCCCAGGGTCAGGCCGGTTCTGCCAGCCAGCGCCCGGGCCGCGATCTCATTTAAGGGCAGGCTGAGCACAGCGAACAGCCAGGCCGATATGTACAAAAAGGCTTTCTTTAGCAGGCCGCCTTTGAAGAACACCAGCAGCACCAGGAAAAACAGGCAGGAAAAAAGCCCCCGGAACGTCAAAAACGCTCTGGGATCGATGTGGAACACCGACTCCATGGACACCATCAGGACCCAGAGGTACGCTGAGACGGCGGCAATATTTTCTTTGTTCTTATGTTTTGGTTCCATACACACGAAAATGGGCATCATGCGCACGGCCAGATTGATCAGATCCCGGAAAACGCTGCAGGCTTCGTCGTTCATTTTCCCCTCATTTCAACCGGTGATGATAGTAGGCGTATTTGCTCTGCTTGTAAAAATTGCGGGACACGGGCACCACCTGCCCGCCGGCCATCTGAAAGCAGGATTCCTCCAGAGCCTCCACATGGTCCAGGTTCACGATGTAGCTCTGGTGGCAGCGCAGAAACTGCGAAAAACCCTCCAGCTCCTCCTGCAGCTCGGACAGCTTGTGGCTGATGGTCAGAAGCTCCCCGTCGTCCAGCGCCACGTACACCCGATGCAGTCGGTTCTCAAAGTATACCACCTTCTCCAGTTTCAGCTGTACCGGCACCCGGTTGTGGGTCACGGTGAGCACCGCCCGCCTCTCCCCCAGGTACTGGCGCAGCACCCGCTCCAGGGTGGCTTCCAGGCGCTCTGCCTCCACGGGCTTTAGCACAAAGCCCGCGGCGTTGACGCTGTAGCCGTCCACCGCGGATTCCAGGGAGGAGGTGATGAACACCACCACCGGCCGCTCCACCTTCTTTTGAAGGGCACCCGCCCCCTCGATCCCGGTCATGCCGGGCATCAGCACGTCCAGCAGGTACAGATCGTACTCCTCGTCCGCCGCCAGAAGCTCCGGCATGTCCTTGTATGTATCGATGCGGGCCTTCAGCCTCCGATCCCCGAAAAAGCGCGCCGCGCACGCCTCCACTTCCCTGCACTCCTCCACGGTATCGTCACAGATCGCAATTTTCAAAACGTCCATATCATTCCCCCTCTGCAAATCTGTCCTGTTCCGTTCAGCTCTTTTTCTATTTTATGTGCTGGGGCGGTATAAGTCAAGCGGCGGCGTCCAACCGTCATATTTGGTAATTTTTTTGCAGATTCGGCAGTTTTTTTCGTGCTTTTTACATGATAAACTGAGTATAACAAGACATTCAATACATATAGGAGGGGTTTGTATGGGTACTAACATTCTTGTAACCGCCATTGTAATTGTCTATCTGCTCGTCATGCTGTGGATCGGCTGGTATTCTTCCACCAAAATCTCCACCAACACCGACTTCATGGTGGCCGGGCGCAGGCTGGGCCCGCTTCTGATGGCAGGCACCCTGGCGGCCACGGAGATCGGCGGCGGCAGCTCCCTGGGCGTGGTGCAGAACGGCATGTCCGGCTTCGGCCTCAGCGCTTCCTGGTACATTACCACCATGGGCATCGCGTTCATTATCCTGAGCTTCATCGCTCCCAAGTTCCGGGCGGCAACGGTAAAGACCGTGCCCGAGTATTTCCGCAGGCGCTACGGCAAATCCTGCGGCCTGATCACCGCCGTCATCATGCTGCTTCCCCTGGTGGGCCTGACCGCCGGACAGTTCATCGCCTCCGCAGTCATCCTGTCCACCATGCTGAACATCGACTACCAGGTGGCCGTAATCATCGTGGCCGTGGTTGTGACCGTTTACTCCATCATGGGCGGACTCTGGAGCGTGACCCTGACCGACTTTGTCCAGGTGTTCCTGATCGTAATCGGCATGATCATCGCAGTCCCCTTCGCCATCAACTACGCCGGCGGCTGGGGCAACGTGACCACCAATATCCCCGAAGGGACCATGAGCTTGTTTGCAGGGTACGACCTGTTCGGCATCATTTCCCTTGTGATCATGTACACCGCAACCTTCTCCGTGGGCCAGGAAGCGGTATCCCGTTTCTACGCGGCCAAGGATGAGAAGGCGGCCAAGGGCGGCGCATGGCTGGCGGCTCTTGTAAACTTTATCTATGCTTTTATTCCCACGATTCTGGGCATCATCACCCTGGCGCTGATCAACATGGGCAAGTTCAGCTCCGATCAGTTCGCCTCGGTCGGCGCGCGCTACGCTCTGCCCGTACTGGCCATCAACACCATGCCGGCGCTGATCTGCGGACTGCTGTTCGCGGGCATCATCTCCGCCACCATGTCCAGTTCCGACTCCGACCTTTTGGGCGCCGGGTCCATTTTCGCCAATGACATTTACAAAGCCGTGTTAAAGCCCGACGCATCCAGCAAGTCCGTGATGCAGGTGACCAAGACCGTGATGTGCCTGGTGGGCGTGGCCTCCATGCTGATCGCCCTGTTCAACACCCAGAGCATCGTATCCATCCTGATGTTCTGCTTCACGCTCCGGGCCGCAGGCTCCTTCTTCCCTTACGTGATGGGACATTACTGGAAGAAAGCCTCTACGGCAGGCACCATCGCTTCCCTGATCGCAGGCACCATCGTGGTGGTATATCTGGAGCACATTTCCGGCGGAATGCTGTTCGGAATCAAGTTCAGCCAGCCCATTATCCCCGGACTGGTGGCGGGTTTCATCTGCTTCATCCTGTTCTCCTACGCAATGCCGCCCAAGGTGGAGACCACCGAGCTGGCGCCGGAGGCGGACGATTAAGGCAATTCGTACCGGTATCTGATCTCGTCAACAGACCAAAAGGGTATGGTTCATCCGAGCCATACCCCTTTTTTCATCAGTCTGTGAATTTATTCCCGTCAGACACCTGGCGGAACCAGGCGGCGGACCGCTTAAACGACGGTCTGGCGTGGTCATTTACGTCTATGCGGATAAAACCGTACCGGTTTTTGTATGCGTTGGACCAGGACCAGCTGTCGAAGGGGCACCACATATGGTAGCCAAAGCAGTTGCAGCCCTCCTCAATCGCCTTGTGCAGCCAGCGGAGATGGTCTTTGATGAATTCTACCCTGTAGCCGTCCTCCACCATCCCTTCCCCGTTCAGAAACTGCTCTTCGTCCTGGACGCCCATGCCGTTCTCCGTGACCATCCAGGGAATATTGCCGTAGTGATCCCGGATATTGATGCCGATGTCGTACAGCCCCTTTTCATAAATCTCCCATCCCCTGGACTTGTTCATCCGGCAGTTCTCCGGCGTATAATATTCAAAATACCGGTCCGGCATAAACGTATCGGATTCCAGCGGACGGCTGCGGTGCACGACCCGCCTGGGATGATAGTAATTGACGCCCAGGTAATCCACCGTGTTCCTGCGTATCGTCTCCAGCTCCTGCTCCGTGTGAACCGGAACCGCCTGATTCTCCTCCAATATGCGGACCAGGTCGGCCGGGTATTCCCCCTTTACCGACGGGTCCAGAAACGACCGGTTGAAGAACAGGTCCGCCGCATACGCAGCCTGACGGTCCCGCTCGTCCTCGGGATCCCGGCAGTAAGTGGGCGTCAGGTTTAAGACAATGCCGATCCGGCCGGAACAGCCCATCTGCCGGTAAGCCTCCACCGCCATGCTGCTGGCAAGCTGGATGTAGTAGGCCACCTGCACCGCCCGCCTGCCGTCCTGCACCAGCGGATAATGATGGAGATACAGATATCCCTGCTCCGGCGTAATCACCGGTTCGTTGAAGGTGACCCAGCGCCTGACCTTGCCGGAAAACTCCTTAAAGCAAACCCTGGCGAAGGAGACGAACGCGTCCACTGTCTCGCGGCACTCAAACCCGCCCTTTTCCATCCAGTACATCGGCATGTCAAAATGGTTCAGGCAGAGAATCGGTTCGATTCCGTTGTCCAGCAGCGCGTCTATCACCCGGTGATAGAATGCAATCCCCTTCCGGTTCACCGTGCCGTCCCGGTCCGAAATAATCCTGGCCCACTGCAGGGACGTGCGGAACGACGTGATCCCGCATTCCCTCATCATTTTAATCAGCCTCTCATAATTGTGGTAGAAGTCCGAAGTCACCTCCGGCCCTACCCCCTGGTAAAATGCCCCCGGATCTTCCCGATACCACTGATCCCAGATGTTATCCTGCTTTCCATCCTCCGGGCTGCGCCCCTCGCACTGCACCGCCGAGCAGGCTCCGCCCCAGAGAAACCCTTCCTTAAACTGATATTCCTTCATTCATTTCCTCCTCTACTCTCTGCAGCAGGGCAAACAGCGCCCCCCTAAGATTTGAACGGTTATTGTTTCTGCTGCGAACCAATTTGGGCTTTAAAAAACTGAAATTCTGTCCCGGACACAGGATATCATCCACCTTTTCCTCAATGCGCCGCGCCAGGTCTTCCCTCTCGCTGACGCCTCCGCCCAGAACAATGATCTCCGGATCAAAGGAAAACTGGATCAAAACACAGCCCAGGGCCGTGTAATAATAAAATTGGTCCAGGTAAATCGCCGCCGTCTCATCTCCCTGTTCCGCCAGTTCAAACAGTTGTTTTCCGTTTATTTCCACATCAAACTGACAGCTGTAGCGCTTCGCCAGGTTGACCGGGGTGTAATCAGACCACACCTCCCTGGTCCCGTCCGGCCTCTGCCCGCCCAGCGGGAAATTCGAAACCTCGCCGCAGCAAAGGTTGGCGCCGTAAAGCACCTGCCTGTCATGGACCATGGCGCCTCCTATTCCGCTGCCGATGGCAATAGTCGAAAAATGGCCGGCTCCGGCAGCCTCCCCCAGCCACATCTCCCCCATGGCAAAGCATCGGGCATCGTTTTCTATGAGAACGCTCAGGCCGCCCAAAGCCCGGGATACCATATCCCGAAACGGGATCTCATGAATATACGGCACCGCGCTGGAGCCATGTATCACGCCGCTAGTCCCATCCACCGCCCCGGGGCAGCTGACCGCAGCCCCGCAGATATTCCGTCTGCCTTCAAACCGCCTGTAAACCTCCGCCATCCGGGCCAGCAGCTCCTCCATACCGGACTCAGGCGTTTTGAAGCTGCCAGGGTCCCACAGCTGGCCCGCGCCGTCGCCCGCCGCGTACTTCACCGATGTTCCGCCGATATCGAACAGCAGATAGATTTGTTCTTCCATACCGCCTCCCCACTGCGATGCCCACTGCGCGCTGCGCAGTTCACCGCGTTTTGCAACCGCCGCCGGCCTCCCGGCGGCCCATTGCATCCAAATGAGAGGGCGAAATCTCTGCGCCGGATTCCGCCCTCTCCCTTTAAAGTTCCAGTGAAACCCTGCGCCCCGTCTCCGCCGAATCGTATGCCGCGTAAACCAACAGCGCTGTTTTGGCCGCCAATTCGAAGCCGGACTTGGGCTGCCGGTCAAAGGCAACGCATTCCATAAAATCCTGAAGCTCACCTGTATACCCTCTCATCAGCTCTTCTTCCAGAAAAACGTTCTGCCATCCGGTTTTCGTGGTGAGTTTTTCCGTCACATAGACATTTTCCAGCCCCTGCGCCTGATCGTGATAGGCGCGCAGGCCGTCTGTCGCCGCCATATTGCAGTAGTAGACGCTCTTGTTGGTATAGATTTCCACCAGATTCTTAACGCCTCCCACCACCATGTCCCCCGCCATGATCACGGCCCTGCTGCCATCCGAGAAGGTGAGCAGAACATTCGCCAGATCCTCCACGTCCACGGCTCTCGTCTCAATAAACGCCAGCTCCTCCTCATTCAAAACGCCGCTGACATTTCCCATGTCGGCCATCACGCTGGTAACGCGAATCTCCTCCCCGCGTTTTTTGGCCTCCTGTTCCTTCAGGTAGAGGACCGCCGACAGCGGGTGGCAGCCCTGACGGATAAAGGATCCGCCTCCGCTGCATTTCCAAAGCGCCGCGTGAGCCGCGTGGGAGCCGTTATGGCTCTCCTCCGCGCGCATAAACAGGATTCTGCTGTTCTGGGCGTTCAGGAACTCCAGACTTCTCTGGAGAGACGGCGTATAGATGTAATTCTCCGCATACATGAACTTGACGCCGCCCGCTTCAACGGCCTCTCTCAGCTCCTTAAGCTTCTTTTGGACTTCCCGGAAGGCCTCCTCCTTTGTAAAGCTCTGCGAACCGTCCGCCGGTCCAAAATATCCGGTCAGCGGCTTTTCACAGATGACATGTTTTTTGTGCTCTATGGCCGCCTTGATCATCTCCTCATGGAGAAACGGGGGCGCAATCACGTCGACGACGTCGATCTCCGGGTCCTTTAGCATCTCCCGGTAATCCGTATACACTTCCGCGATCCCATGGGCCGCCGCAAATTCCCCTGCATTGGGGGCCAGCGAGGCGACCGCCTTCATAACGACCTCCACGCCGTAGACCTTCTGATACGCACACGCGTGCAGGTCCGCGGCAAAGCCGCTTCCGATTATGCCAACCACAACTTTTTTCATCATTTTACGGTTCCTTTCGTCTCGATCATCCTTTCACCGCGCCGGCGCTCAGTCCCCGCACCATCTGGTTTTGTGCAAGGGAAAAGAAAATCACCGCCGGGATGCTCATGAGGATGGAGGCGGCCATCAGCGGCCCCCAGTGTACGCCCATCTCGTCTATAAAAAATGCCAGTCCCACGGAAATCGGGCGCATGGCCTTGCCGTCCGTCATGGTCAGGGCAAACAGGAATTCGTTCCAGGACAGGACAAACGCGTTCATGGCAACCGTAGCCAATATGGGCTTGCACATGGGAATCACGATCTCAACCAGAACGCGGAAGGGGGAACAGCCGTCCACCACCGCCGCCTCCTCAACCTCAATGGGCAGATTGTCGAAATATCCTTTCAGCATCCACACCGCAACCGGCAGGCAGATGGTCAGATACACCAGGATCAGGCCCGGATAGGTGTTGATCATCTTTAATTCCTTGAGAATGATATAGTAGGGTATGATCACCGCTACCCGCGGCAGAACTCTTGCAAATAAAATCGTCCAGATCAGACAGCGGCTGCCCGTGAACTTGTACCGTGAAAACCCGTAAGCCGCCAGCACGCTCACCGTCATGGTGATCAACGTGGTTCCCGTGGCCAGGATCACCGTGTTTTTAAAATAATGCAGCATATTGGAGTCTCTCAGAATCTGGCCATAATGGACCCACGTCACTTCTCTGGGAATCCAGCGCGGCGGCACCTCATAGATCTGGCTCTCCGGCTTTAAGGAGGTGCTGAGACACCACATAATGGGAAACAGGCTGAATGCGCAGATTCCGATGATCAGCAGAATCTTCACCATAACGGCCGGATGCATCCGTTTCTTCATGCTCGATTCCTCCCTTTTTTCCTGATTTGTGTGGGCGCGTAGAACAGGAAGCACACCAAAGCCGCTCCAATCAGCAGCGTACTGGCCGCGGATGCGCCTGCGAAGTCAAACCGTGTGAATCCCAGGCGGTAAATCAACAGTCCCAGAATTTCCGAGGACGTCCCCGGGCCGCCGCCGGTCAAAACAAACAACAGGTCAAACGCGTTGATCGCATTTACAACCTCGAGTACGATCACCATCGTAATCACAGAGCGAAGGGAGGGAAGGGTGATATAGAAAAACTGTTGAATCCGGCTGGCGCCGTCAATGGCGCTGGATTCGTACAATTCCCCCGGGATTCCCTGAAGCCCCGCTAAAATCATCATCATCACAAACGGAAAACCCGCCCAGGTGTAAGCCGCCAGCACGGACGGCAGGGCCGTCTCAGCGGTGCTCAGCCACAGCCTGCACCAGGACTCCAGGCCCACGCTTTTAAACATTCCGTTGATGAGTCCAAAATCGCTCTGAAGCATCCACCGCCAGGAGTTGGCAGACACGATGCTGGGTACCGTCCAGGGCAGCAGGGCCAGCAGGCGCACGGCCTTCACCGGTTTTCCCTGTCCGTCCATGATAAATGCCGCCGCAAATCCCATGCCTGTTCTCAGCACAACCGAGCCCACAATCCACACCACTGTATTTTTTACAATCGCCGGAAATTCTTTCAGCGTTACGATCTTCTCAAAATTCCGAATCCCGTTAAACTGCGTATCAAAGGATGGCAGCGTCACCTCTGAAAATGCGAACGATATGGTCCGTATAATCGGCACAATCATCATCAAGAGCACAACAATGGTACACGGTGCAACAAACTTCAGTCCTGTGCGCGCCCGCTTCTGCTGGATATCCGGGTGGAACACGCCGTTGATAAAACGTTCCATGACCTACTCCTCTCTGCATTTACGCCCTGCAGGATTAGAGCGTGTCTAAATCTAGTGCAGGGCGTCCGTCATACTATTTCAAAAGATCATTGCACTGCTGGGCCATATCCTCACACCCCTGTTCCACGGTCTTGGCTCCCTGCATGATATTCTGAAGCTCCACAATAATGATCTTCTGCATATCGGTCCACTGCGGGATGGTGGGGCTCAGACGTCCAACCATGGCGCTCTCCAGAATGGTCTGGTACAGCGGATCGTTCCAGATTCCGTAGTTGGTGGCCTCTTTTCTGGCCGGTATACGGATCGTCAGCTCGCCCAGCACCTCGGGCTGCAGGAACCATTTGGCAAACTTATATGCGCCGGGAGAATTTTTAGCAGTTACCGGCACGGTGAACAGCCATCCGCCGGAGCCGGACGGAGCCTTGGGCGGTACGCAGTACCCATAATTCAGGTCCGGGTAATTGGTGTCAAACTCTACGGCGTTCTGATCTCCGCCCATCATCAGAGCTACTTTATTCTCAATGAACAGCGGCATGATGTCCTTTGTCATGGTATAGTTAACCGCGCCCTCAGGAGCCACCTTCTCAGTGGTGTAAAGACCGGTCCAGTAACGGATTGCTTCAATGGCCTCCGGCGTGTTGAGCGTGCACTCCGTCTGATCCTCGTTCAAATAGTCTCCCCCGTAAGACCAGATCACCGGGGACAGGGTGAGAAATACGTTGGACGGATCCGCATTGCTGGCTCCGATTCCCACGCCGTACTGTTCTCCCGGAATGGTCAGCTTTTTTGCAATTTCCAGCATATCATCGTAGGTCCAGCCCGCCTCGGGGTAGGGAACTCCCGCCTCGTCGAACATGGTTTTATTGTAATACATGATCGAGCTGCTGGTACGGTAGGGAAGTCCGTAATAGACGCCGTCAAACTTCCCGCCCTCAATGACCGCCGCAAAATCCGACAAATCCATGTCTTTAATCTGATCGTCCCAGGGCTGCAGCAGGTTTTTGTCCACAAGAGTTCCCATCTGCGTCACGTCCACAGCCAGGATATCAGGTCCGCCGCCGCCCAGTATGGTGGTAACCGCTTTGTCCACGTATCCGTTGACCGGAAGGGCCTCGATTGTCAGATTCACATTGGGCTCCACCTCTTTATAGGCTTCCACAATCTTAGGAATCTGGTCCTCCCACCAGCTTCCCATCCAGATCGTCAGCTCCTCGGGTTCCCCCGCGGCGGCCTGAGCCTCGGTCTGCGCCTGCGCCTCCTGCTTCGGGGCAGAGCTTTCCTGTACCGGCGCGCTTCCTCCGCAGCCCGCCAGGCTCAGTGCCATCACTCCCGCCAGAACAGCGCCTGCGGTTCTTGTCATTCTACCGTTTGCTAACCTCATAACCATCCTCCATTCATCTTAAATATCATAGTATCCACAAGATTCACGGATATAAAATTCCGGCTCAGCCGCAACATCCTCAAACTGGTCCTGAGGGCGTTCTCCCCTGATCTGCTCAAGCAAAATATCGATGGCGTGATGAGAAATATAGCGGAGGTCAAACCCCACCGTCGTCAGCGGGACCATGGCGCTGTCCGCAAAGCGGATGTTGTCGAGGCTGGTAACAGACAAATCCTTCGGCACCATGATTCCATTTTTATAGAGAAACCGGATGATCGGTATGGCCAGCTCATCCTGCGTTATAAAAAATGCCTGCTCTGACTTTCCTTTTCTCAACAATTCTCCCAGCGCCTCGTCTCTGACCAGATGAAAATCCGTGGAGCCCAGCCAGCACGCCATATCCGGCCCCGGCGTAATTCCCGCCTCCCGCAGCGCCCTCTCATACCCCACATACTTCGGATCCGCCATCCCGGTTTGATCCCGGGAGCCGGACACATAGATAATTCTCCGATGTCCCATCTGGATCAGATGTTTTGTGGAAAGGTACGCTCCTTTGATCAGATTGGGGTATACTGCATCCAGCCGGGGCATCCTGTCAAATCCCGACAGAAGCACCACCGGAAACCCCTGGTTTCTCAGCTTCTCAAGCCTGGAAAGATTGTCTGTAAACTGTGTATTCACAATCAAACCGTCTACCTTGTTGGAGAGCATAAGGTTGATCGCCTTCTCCTCCATCTTTAAGTCGTCGTGACTGGCAATCACGTACATTGTATATCCGTTTTGTTCCAAATACTGTTCAATATAGCGGGCCTCTGTGGTGAGCAGCAGGCTTGAAATATTTCTGAGGATCAAGCCGATGGTCCCCGTCTTTTTGAGAACCAGCGCCCTGGCCATATTGTTTGATGCATAGTTTAAGTCGCTGGCAACCTCCTTGACCCTCCTCCTGGTTGCCTCGCTGATCCGCGGGCTGTCCTTCAACGCAAGGGATACTGTATTAATCGAACATCCCACTTTTTCAGCAATATCTTTCAGTGTTACCTCATACATACGATCATTCCCCCATCACCGTTTATATTATCGATAATACTATTATAACAGTGATTTTATCATTTGTTAACTCCTTTCTTTGCCATTTTCAACAAAAATAAAATAAATATTGACAAAACATTGGGAAAATGATTATAATTCAGTTGTAAGCGTTGTATTAACGTTAATATTAATCTGATGTGTTTATTATATACAGATTTTTTCTATCTTGTCAATATGTTTTATGCAACTTTTTATTTTTTATCGATACCACCCATTTTCTTATTTGTTGAAATTGTATTGAAAATATATATTATTTATCACTTTGCATTTATAAGCAGCGCGCTTATAAAAATAAAAAGCACAGGAGAAAAACACTATGGTAAAAGAATTTAACCACATCGGAGTCAATGTCAGGGATCTCCAGAAGACCCTCGCATTCTATTCCGAACACCTGGGGGCTAAGTTTGTAAGGGGACTCTATATTCCCGCCTCCCACACGATTGCAGCGTACGTGCAGGTCGGTACCCAGATGATCGAATTTCTCAGCCCTCTTTCCCCGTCGGAAAACACCGTGTACGGCATCGCGCACATCGCCTACACTGTGGATCATATCGAGGAAGCCGCCCGCATATTAGAAGAAAAGGGTTGGCATTTCCACGTTCCGCCCAAAAAAGCCGGCTCGGGCGGCGGTAAGATCGCCTTTTTGAAAGACCCCAACGGCGCCAACGTGGAGCTGATCGAGCGGGTGGAATCTTTCTCCGAGCCGTCCTGGGAGCCTTCCACCGAGGTGATCGAAATCGACCACGCTTCCATCTATGCCAATGATCTTCAGGCGGGCATCGACTTCTACACCAAGGACATGGAGATGGAAATCCTTCAAAATTACCACTTTGAGGACCGGAAGTTTGATATGGTTTACATGAACACCGGCAAAAACATTCTGGAGCTGCTTCACAATGAGACGCCCCACGAGGGTCCGCTCATGGGACATATCGCCTTCCGCGTCAAAGACACCAAAGCCTTGGCGGAAAAGCTGGCCGCTCAGGGGGTGGAGGTCACCACCCAGCCGCGCATCCTGGCCACGCAGAACGGCTATGTGTGCAATATCAAGGACCCTGACGGAATCGCCCTGGAGTTCATTGACCGGGTGTCGCTCTTTGAGGTATAGCCTATGAAATTAGCATTCAGTTCACTGTCCTGTCCATCCTGCACAGTCGATGAGATCATTCAATTTGCCCTGAAATATGGTTTTCAGGGGGTGGAGCTGCGGACGGTCCAGTCCACCATTGACCTGTGGGACCTGGAGGATTTCTCGATGGAAGCCCTGCCCGAAACCCGCCGCAGGTTCGAAAACGCGGGGCTTGAGGTTGTGGTGGTGGGAACCAGTATATCCTTTGCAAAGGAGGAACCCGGATGGCGCAGCCGGCAGCTGGAGCTGCTGGAGAAATTCTGCGTCATCGCCCAGGGACTCGGCTGTCCCTATCTGCGCGTTTTCGGAGGCCCCATTCCCCCCGGAAGCACCTATGAAGCGGTGCTGGAGCGGGATATAGACGGTTACCGGCAGGCCGTGGAGACAGCAGCCTCCTACGGCGTGACGCTGCTGTTTGAGACCCACGACGATTTCAGCACCTCCGCCGCCCTGCTTCCGCTGTTGGAGGCGGTCGGCAGCCGCGCAGGCGTTATCTGGGATATTCTCCACCCCTACCGGTTTGGCGAACCCATGGAGACCACCTGCCAAAACCTGCTGCCCTATCTGCGGCATGTCCATGTCAAGGACTCTTCCCGGTATTCCGGAGAGGGGTTCGATATTATCCTTCCCGGCCAGGGTACCGTGCCCATCCGGGAAGCGCTGTCGCTTTTGAAGGACTGCGGTTATGAGGGTTACCTCTGCTTCGAGTGGGAGAAGCACTGGCACCCGGAGATTCAGGAGGCGGAGCTGGCACTCCCGAAATATGTCAATTATATGCGGCGTTACGCCGGGGAGCTGCTGCATGAGCAGGCGTAAATCGGCGCTCATAACGGGCGGCAGCCAGGGCATCGGCCTTGCCTGCGCACAGCTGCTTTATGAAAAGGGTTACGACATCTGTCTGATGTCCCGCAGCCCGAACAAATTGAACGAGGCGGCGCGCTCTGTTTCCGCCGGAGCTTCCAGGCCGGTGTATACCGTGCCTGCTGACGCTGCCAGCCCGGAGCAGGCGGCGGCAGCGGTGGAACAGGCCTGCCGCTTTCTGGGGGGAATCGACGTTCTGATCAATTCCGCAGGCTGCAGCATGCACGCGCCCTGTTCCTTTGAGAGCGTCTCCACCGAGGAATACAAACGGATCATGAACACCAATGTGGACGGCGTATTTTATACCACCCGGAGCGCATTAAAGATCATGAAGGAACAGCAGTCCGGATATATTATCAACATACTCTCCACCGCCTCCCACGCTGCCGCGGCCCGGGGCGGCCCCTATTCCGCTTCCAAATATGCGGCGCTGGCCCTGACGGAAACCCTGGCCGCAGAATGCCGCGGAAGCGGAATCCGCATTACCTCCATCAGCCCCGGCCCGGTTGCGACCACCATCTGGTCCCACAAAACGACGCCTCCGTCAGAGGAGGAAATGGCCCGGATGCTAAAACCCGGAGACATTGCCCGGATTGCAGGATTTCTGTTGGACAATCCGGAATATGTCCATATCCGCGATATCGAAGTGACTCCGGCCGGTTTTTAAAACCGTTTTCGAATGCTTTGGAAAACAGGCCGCTTCAGACCATTCTGAAGCGGTCTGTTTTTGCGCCCATTCCGCCGCATTTTCGGAAAACCGCCTGATTTTCCGGGCGGCGCATAGATATTTCACATCGTTCTGTAGTACAATGGTTCTGATATGCTTCAGAAACGAATCATTTGACACACTTGTGAAACAGACCGGTTGGAGGTGGGGAATATGGGGGTACGGATTGCGATTGCCAGCTACGGCACGTTTGAACAGTTTATTCATCAGATCAAGCCTTTTTATTCGGAGGAGGTGGAGTTTGTCATACTGAACGCCCTGTTCGAGGACTTAAAGGACGAGGTGCGGCGGCTGGAAAAGGAGCATTCGGTGGATGTGTTTGTGGGCAGCGGCGGAAACGGG
>OLPX01000886.1_pt1 | contig 24494 bp, 24 predicted proteins | sample 1672491 | NCBI WGS metagenome assembly OLPX01 (sample SAMEA3136692, study PRJEB25190) | human gut metagenome | biome: human gut; feature: human-associated habitat; material: faeces | place: Austria | collected 2013 | reverse complement strand
AAGGGGTCTCACCCTCCCCGCCGGCTGTGATGATCTCCGGATAACGCGCCCTGTCGTGCTTAGCCAGGCGGTAGGAGGTGGACTCCGCCGGTGTGGCCTCCAGGTTATACAGGTCTCCGTACATCTCCTGGTAATCGGACAGACGCTCCCTCATATGGTTCAGCACATCCTGGGTAAACTTCTGGCATTCTCTGCTGGTAAGATCCTTTCTCACCCATTTGGCATTCAGTCCGGCTTCGTTCATGCCGATCAGTCCAATGGTGGAGAAGTGGTTCTCAAAGGTCCCCAGATATCTTCTGGTGTACGGGTAAAGTCCCTGGTTCAGCAGCTTGGTGATCACCTGGCGCTTTGTCTTCAGGGAGCGGGCGGATATATCCATCATATGATCCAGCTTCTCGTAGAAATCAGCCTCGTCCTTGGCCAGGTAAGCGATCCTGGGCATATTGATGGTGACCACGCCCACGGAACCGGTGCTCTCGCCGGACCCAAAGAATCCGCCGGTCTTCTTGCGCAGTTCACGCAGGTCCAGACGAAGACGGCAGCACATGCTGCGCACATCGCTTGGCTCCATATCGCTGTTAATATAATTGGAAAAATAAGGTGTTCCATATTTGGAGGTCATCTCAAAGAGAAGTTTGTTGTTCTCTGTCTCCGACCAGTCAAAATCCCTTGTAATGGAGTAGGTGGGTATGGGATACTGGAATCCTCGTCCGTTGGCATCTCCCTCTACCATGGTCTCAATAAAGGCCTTGTTGATCATATCCATCTCGGCCTTGCAGTCCTTGTACTTAAAGTCCATCTCCCTGCCGCCCACAATGGCATTCAGCTCCGCCATATCATTGGGTACGGTCCAGTCCAGGGTAATATTGGAAAAGGGAGCCTGGGTGCCCCAGCGGCTGGGGGTGTTCACGCCGTAGATAAAGGACTCGATGCACTTCTTGACCTCGGAGTAGCTCAAGTTGTCCACCTTCACAAAGGGGGCAAGGTATGTATCAAAGGAGGAGAACGCCTGGGCTCCGGCCCACTCGTTCTGCATAATGCCGAGGAAGTTGACCATCTGATTGCACAGCACGGACAGATGCTTGGCCGGGGAAGAGGTGATCTTTCCGGTGATTCCGCCCAGTCCCTCCTGCAGAAGCTGCTTTAAGGACCAGCCTGCGCAGTAGCCGGTGAGCATGGACAGATCGTGAATGTGGATGTCCGCGTTCCGGTGAGCCTCCGCAACCTCGTGGTCGTAAATCTCGCTGAGCCAGTAGTTGGCCGTCACAGCGCCGGAATTGCTCAGGATCAGTCCGCCAACGGAGTAGGTCACGGTGGAATTCTCCTTCACGCGCCAGTCCTCAACCTTCACATAGCTGTTCACCACGTCCTTGTAGTCCAGAATGGTGCTGTTCATGTTGCGGATTTTCTCGCGCTGTTTTCTATATAAAATGTATGCCTTCGCCACATCCGTGTAACCGGTCTGCTCCAGCACGTGCTCCACGCTGTCCTGGATCTCCTCCACGGAAATCCGGCCTTCCGTCATCTTGCCCTGGAAGTCCGCGGTTACGCGCAGTGAAAGCAACTCCAGAATCTCGTTGTTATAATCCTTCTTCGTGGCCTTAAACGCCTTCTTGATCGCCTCGGTGATCTTGTTCAGGCTGAATTCAGCTATCTCCCCATCACGTTTCACAACTTCAATCATTACAAACATAACTCCTTTCGACCCTTGTCCGATGATAATGGCCCCCGGCTTTTATCCCATAAGACATAATGGCCCGCCGGCTACGCCGGCAGCCCATTCCATTTGCTCCGAAAATCCCCGGACCCATGATCCGTTGACGACAATCGGTGTTTCCGTCTCTCTGTCAGTCCGCCACTTCACCCATTATAGCAGACCCAAAACAAAAACACAATATCTATGATCAACTTTTTATGCCAATCAAGATATTGTGTTTTATTACCTCTGCTTATAATTCGCGGAAAGCCTTGTGGCTGCGTGGTTTGCGGGTGGTTAGGAGCTTTTAACACCTGTGAAAGGCCACAGTTGGCTAAATCATTTTACAGACACGCTTACTCCCTTTCTCTTCGAAAAGCGTTACTCTTTTGGAAGGAATGCACCGGCAAATTTCAGCTGAGAGTGGTCGCTGAAAGACGCTCCCAATCCCAACCAGTCATTGGCCCCGAACATCTCATGATTCCCCAAGGCAGTCATCCTGGCTCCACTGGGCAGAATTGAGTGCTCTACCGCGTAGATATCGCTCATATCCTCTTTGGATTTTGCCCCGTATGCCATCATATACTCATTCGCACCCGCCATAGCAAATTCCATTGTAATCAGCTGATACCCCATATCGACCAGTTCTTCATAGGTAGCCACCTTTACAGCTCCCATCTCAAACATCTTCCAACCGTCTACAGATTTGGAAATACGTTCCAAATCTGTCTTCTGCTCAATCCCTTCCACAAATGTAAGGTCTGCTCCTGCTTCGACAGCCATTCGACAGCGCTCAATCGCTTCATCCACTCCGCATATTTTCGCTGCCGCTGTCCTGGCCACCAGCATGCAACCGGAACCCTCCAACACATGATAAGCAGCCCGGAGCTTGGTTAAAAACTCTTCCCGTTCCGTCAGTTCCTGCTGGGAGCCGAACGCAGGCTGAAACCGCCGGTCATCCAGCACAAGAGCAGAGGCACCTGCCTTCACCATCCGCTCACAGGAACGCAGCACATTTATTTCATTGCCGAACCCACAACCTATATCCACCATAATCGGCAAAGGGCTCATATTGTAAACATGATCCACAGTCGTCAGCAATTCATCAAAGTCCAGCATCCCCAGGTCAGGCAAACCGATCAGACTGGCTGCCACATTTGCACAGGGTATATTCAGAGCTTTAAATCCCACCTGCTCCATCACCTTGGCGGAAACGCAATCGAAAATATTCGGCATTAGGACCGGTCCGCTTTCAAGTATTTCCCTCAGTGTAACTCGTTTTTGTTGATTAAACAACATGATTTTATCCTCCCAGACATTATAATAGCTCACATCTTTCCTCATTCCGCAAACGTTGCGGCCAGGCGCTGCCATCCCTGCATATCGGTCAGCGCCTCCGGGGACACCAGGCTGTCTTTAAAATAGGCGGCATTGTCGATCGCATAGAAATTATTCCGGTTATCAAGACAAGCTCGTCCATAATAGGTCATCCCTGTCACCATCGCCATCATGGAAAAATGAAAGGTTACCAGATTGAACCCCATGTCTACCATATCCTCAAAGCTCACCTTGGGGCTTGCTCCGTAAGATGCCATTCCGAACATTTTCCATCCCTCTACGCGCCTTCCAATGGTTTCCATAGCCTCTACCGAGTCGATCGCCTCGGTGAAAGAAACCTCGGCTCCAGCTTCATGGGCCGCCTGATTGCGCCATATTGCCTCCTCAAGACCGAGCACATTGTAAGAATCTGTTCTTGCAATAATAATCACATCCGTTCCCTCAAACACGTGGTGAGCCGCTCTTATTTTTCGTATGTACTCATCCCGGCCAATTACTTCTTTACCCGCCAAGTGGCCGCAGCGCTTGGGGAATTTCTGATCCTCCATATGCACAGCTTTCGCCCCTGCCCTGACAATCCGTTCGCAGGTCCGCATCACATTCAGCTCATTGCCCCATCCGGTATCAATATCCACAATCATCGGCAACGGACAGATGTCTGTAATGTGTTCAATGGTGGAGCACAGCTCATCAAACGTGCCAAGGCCAATATCCGGAAGTCCGGCTCTGGTTCGTGCGGTCTCTGAACCGGACAGGCAGGTAGCCTCAAACCCCAGATTCTGCGCAAGCCTCGCGGAGATCGCGTCATAAACGCAGGGCGCAAACACAGGGCCCTCCTCCAAAAGCTGTTTCAGCGATTTTCTCTCTTCTCTCTTTGGAAACATAGTCTTCTCCTTTTACCCCATCTTTCAGCGCTGTTCGCCTTATCCCAATAAGTCGGGCAAAAATGTTACAATCGGCGGGAACAACAAAATTAAAATACACAGCAAAAACATTACGATCAGATATGGAAGCGACTCTTTAATCACTTCCGTAGCCGGGCAATCCGCAATAGAAGCAGTAGCGTAAATCAGATTTCCAATCGGTGGTGTATTCAGGCCGATATTGATCACCAAAGAGGCTAAAACGCCAAACCATATCAGATCAACCTGAGCCGCCACCAACGCAGCTGTCATCATTGGCATAATTACCAAATGCTGAACCACAGTTTCTAAGAGCATTCCCAGCACAAAGAAAATGAGCATACAAGCAGCAACCAGCATCAGCTGCGAAGCATTAATCGACGAAATCCATTTGGATATTGCGGCTGTAACTCCCATTGAGGCGATAATCCAGGTAAAAATACCGGAAGCTGATATAATCGCCAAGATACGCGCTCCGGAAGCGGCAGCATTCACCAGAGACCTTACGAACTGCTTTATAGTAAAATCTCCATAGCAGATCGACACGATCACTGCTGCCAGGCAAGAAACTGCTCCAATCTCAACAACAGTCCCAATTCCCGTCATCAGCAGCGCCATCACGATCAACGGTAGTACCAATGCTCCGAAGCCGTTTTTAAAATTCACCCATACAGCTCTCCACCCCATCCACTTTGTGCACGGGAAGTGACGCTTGTGGGCAAGGTATGTACTCATGACCAGCTGAAACAGGCCCAAAAGCACACCCGGAATCAATCCCCCTAAAAACAGTTTTCTCACTGAGCAGCCCAGTACAAGGGCACACATAATGAATCCGTTGGATGGCGGAATAATCGGTCCAATAATGGAGGACACTTCCGTCACAGCGGCAGCATACCCCGGTGGATATCCCTCTTTCTTCATCATTGGAATCATCATGGAACCAATAGACGCTGTATCCGCTGTGGAAGATCCGGAGACCCCAGCAAATACCATGGAGGCTATAATGTTAATATGGCTGAGACTGCCGGGTATATGTCCAATCAACGACCTCAGAAAGCCAATCAAACGGTCTCCCAAACCGGTATTGTTGAGCAGTTCTCCCAGCAGAAAATAAAACAGAATAGCCACAAACGTTGTACTATTGATTCCGCTGATAATGCCAGAACCAATGATAGACTTGGGCAACGCTCCCGGAAAAACCAGACCATAGGTCGCGCAGGATAGCATCATGCTAAAAAATACAGGGAAACGAAATGCCATCATGTAGAGAAACAGGGAACCAAACAGAACCGTCAGGCCCAGTATTACCGAAGTATCCATTAACCACCTCACCTCCCCGCATGCGCTTTCACGCTCTTTGACCTGTAGTTTTCCAGCTCCTCCACAATCTTAAATACAGCCGCCAGTGTCAACAGCCCGCCGCACAGTACCAGCGGCACATACCTTAAAGACTCATCATAACCCACAGCGGACGCCACAAACCCCATATTCAGCTTCATTGTATACAACCCCATGGAAATCAACTGAATTGCTGCAAATACGCAGACTACCTGCATGAACCACCACAGTATTTTCTTTACAGAGGCACTGTAGATTTTGTCTGTAATGTCCATTTCCAGATGTGTTTTCCGAAACCAGGCCAGCGGCACCCCTAATGCCGCAATCCATTGAATGCCAATCACAGACAGATCCTCCACCCATGTAATGGTAACCGCCACAAAATATCGTGTAACAACCTGCAACACATTGATTCCCACCAAAACAAACAGAATTATACCGATAGATACCTCAATGACCATACAGATCCATTTCTCCATTTTATACAACATCTGATAACTCCCTTTCAATATCCAGGGCAGAACATATCGCCTATTCTGAGGCCAGATCAGATATTTTCTGATACAAACCATCCGACCATAAGTCCCCGTCCATCTCTTCAGCTGCCTGGGCTGCCTTCTGCCGGAAGCCTTGCGTATCACAGTCTATAAATTCCACGCCGCTTTCCAAGGCTTCATTTTTCACTGTATCATAGAGGCCCTCCATCTCATGGTTAAAGATCTCGTGAGCTTTAATTCTGCCCTCCTCCAGCCATGCTTTTTGTTGATCGCTCAGTCGATTCCAGGTATCCTGGCTGACATAAAGAATATTACCCTGTTGAATATATTCCAGCTCCATATAATATTTTGCAATCTCCATCCACCCGTTGTTAAACGAAGTCATCAGATCATTCTCCTGGGCATCCACCATACCACCCTCCAGCGCTGTATACAGTTCTTTGGACGCGATAATCTGCGGGTTGGCTCCCCAGGCTTTCCAGACTGTCATCATAGAAGCGGTCTCAGGAACACGGATTTTCAAATTAGCCACATCCTCCACAGAGTGAACCGGGAACTTACATCCAAGCCCTCTGGGAAGATTGAATCCCATGGCTCCAAGATAATGGATATTATTGGGCCCTGACACCGCGTCCATCATCTGTTGCAGCACATCACTCTCCATAAATTTGGCAAAATGCTCCCGATCCTTGAACAGGTACGGCACAACGCACACTGCAAAATCTTCACCGCCCTGCATGGTTGTTCCTGTATCCAATGCCGTGATAAAAATATCCAATGATCCCTCACGCAGCTGCGCATAATGTTGCGCTGTTGTTCCTAATGAACCGGCGCCGATCACCTCTATCTCAAGAGCACTCCCGGAAACCTCAGCCACTGCATCCGCAAAATATGTGGATGCTTTGTAAATTGAGCCAGTTGTTGCGCCAGTCGTACCCAGCTTCAACGTTATTTTCTCCGAAGGGGCTTCGGAAGTTTTCTCCTGAGGCTTCTCCTCCTGCTTTGTGGAATCCGTTATCTGAGTCTGATCCTGCTTATCATTCCCATTACCGGACGAAGAACACCCCCATAGTGCTGTGAACACAACTGCCAACATCATCATAAGTGTAACTTTCTTTTTCATTTCTCCCTCTCCTTCCTCTCATATTACATTTTTTTAGATCGTGTCACCGCCTCCAGCAGCTCAGGCAGCGCAGCCGAAGCGCAGGCGTTGCGCTCTTGCCTGGTAGCGCATGCCAACATGTCATAGTAAGCTTTCCGTCCAATCCTGAACACGGTCCGGTCCATTCTTAGGATATAATCCGCATACCGGTATACGGTAGGCCAGAAATCTTCTACAGTAACAACCTCATTTAAATACCCCATCTCCAGTGCTTCCTCCGCAGAAAACATTTCCCCGGAATAATATGCCTTGAGTGCTCTCTTCTTCGGCATCACATCGATTGTCCTGGCTATAACTACCATAGGAAAGGTTCCGTTCTTAGCCTCCGTAAAACCGAATCGGACCCCTTTGCGCGCAATCGCAAAATCCGCATCTGCCACAAAGCCCATTCCCCCGGCGCGGCAATCCCCCGATACTGCAGCAATAATGGGAACGTCCAGCCTGACCTGCACCTCCTCTCTGCGTGCCAGCGCAGCATGATATTTCCGCTTATCCTCCAAATCACCATACTTGACTCTGCCCCCAGTAAAGAAATGCCGGTCATTGCCCGTCATGATGATAACGCGGATATCTGGCTGTTGGATTGCCGATTCAAATGCGTCCGCCATCATCTCATAGGCTTCCCAATTCATTCCATTCTCTTCCTCCGGCCGATTAGCGGTCAGCGTCATAATTCCATCATGAATTTCTACTAACAATGGCTGATTTTCCATCAAATCCTCCTCCTGCTCCTTATTTTTGTATAGAACTCGCTTTCCTTTCTGAACTTTTTATATTTATCCCCCCCGTATTCATATTGACTTTGATAATTTTATCAAATATCTGTCTTTATCGCTATTATATCTGCTTATTTCGTTCAAGTCCAATCAGTAATCCTCAAAAGATCGAAATAATATATTTAATTTTTCGATGAATTAACGTATAATAGTCAATAGATCCGCACTAACTTTTCCAAAACTATCTTACTTTATGGGAGGTATCTGATGAATCTATTACATCTTGAGTATTTTTGCAGACTTGCAGAGACAGAACACTATGTAAAAACCGCAGAATCTCTCTATATATCACAATCCAATTTAAGTTATGCCATTTCCTCATTGGAAAAGGAGCTTGGGGTAAAGCTTTTTGCCAAAAAAGGGCGCAATGTGATGCTTACATCCAATGGACGAATATTTTACGAGTATGTTAGACAGGCCTTGTCCCTGATCAATGAGGGGGAGGAAAAGATCACTGCAAACGTGAACCAACCCACGGAACCGGTAGTTCTTGGTGTGAGACGAATCTGGTTTCTGATCTCCATAATGGACCAGCTGTTGTCTGAACCGAAACGTAAGAATATCCATATGTCCTATGTCCAAAGAAACGACTCCCAAATCCTAAAGGGACTGCTGGACGGTTCCTTCGGCCTTGGGCTCACTTCTCAGCAGATCCGCCACGAGCGTATCTCCTATTTCCCGATCCGCGATCTGCCATTTATTTTAATCACGCCCTTAAATCATCATCTGGCTCTTAGGGACAGCGTGGATTTGCGGGAACTCAGAGATGAACATTTTATTCTCCGTGACAGCTCCTCCTCATTGAGCACCGCGGCCCGCAAGCTATTCCAGAAAATCGGAATCACTCCCCATGTAGTGAACGAAGTCAGCAGCTATGAAGTCATGGCTCACCTGGTCTGTCAGGGTATGGGGCTTGGCATCGGCACCAATATACCATCATTACGCAATATCCACGTGGCCAGAATTCCTATCTCCTATCCTGCCTATGACAATATTCTCTATTTAGCCGTAGACAATGCGCGCAAAATGACTGACGGCGAGGAGTATGTATTTTCCTACCTTATCCGTCACCATTCACCGACACAGTCACGTTGAAATTTTTCCCATCAAATAATTCGATATATAGATTCATTCAGAACATGAATACTGATTGGACAGCCCTGAAAGGGGCTGTTTATAGTTATAGTATATTAATCAATTTAATGTGATAAATAAAAAGGGGGAGCACAGAAATGAATGGGAATAAGAGTGTGATCACTCTAATAGCAGAATTTTCAACTGGTTTACATTTAGAGAATTTAGACGATAATATTGTTCACCAGGCTATGCTCTGCCTGATCGACGCCGTAGAATGTTGTCTTCATTTCCAGAAAGACAGCCGGGTAGCTGCTTTGGATCAAGCGCTCCCTGAGGCCATGGGAAATTGCACAATTTGGGGGAAAAATAGGAAAGTACCAGCAAGGGAGGCGGTTTTCTATCATGTTGCCACAGGCTCCATCTCAGGGCGAAATGACATAAGTCTGGAAGGAAATGCACATCCCGGCGCTGTCATCGTCCCACTCTGCCTCTCCCTTGGTGAATCAGTCAATGCCAGTGGGAAAGCGGTTTTGGAAAGCATCTTGATCGGCTATGAGATACTAATCAGACTTGGAAAGTGCCTTCGGACGGGAGAAGCCCGCATCCCAAAATCGCTCCGTCCAACCTCCTTGGCTGTTGCCCTGGCCTCTGCCTGCTCCTCTGCAAAGCTGCTGGGACTGGACGTCCACGGGACAGCCAACGCCGCTGCGCTCAGCTGTAATTATCTGTCCGGGCTGAATCAATGGCGATTATCCGGTACCGGAGAAGATATATGGATCAATGCCTTTGCCGCAGAACATGGCATACTCTGTGCTAAACTGGCCGCTGCCGGTATATCAGCCGACCCACACAACCTGGATGGCGAATTTGGTCTGCTGGAACTATTTCATGCAAGAAATAATGCTCTGGAATTAGTTAAAGATTTAAGCCGGAAATGGTATCTCCCGGATGTGCTGCACAAACGGATCGGAGCCTGCCGCACTCTACAAGGGCCATGCGTCCTCTGCGAACAGCTGATTCGGGAATATACACCCGATCTTGAAAAAATTCATTCCATCCGAATCACCGCCTCCAACGAGCTGGAAAGCTCCCCCTGGTATTTTAAAACAGATCGCATTACGAATTCAGTACAGGCTATACTCAGCATTCCATTCGGAGTTGCGGCAACTCTGGTCGCCGGTTCTCCCGACTCCATTATATGGCAGCCACCCTACGATGAAGCAGTTACGCAGTTGATTTCCCGATTCCAGATACGCTTCTCAAAAAACTATAAGCGGGATGAGTTCGATCTGTCCATTGTGATGGCAGATGGAACAGACTTAAAACAGCATTGCAAAACCCTCCCTTCTCTGACAGAACAGGAGATAATATGCTGCTTTTATAACACAATAAAAAGGACGTGCGGTGAACAGACGGCGGACCGCATCACTGCGCTCCTTCCTTATCTGGAGTCACTGCCAACAATACGCGCTTTCACAACGCTTTTGGCGGCTCCTTCTGCCCCGTAATGAAACGTCCTTTTACTATTTCTCAATCCGCATACAATTTGGCAAACAGTTCCGCCGGCACATACGCCTCCACCGCGATCCCGTCCTCCGTGTACTCCTCCTTCAGGAGCTGGCCGTACTTGCGGATGGTCTGGATCCGGCCGGCCTGGGAGTAGGGGTAGACCTTCTCCAGGTGAACCCGGCGGCTGCGGATGATCTGCTCCAGAATGCCGCACAGCTCGTCCAGCCCCTCCCCGGTCTTAGCCGAGATGCGCACCTGGTAGTCCGCGGAGAAATCTCTGGGCAGCTGGGCTAACGGCCCGGCCTCACCGGACTCCACCATGGCTCTCAGGCGGTCCGTCTTGTTGAACACCGTAACCACCGTCTTGTCCACGATCTCCAAGTCCTTCAACGTCTCCCGCACCACGTGCATCTGCATGTCCATCTGGGGGGTGGAGCAATCCACCACATGGAGGATGATATCGCTGTACTTAGCCTCCTCCAGGGTGCTCTTAAACGCCTCGATCAGGTGGTGGGGCAGCTTGCGGATAAATCCCACGGTGTCCGTCAACAGAATCTGCTGGTCCCCCGGCAGGGTAAAGCTTCTGGTGGTGGGGTCCAGGGTAGCGAACAGCTTGTCCTCCGCCAGGATATCCGCGTCGGTCAGATGGTTTAACAGGGTGGATTTGCCCGCGTTGGTGTAGCCCACGATGGCCGCGCTGACGGCGCAGCCCTGTTCCCGCTGCTGCCGGGTCACCTCGCGGTGGCGTTTCACATCCTCCAGCTCCGCTTTCAACTGCCCGATGCGCTCGTGGATCAGACGCCGGTCCACCTCCAGCTTCTTCTCGCCCGGTCCCCTGGTGCCGATGCCGCCGCCCAGTCGGGACAGGGAGGCGCGCATGCCCACCAGGCGCGCGGCCCGGTATTTGAGCTGGGCCAGCTCCACCTGGATCTTGCCCTCCCGGGTGTGGGCCCTGGAAGCGAAAATATCAAGAATCACCATGGTGCGGTCCATCACCTTGGTGTCCAGGGCCGCCTCCAGATTCTTAAGCTGGGCGGGACTCAGCTCGTCGTCGCAGACCACGCCGGTGGCGTCAAGCTCCCATACCAGGTCCTTGACCTCCTCGATCTTGCCCTTGCCCAGATACGTGCCCGGGTGCACCTTCTCGCGGTTCTGAATCACCTTGTCCACGGTCACGGCTCCGGCCGTTTTCACCAGCTCCGCCAGCTCCTTCAAGGAGCCCTCCGCGTCGTCCCCGTCCCCGGTGCTCACCGCGATCAGGACCACCCGCTCCTCAGTCTCTTTCAAATCAAATAATTCTGCCATACTACCTCTTATTCCGAATTTACCGCTCCGGCCGCCAAACGCCTTACCGGCTCTTTAAAAATGCAATCTCATGCTCCGCCCGCTCATCCGGTCCGAAGCTCTTGTTGTACTCCTCGAACAGCTTCAGGGCTTCGTCGTACTTGTATAAGTATTCGCTGCACACCGCCCGGTTATACGAAAGTTCCCGAAGCAGCTCCCGATCCTCTGATGCCTTCACTTTCCCCTGGTCAAACGAATCAGCAGCGTCCTTGTAATTCTCTTCAGCCATCTGGCATAAACCCATCTGCAAATAGATTTTCCCATCGTTCAGCCCATCCCTCAGCGCATTTTCGTACAGGCTCATGGCCTGATCGTAGGCGCCCTTTTTCACGCAGGCCGCCCCCACGGACAGAAGCGCATTCAGACGCCCCTCCACCGGCTTCTTTGCATCCCCGCCGGTCCGCTGTACATAGTCGTACAGCTCCACTGCCTGGTCTGCATCGCCCATGGCCGCGCAGCACATGCTGGCCATGTACCAATACTGCAGATTTTTGGAGTCCCGCTCCATCAGAAGCTTGTAGCTGTAGTACGCCGCCTCGTAATCCTCCAGGCGGTACTCCGCCTCAGCCCGGTAGCGCAGCACGTCCACCGCCATCTCGCCGGTGTCCTTGTCCATCACAGCCAGCGCCTGGTCAAAATCCGCAATCGCCCCGGCAAAGTCCCCGGCGTCCAGCTTTTCAATTCCCGCGGCCCGCAGCTCACGCTGCTTGGATGTGGACATGTTACCCACCACGCGCATGGTGGCGAAGGCCACCAGCACCACCAGCAGTATGCAGACCGCCCACGCGATGAGCCCTTTGACCAGCCGGTTCCTTCTCCTGCGCTTGCGCGCGGCCCGCCGCTCCCGGTCCAGGCGCGGATTCCGCCCCGAATCGTAGGGACGCCGCTCGCTGTAGCGGATATTTCCACTGTTTCTGCTCATTTCCTACCTCGCATCCGTGCTGCCGAAGCCGCCGTTGCGCGTGCTTGTGCAATCGTCGTCCACCGTGATACCATAGGGAAGGAAAATACCCTGGGCAAAGGCCATTCCTGCGGCCAGCTCCACCGTTTTTCCCTCTCTGGAATCATTGGTCATCTTGACAAACATATGTCCTTCATTGTCCGAATAAAAATAATCGCTGTCGATGATACCCACGGTGTTATTCAGCTGGAGGCGGTATTTAAAGCCCAGGCTGCTGCGCGGGAAAATGGACAGCACCCAGCCCTCCTCCATCTCAACCCGGACTCCGGTGGGGATTTTCACGGACTCGCCGGGCGCGACGGTCACAGCGACCGGGGTAAAAAAGTCGTAGCCCGCCGAACCGGCGGTGGCCCGGGCCGGAAGGCGGATCCCGTCATAGACCGCCCGCGCCTCATCGGCAGACACTCCGCCGAAGGCGTCCGTCCAGTCCCCGGAAAATTGTTCAAAGCTTACCTTGTGAAATTTTGCAATTCTCTGCATGTCTGTAACCTAACCTTTTCTGTATGATTCGAATCGTCCGCTCCATGGCGGCTGTCTCAGCTCCGGTCGTGGATCACCGCCGCGCCGGTCAGAAGGGACCGCTGCACATCGATAACCCGCTGGTTGGAACTGCCCTTCCACCGGAGGCTGCTGTCCTTGAGCCCCGCCACGAACTCGCCGTCCACCACCACGTCCACCTTGCGGATACACGGCAGGCCGCAGATTTCCTCCCAGTCGTAGCCGGTGTAAAGCCAGATGGTCTTTCCCGGAAAGCGGTCGCAGATCTCATCGATCAGCCGGCCGGTCTCCTCCCGGTTATCCGGGTGCAGCGGGTCCCCGCCGCTTAAGGTGACCCCGGACACATAGTCCTTTTGAAGCTCCTCAAACAGCTCGTCCTTAGCCGCCTGGTCAAAGGGAATTCCGCCCCGGATATCCCAGGTCACCGGATTGTGACATTCCGGACAGTTGTGGCTGCAGCCGGCAACCCAGAGTACCACCCGCAGCCCCTCCCCGTTGAGCATATCGTCCTTTGTGATATTGTGATAACGCATGACTTACTCTCTCTCCGTTTCCTCAGATGTTTCCAGCAGAGAGGTACAATGAGGGCAGCGCACCGCATTGATCGGAATCATAGTGCGGCAGTACGGGCATTCCTTCTGCGTGGGAGCGGCCGGCGCTTCCGGCTTCTTTCCCATGCTGCGCAGCTTGTTGACCTGTTTCACTGTGATGAACACGACCAAAGCCATCAGCAGGAAGTTGATCGTCTGTGTGATGAAAGACCCGTAATTAATGGTAGCCACAGAAAGTTCCTTGGCCTCAGCCAGCGTGGCGTATGTATTCCCATCCAACGCGATAAACATGTTGGTGAAATCCACCTTGCCGGTGATCAGACTCAGAAGGGGCATAAAAATGTCGTTGACAAGCGAATTTACAATGGAAGTAAACGCGCTGCCGATAATCATGCCGACCGCCAGGTCGATCATATTGCCCTTGAGGGCGAACGCCTTAAACTCATCCAGAAACTTTTTCATTGTATATCCCTCCGTATTCATTGGTAGGGCCCGAAGGCCGCTTTTCTTAGTTTACCATACGGAAGATGATTTTTCCACAAAATTCAGTTATATTCATGTAGAAAGCGCCTCAGATCCTTGTGAAATTCCGAGAATCTGGCCAGCAGCGCATAGTATCCCCTGGACATCAAATCCTGGCTGATCCCGTCGTAGACCGGATCCGTCATAGAGCGGATATGGAAAAATTCATAGAAATACTGATCCGGAATCTCGTCCAGATACTGCTTCAGTTCTTTTTTGTAATCCATAATCTCCTCTTGCTCCAGTTGTTCCAATATCTTGTTCATCTCTTCTCCCTTTCATTCATGCATATTTTATTTTGATGTGTTTCACTATTAGAAGTGTTTGGCAATTAATATTTCCTTACAATCTAATAAACGCTTCAGTATTAGAAAATTCCATATCATGTGAGGTAAATAATGAAAATATCTTATAATTCGGAAACAAAGAAAAATTTGATAGGCGATACGATCCGCTCATTGCGGAAGCGGCGCGGCCTTTCCCAGCGGGCGCTGGCCGCCAAGCTGCAATTAAACGGCTATGATTTCAATGATCTGACCATACTCAGAATCGAAAAGGGCACTCGCCTTGTCACAGACATCGAGCTACGGGCCCTCTGCCATTTTTTCAATGTGACACCCAACGAAATGCTCAGTTTCGATGATATATCCGCTCATTAATCTCCCCTCCTATTATTTGATTACCCTAGATTATACACTATAAAGTGTCTATTTGTACACGCTTTTTCAGTCTGATAATTAAACGGTTCCTGGGGTACAATAACCACGGGGTATCGTGAATTTTGTCTTGGTGGTGGAAGAATGAGTTATGAACTGGATCGGATTGAAGAGCTGTGCAGAGAGCGCGGGTGGAGCCACTACAAGCTGGCAAAAGAAATGAATGATTCCGCAAATAACATAAGCAACCTCTTTCGCCGAACGACTACGCCCAGTATTGTCACTCTGCGACGTGTCTGTGCGGCCATGGGAATTACCATGGCCGAATTTTATAAGAGGGATGGAATCTCCACCGTGCTGACGGAAAACCAGAAGACGCTTCTGGATCATTATAATGTCCTGGACTCGCGCAGCAAAGACAAGGCCATGGCCTACATTAAGGGACTGGCGGACGGCAGGCATGACGTCTGAGTCCCGTGAGGAAGAGCCGGGCACAACTGCCCGCAAACGCGGGCGAGGAGCATTGGCTCCATACAAAAAGAGCGGCTGACGGTTAACCATATTCCGTCGCCGCTCTCCTTTTATCCAATCCCGCCCTTACAGTCCCAGCAGCGCGCAGGCCAGCTGAAAATAGATCACCAGGCTTAAGGCGTCCACGATGGTGGTGATGAGCGGGGCCGCCATGATGGCCGGGTCCATGTGCAGAACCTTGGCCGCCATCGGTAGCATACAGCCGATGGTTTTCGCCAGAATCACGGTGGCCATCAGACTGACCACCACGGTGGCGCAGACCAGGGGCTGGCCGGGGAAGCGGATCAAAAGCTGCACAAAATTCACCGCCGCCAGCACGGCGCCCACCAAAGTGCCCACGCGCAGCTCCTTCCACACCACCTTGAACACGTCCGCGGGCTCGATCTCGCCCACCGCCATGCCGCGGATGATCAGGGTGCTGCTCTGGCTGCCCGCGTTTCCGCCGGTATCCGTCAGCATGGGGATGAAGGTCACAAGCAACGGCAGCACCGCGAAGGCGTTCTCGTACTTGGCCAGAATCCCGCCCGTGATCAGGCTGCTGATCATCAGCACCAGAAGCCAGAAAATGCGGTTCTTGGCCAGCTGGAACACGCCGGTTTTCAGATACGGCCGCTCGCTGGGCGCCATGGCGGCCATCTTCTCAAAGTCCTCCGTGGCCTCCTGCTCGATTACGTCCACAATGTCGTCCACGGTCACGATGCCCACCAAGCGGTTCTCGTGGTCCACCACGGGAAGGTTTAAAAGGCCGTACTTCTGGAAGCAGTCCGCCACCTCCTCCTGGTCGTCCGTGGTCACCGCCTTGATCACGTGGGTGTCCATAATGTCGCCGATCACGGTCTCGTACGTGTTCATCAGCAGATCGCGTACCGTGACCACGCCCTCCAGCTGCCTGGCCTCGTTCATCACATAGGAGGTGTAAATGGTCTCCTTGTCCACGCCGTGGCGGCGGATATAGTCGAAGGCCTCCTTCACGGTCATGGTCTTTTTTAACCCCACGTACTCCGCGGTCATGATGCTGCCCGCGCTGTTATCCGGGTATTTTAAAAACTGGTTGATCAGGGCTCTGGTGTCCGGCTTGGCGTTCTGCAGAACCTTTTTCACCACTGTGGCGGGCAGCTCCTCCAGCATATCCACCGCGTCGTCCACGAACAGGTCCTCGATAATGGTGGCCACCTCGCGGTCCGTGATGCTGGTGATGATATGCTGCTGTTTCTCCACGGACAGGCAGGCAAATACATCCGCCGCCAGTTCCTTGGGCAAAATCCGGAACACCACCACGGCTTTCTCCGAATCCAGCTCGTCGATGAAGGCGGCGATATCCACCTCGTTCATCTCAGCCAGCAGCTCCTTTAACCGGCGGTACTGCTTTTCCTCCGCCAGCTTTAACATCATTTCAATCATTTTCTCCATGTCGTTCTCCTCTCGGCACAATTTCTGTCTTGGCCGATGAAAGCAAACCATGGATTTGCACACACACAAAAGGAGAGACTGCCGCACCCCAGACCGGGGAAACAGCCGCCTCTCCATAAACGCCGGATCTTTCTCCTCTATCAAACGCCGTCCTGCCGCCGCGGGCAGTTTCACGGCATCACCAATCAGCAGCCGCCGAACCTGCTCCAGCAGACTACCGCCTGATCCATACGCCTATGCACATATCCAGATTCGTCCGCTTTCATCTTGCAACTTCGACCTTCCACTGAGTGTTCACTTCCTTTTTTATGAATTTAATCCTCTTTTATCCTAACAGACTTTCTGTGGAAAAGCAACCCCCAAAGCCCGGGCAGGGAAAATATTCCCATCGCCCTACATGCTCTTCCGCTCTGCGATCTCCGCCATTTTGGCCTCGTTTAACCGCGTGTCGCCCTTCACCCGGGAATAGCTCAGATACCCGTTCATCCGGTCGATTTTCGTCAGGTTTTTGCTGCCGCATTTGGGGCACACGTCCATATTCAGCTCCTGGTGGCCGCAGTCGTCGCAGTAGGACAGAGCGAGGTTTACGCCCTCGTAAAAGCCCATGGCCATGGCCCGGCGCACCAGGGTGCGGATGGCCTCCTTATTGTAGCCCACCGGATATTTCACGTACTGGATCTTGCCGCCGTTGCACAGCTCCCAGAACCGGTACTCCAGGTCCTGCTTCTGAATGGGCGTGATCTCCTCGGTCACATGGCAGTGGAACCCGTTGCTCACATACTCCCGGTCCGAAACATTCTCAATGATCCCGTACTTGTTGCGGAACTGCTTCACCTGCAGGCCGCAGAGATTCTCCGCCGGGGTGGCGTAGATAGCGTAGAGATTGCCGTCCTCCTCCTTGAACTGGTTCACCTTCCGGTTGATGTGCTCCAGGGTCTCCAGGGCAAAGGCTCCGTCCTCCACCAGGGACTTGCCGTTGTAGAGCTGCTGCAGCTCGTTGAACGCGGTAATCCCGAAGGAGGCGGTGGCAGTCTTTAACAGCGGTTTGATCTTGTCGTGAAGCCCCAGATGTCCCCCGTAAAATCCTCCCTCGCAGTAGGCCAGCGGGTTGGTGCTGGCCTTCATCTCGCCCAGGTAGGCGTAGGTGCGGATATGGATCCTGCGGATCAGCTCCAGATAATAGTCCAGCACCTCAAAGAAATCCCGGCTCTCCTGGCGGGCCTTCGCCAGGATCATGGGCAGGTGCAGGCTCACCACTCCGATGTTGAAGCGGCCCACAAACACTGGCACATCCTTGCTGTCCGCCGGGTACATGCCGCCCCGCTCGTACCAGGGGGAGAGGAAGGCGCGGCAGCCCATGGGGGAAATGATCTTACCGTACTGTTTATACATGCTGGAAATGTATCCCTTGCCGGTCAGGGACAGCCAGTCCGGATACATGGTCTTGCTGGAGCAGTCGATTCCCGCCTCGAACACGTCCTCCAGCTCGCCGCCCGGACCGTGGAGCTTCTCGTCGTAGAGGAGCACGATCTTGGGGAACAGCACCGGCTTCTTATGGCCCTTTTTGCCCTCGCCGCCCTTGCGCACGTTCAGCATGGTGATGGTAGCCATCTTGGCGAAGCGGCTGGTCCCCGTGCCCGCCGTCATGGTGATAAAGGGGTAATCCCCCCGGCTGGAGGAGACGGAGTTGAACTTGTACTCCCAGCCCTGGAAGCCCTGCTCCATATCGCGCTGCACGTCGCTCCACGCCACCTCCATGGCCTTCTCGTCGGTCAGGCCCAGGTCCAGGTATTTCTCAATGTACTGCTCGTAGGACTTTTCCGCGTAGGGCGCCAGAATCTCCTCCACGCTGGGTACGGTGAAGCCGCCGTACTGCTGGCTGGCCGCGCTGAGCACGATATCCCCGATCACGTCAAAGGCCACGTCCAATGTCTTCGGCTCATTGTACCAGAGGTTGCCCATCTCGAAACCGCCGGTGAGCACGGACTTCACGTCAAAAAGGCAGCAGTTCATGGTGTCGCGCCTGGCGGACATGTCGTGGATATAAATGTATCCCTCGCGGCAGGCCTGCAGCTCCTCAACGGTCATAAAGAACTTCTGGTACAGGGACTTGTTCAGCTCGTTGAAGATCAGGCTGCGCTTCGTGGACACCAGGGCGCTGTCCGTGTTGCTGTTCTCCTTGTCGCCGATGTACATGATGGACTGGCTCTTCTTGTAAACGTCGTCCAGCATCTGCACGAAATCCTGCTTGTAGTTGCGGTAATCCCGGTAACTCTTGGCCACCTGGGGATTCACCTTCTCCAGCGCGCCCTCCACCACGTTGTGCATCTGGGCGATGGGGATCTCCGTGACCTCCATATCCTCCGCCTTCTCCTCCACAAACTGGCAGATAAACGTGATCTCCGCCTTGGAAAAACGGATCATGGCGCGCTCCGCCGACTTGCGGACCGCCGCCACCACCTTCTGGACGTTGAAATCCTCCCTGGTTCCGTCCTTTTTAATCACCTTGATTTCACTGCACTCCACTGCTTTTGCCTCCTGTCCTGCCCGGTTTTTCGGTCATTCCGGGCCTCTATCACTATATATTGTGCTTTGTCGTCAAATGAATACACTATATGTATAACGCATATGATATCCTATCACGGCGAGCCGATTTCGTCAAGAGTCAATTTCCAGAAAAAGAGACATCTTCCAGCAATGGAAAATGTCTCTCTCAGCCTAATTTTTCAGCGCCGTTCCCGCTCCTCCTCTTCCTCCCTGGCTGCGGCAGCGGCTTCCAGCTCCGCCGCGTAGGCGGCCTCCTGCTCCAGAAGCGCCAGCTCGTCCTCGGTAAGGTCGGGGTCCTTGGGCGTGGGGTCCTTGGGCGTGGGATCCTTAAGGGTGGAACCCTCGTGGGTGGGATCCTCAGGGGATGTATCCCGGGCGGCCGTTTTGGCCCGGACAGCGGTTTCGCCTCCAGTGGAAGATATCTCCACCCCTGCCGCGGCCTCCGCCACAGCCAGATCCGCCTCCGTTTCTTCCTGCGCATCCGCAGCCGCTTCCCCGCCGTCGCCATTAACTGCCAGGTCCTCCAGCTTCAGCTGCAGCTCCTCCTCCACCTCGGCCTTGATCTCCTCAGCCTGCTCGGGATTCATGCTGGGGAGGTCGTCGGTGGAACCGACGCCGAAACGGCGCAGAAACTCCTCGGTGGTGGCGAACAGCGCCGGGCGGCCCGGCGCGTCCATGCGGCCCACCTCGTACACCAGGTTGAACTCGATCAGCCGGTTCACCGCGTGATCGGACTTGACGCCGCGAATCTTCTCGATCTCCAGCTTGGTCACCGGCTGCTTGTAGGCGATGATGGACAGCGTTTCCAGCATCACCTCGGTGAGCACCTGCTTCTTGGGCGTGGACGCCACCCGGATCAGGTTGTCGTAATATTTCGCCTTGGTGCACATCTGATAGCTGTCCTCCAGCGCGATAATCTGCATCCCGCAGCTTCTGCTCTTGTCATACCGGGCCTTCAGGCGTTCCACCGCCCGTCTGGCCGTCTCCCGGTCCTGCCCGATGGCCGCTGCCAGCTGCCGCACCTCCACGGAGCGCCCCATGGTAAACAGAACAGCCTCAACGACCGCCTCCTGCTCCTTCTCATTCTCGGTGGGCGGAAACTCCAGCGCCAACTGGCCGTTTTGTACGCCGGCCTGCTCCGGCTGCCCCGCTCCGGCGCCTCTTGTCAGTTTTCCCTCTTCCATCTCAATCCGTCCTTATCCCTTCAATCGTCACTCCGCGAAATCCGCCAGCCCGTCCAGGTCCAGCTCCGCTTCCTCCCCCTCCGGCTCCAGGGCTTCGATCTCCATGTCCCCGAAGGTCTCCTCCTGCACCAGATGGATTTTGCCGATCTTCATCAACTCCAGAACCGCCAGAAAGGTGACCACTACCTCCAGCTTGTCCGCCTGCTCCTCCAGCAGATGGCGGAAGCTGAAATGCCGGTTCTTCCTGGCATAGCCAAGCACCGATCCGATCTTCTGCTCCAGGCTCACCGGCTCCCGCCGGATGGTGCCGAAATTGCTGCGGATCTTGTCGACCTTGTCCTCCTTGCGCTTCATCACCTGCTCGAACACCCGCTTCAGCTTAGCCAGGGTGAGGCCGTCCAACAGGCTGTCCAAATCCACCGGCGGCTCATATTTGGCCACCTCCGGCGGAATGGTGGGCGACTTGTACAAAAGGCGGTCTGCGCCGTCCTCCCGCCTGGCCAGCTCATCTGCCATCAGCCGGTAGGTCTTGTACTCCAGTAAGCGCTGTACCAGCTCGGCCCGCGGATCGATCTCCTCCCCCTCCTCGTCCACTTCCTTGGGGAGCAGCATGCGGGCCTTGATATCCAGCAGCGTGGCTGCCATCACCAGAAATTCGCTGACGACATTTAAGTCCTCCCGCTCCATGTTCCGCACATATTCCAGATATTGGTTGGTGATTTCCGCGATGGGAATATCGTAAATATTTACCTTATTTTTCTCAATCAGATGCAGGAGCAGATCCAAAGGTCCCTCAAAATGCTCCAGCTTGTAAGATATCTGTACCATAAATCCTCTTTTTCCGGCCCTGACGGCGTCAAACCGCCGTTTCACCGCACGTGGTCAGCCGTTTTTGCGGGGTCCTTCCGCTTCCGGCCATCAGCATTTATCTTACCACAGAACCGAAAAGCCCGCTACTGCTTTTTCAGCCGCACCACCGCCAGCTGAGGCCGGTTGTTCAGGCGGATGTTGATGGAGTGGGTGCCCAGGCCCCGGCTGACGATCATGCGCTTCCCGTCCGCCTCAAAATCCCCTGCGCACCAGGGAATGAAAAACTGGTACTGGGGCGTCATCACGCCGCCCAGGCCCGGGATGCGGATGGTTCCCCCGTGGAAATGTCCGGACAGGGTCAAGTCCGCCCCCCAGGCCCTGTAATCCTTAAAATACATGGGAGAGTGGGCCAGAAGAATCTGAAACTTCTCCTCCCGCCCGGTTCCCCGCACCCGTCCCAGCCTGCGGGTCAGATAATCCGGCGGCATCGGATCCAGCTTCTGAAACAGAGCCTTGCGGTAATACCGCTGTCCCAGGTCCAGCCCGGAAATCTCTGCATCCGCCCCCCAGGGGGCCGTCCCGTTCTCCAGATAGATCACGCCCATCCGCTTCAGCCGGTCCCGGTACTCCTCGTACAGACCGCCGTAAGTCTCCCGCTCCCAGACCATGCGGTTCTCGTGATTCCCGTTGCCGTAGTACACCGGGAAATCCCCCGCCAGCCGTTTCACCAGCTCCAAAGGCACCGCCACATCCCGTCTGCCCTTGCACACCATCATGTCGCCGCCGATCAGCACCGCGTCCGGATTTACCCGCCGGATCGCCTCCAAAAGCCGCCGGTTTCCCGGGCCGAACTCATTGTTGTGAAGGTCCGACAAAAAGACAAGGGTCTTGTCCTTCAAAATCTTGTCCGACCGGATGCAGGTCTCCTCCACAGAGAACTTCTTTTTCTCATATTCCGACCGCGCCAGGCAGGCAGCCGCCCCAAACGCGGCCGCAGTGGTTATCCCTTTTATCATCCCGTCACCTCCGCAGTTTGCATTTCCCCGCCTAAACCGTGAAAAAACCTTCTTCAAACAGCCGGATCACATCCAGAAGGCTGTCGCACTTGGCGGTGAGCTTTGCGGTCAGCTCCGGTCCCGGGATACTCAGGTCCGGCACCATCACCGCCAGGAAACCACCGTTTAACGCGGCGCTTATGCCGTTGAAGCTGTCCTCCAGCACCATGCACTCCTCCGGCCTCTCGCCCAGCATATCCGCGGCCAGGTAAAAGATCTCCGGGTCCGGCTTGGCGTGGGTCACCATCTCCCCGAAGGCGTATGCGTCAAAAAAGCCGTCGATACCGGCGCCTCCCACATTCTGCTCCGTCCACTGCCGTCCGCTGGAGGTGGCAACCGCCGTTTTGATTCCCTTCTCTTTTAAATATGTAAGAAGTTCCTTCAACCCCTTTTTCACCGGAACGCCATATTTGCGGATCTGATCATAGGAAAACGCCCTCTTCTCCTCCAGGAACCGGTCCGTGTCGAATTCCGGCCCGAACATCTCGTTCAGCAGCCGCTTCACCGTGTCCGGCTTACTGCCCCGGATTCCGTCAAAGAACTCGTCCCCCACGGAAATGCCGAACCGTTTTCCCACAATATTCCAGGCCTCCACCGACAGCCGTTCCGTGTCAAACATCAGTCCATCCTGGTCAAAAATCACCGCTTTTACCTTGTGCGCCATCTCTTGTCTTTCCTCCGAATCTTTCTTTTTCAGTCCCAGATAGTATCATAGCATAACTGCGGTAATTTTCAAAGTAAAAAGGACGCCGCGGCGCTTTAAGCCTGCGGCGCCCGAATCCGAACCGGCGCTATCTGCCCAAATACCAGGGCGCCAGCTCCACACTGACAAAATAACCCTGTTCATGCTGGCAGACCGGACACATCTGGGGCGCTTCCGTGCCGAAATGGATATGACCGCAGTTTAAACACACCCAGCCGGTCTTTACATCGGAAATAAGCAGCTTGCCGCTTCCCAAGCGGTCCGCCAGGTACTGAAACCGCTCCCCGTGGGTCTTCTCGATCTCCGCGATCATGTGGAACACAGTTCCGATCCTGGTGAAGCCCTCCTCCTTGGCGATGTCGCCGAAGGATTTGTATACCACGTCGTGCTCCTCAAACTCATTGTGCGCCGCCGCGTTCAACTGCGCCAGGGTGTTCTGCTCCATATCCACCGGATAACCTCCATCTATGAATATGGTTTCCTTATCCAGAGGTTCCAGGAACTTGTAGAAAATCTCCGCGTGCTCCTTCTCCTGGTTGGCCGTGTAGGTAAAAATCTGCTCCACCACCGGCATTTTCTGGAACCGGGCAAGGGCGGCCGCGAAGGTGTAGCGGTTCCGCGCCTGGCTCTCGCCTGCAAACGCGCGCATCAGGTTCTTGGCTGTCTCGCTGTCTCTCAAATCTGGCATATTTCATTTCCTCCTAATCATCATCGTTTCATATCCATACTATCCCCTGGAAGCATATGGATTATACCCAAATAGAATCCAATTTTATTTCCTTGTGTTTCGCCTTTTTCCGTGTTACAATCCAAATATGGATAATATCGCAAGGAGGAGAGCCTATGATTCGTTATGACCGTCTGTGGAAAACCATGGAAGACAAAGAGCTTACCCAATACCGCCTGATCAAGCAGCACGGCTTCAGCGCCGGCCAGATCGGTCGCCTGAAGAAGAACATGCACGTGTCCACCCACACCATTGATACGCTCTGTACCATTCTGCAGTGCGGCATTGACGACATCATGGAGTTCTGCCCGGACGAGACCTCCGGCTGGACCGGCCCCCTTCCCGTAGAGACGGAGGAACCCGCCGCCGACAAGCCCAAGGCGAAAAAGGCCGCCAAGGGCAAGACCGCCGGGGAAAAACCGGAAAAGGCCGCAAAAAAGGCCGACAAGCCCGGAAAGGAAAAGCCCGACAAGGACGGCGGAAAGCCGTTAAAGGCGGAGAAAGAAAAAGCCCCCAAGGAAAAGAAATCCGGCAAGGGCGACAAGGCCAAGAAAGAAAAAGGCGACAAGAAGGGAAAGGGCGGCAAAAAGAAATAGTCCGCTGCCCGTCTCCCACCGCTCTGGCAGCCGCCCGCGCAGGCAGTGCCGGAGGATGTGCGCCTTCCATAGAAATGCCGGAGGCGGTTTGAACTCCCGCCTCC
>OLPX01000879.1_pt1 | contig 24582 bp, 41 predicted proteins | sample 1672491 | NCBI WGS metagenome assembly OLPX01 (sample SAMEA3136692, study PRJEB25190) | human gut metagenome | biome: human gut; feature: human-associated habitat; material: faeces | place: Austria | collected 2013 | reverse complement strand
GGTGCGTGATCAACCATCACTGGTACCTGTTCAATCCGGATGGGTATATGTGCACCGGCTGGCACCGCTGGGACGGCCGCGTGTGCGACCCGGCTGACGGTACCGGCGACTGGTATTTCCTGGACAATACGCTGAACGGTCCCCTGGAGGGCGCCTGCTGGCACACCCGGGACAACGGGGCCCAGGAGATCTGGGAGGTTGATCTGGCCGATCAGATTTAAGCATAATAATAGCGGGCTGCATCTGCAGCCCGCAGTTAAAACAAATCTAAAAAGAATGCGGGTCAATGTGATAATTTTCAAAAATTCTTTGAGGAGTTGAATATAATTCGCTCATTTCCATGATTTCTCTATCCCGGATCAGATAGCAAAGGTAACCAGGGTCTAATCCATCGAATTTTTCTATTTCATCCTTCTCAATTTTGATCTTAATTTCATATTGGCGCACATAGATGCCTATTTTTTCATCAATTTCAATTTCTGAAAACAGATTTCCTTTTTTGAACGCGTACAAAATAATGGAGTTTTCATCCCATCCATCAATATCCCCCTCATACACCTCAATACGCGGTGGACAGAGTAACCAGTATACCTCCTGTGTTGACGGGTCCGTATAACCAGTTCTGCATGTATTATACATACCTCGTGCAAATTTTATCAGATCATCCATCTTGCGCCCTCCTGTCATTTCTGGTATACTATTTGTGAATGGGGGAGCGGTGGCAAGCCCGCCCTCCCTTGTTCGTTTCCCGTCCGCCTACTCGGCGGGCTTTTCTTTTTGCTGCGGTTTGTACTGGTCCTCTCCGGTTTCGATGTAAAGAATAAAATCGTTAATATCCTTTTCATTCCATCCGGCATTTCTAAGCCCTAAAATCAATCTTGCGGTTTCTGACATATTCACGTTCATGTGTTCCTCCTCTCTCCGGCTTGCCCCGGTGACTAGCCTCGGGATGTCTCCCTTAACTACTTATAATTATACATGATATTCCGTGTATTGTCAATAAGAAAATACATGAAATATCATGTATCATCTGTGTATTTCAGGATGTTTCCAGGCTGCATATCCAATAGCTTGCAGAGCTGATTGAGTGGTACGGGACCTATGGGTTTTCCCTCCCGAATATACTGAATTGCACTTTCGTTTAGCAGTTTTTCTTTTCTAAGCCTGGAGGTAGTATATCCGGCTTCTTTTAGCGCTTCTAGCACGTCGAATTTATATGCAAGCATACCTTATTCCCTCCTTCCGTGTATTTATTGTACATGATTTTTCGTTCAATGTCAATTACATTAAATTTCGTGTAAAATAACCTGAAATTACATGAAATTTCGTGTACATTGCCGATGGAAAATACATGAAATTTCATGTATACTAAATGTATCAAAGGAACGGAGGAAAACAAAATGACAGACTTAATCGAAACGCTGAAATCCAATTTGGAGGATATGGCCTACAACGATTACCACATCAACGCCGGAATCGACAGGCGGGTTGACGTGAAGGTGTGGGAGAAAAACGGAGCCAAGAGGGCATACCTCACGATTAACTGCTACACGGCCGCCGGTCGCGGAAAAGGCGCCTACAAATGCGGTTATGTCGATCTGGTTGCCAACCAGTACGTGGTCGGGAAATACGACGACGTGGACGCAGCCCGCAAACAGTATATCGGGCGTTAATGTAGCTTACCTACCGGCGGCGGTCCCGCCGCCGGAAAAAGAAGGAGAGGAGATTATGAAGTGGAAAAAGATTGACGGAGGAATTGCCCGTGAGCTGAAAAATGGAAAAACATTGACTATAACTGGCTGGGCATTAAACTGGACATTACGCATAAACGGTACTTTTATAGACCGTTTTGAATACATGAAGCTTGCCAGAGAATACGCTGACGGAAATTTTAGGTAGTCAAGGGGAACTGTTCTCTTGCGTTCGCCGGAGCCTGGAGGAGTGCAAGACGGCCCGAGAATAGGCAAAAATCGTTTGCAAAATTATGCCAAATATGGTATAGTTATGGTATTAAAAAACATGTCATCAGACGGTGGATGGGATCGTCAATGATGAGCAGGGACCCTAACTTCCCTGCGCGAATTGAAATGTATTATTTTTAACGCATGGTGGAGACACCATAAAGCCCACTCTTGTGGGCTTTTTTATTATAAAAAGGAGGGGGCCATGAACAGAAAATCGATAAGCCAACAGCTAAAAAAGAAAAAAACTTTTCAAGGTCAGAAAAATTGCTTGTTGCAGTGGGGGGACGCATGGTATCGGGACCAGACTGCGACAATAGAAATTATCTACAGGGCAATGAAGGAAAACAGAAGAGAGGACGCATTTCGCTGCATGGACCAGTTGCGCACAATCACTGATAAAAGGTTCACAGCATTGCAAAATATCATAAATATAGTTTCAGACCCGGATAGGAAATTGACCGATATCTATGACACAGATAAAAAAGAAGAACCTGTGAACAATATTTTGCCCGCCCAGCAGCAGAACGATTCAGAGAATACTTTTCCTGAAAAGCAGCAGGAAGAACGGGAGAGTGGCTATACGCTGGATAGAAAACCCAATGTTGATATCTCATCAACAAAGGAAATTGACATCGATGAGATTGTTAAATGCTATAATTCTGGCATGTCACTCACTGAGATATCTCAATACAATAATATTTCAATGCAAAAAGCACGAAAAATACTTATTACGGTTGGAGTGTATTCTAGCGAAACGTATGACAAAATCAAAGAGCTGCGGGCAGATGGGAAAAGCGATTGGGAAATTATGGATCTCATTGACATCAGCCCAAGAGCCTTGAATTCGTATACGCCATACAAGAAAGGATTATACAATCTTTCTGATGAATCCGCATCGAGCAATGCATTAGCAATAAGAAATTTTCGGAAAAGAAGATCATAGCGCAGGTATCAATAGAGATTATACAGTAGCATGGAGGCGTCCGGGAATATCCTCGGACGCCTTATTATTCCTTATTGATTTTAAAATCATAATCCTTTGTATACTTAATAATATCAGCAATTTCGCAATCAAGCATATTGCAAAGCTCATTCAACGTATTTAAGGTTATACTTCTATTATGCTTTATATTATCGAGCATTCCTCTACTCATTTTATAGTGTTCTATTAAGTCATACTGGCTAATATTCTTCTTTTTCAATGTCTCCCAGAACGGATCAAATACAATCATGGCAATACCTCGCTTGGTTAGAGTTTACAGTGAGGGTACAAAAAATAGTATTGCCAAAAATATGGGAATATATATAATAGTTATTAAGTAATTAGAGAATTAGAGAAAAGGAGGGGCATAATGAAAGAAGAAGATCTATTCAGGGAACCGGAAGGATATACAGACGAAATGCTGAAGAGAGATTTCGACGAGGTTATGCTGGAGGTTGAGGCTGAGGGAGGACCCAAGCCCGATCCGAAAGGGTTCAAAAGATTGTGGGAAAAATTGGTTGATGAGCATGAGAAGGGCGGCGCCCGGGGATGACCCGGGACGTGCTCCGCCAAAGATTGAGATTGCACCCCCATTTATGTTGGGGCCTGTTATACAATATTTAACGCGGGCGGGGGGATATTTCCTCGGCCTCACATAATTATCTACAAAAATCATGACCATTTCTTACGATATCTTACATAGTGTAACATTTTATTAGTCACATATAAGTCACAAAAACCTGAGTTTTTCCCTTAAAATCGTGGGTTCTAATTTAAGAAATTCTTAAATTATCGTCTGAAGTCAGACCGAAAGTGGTCAGGAAACGTTAAAGGATCTGGAATTTAACGGAAAATTTATGGGTCAGGCTGCCAAAAATGATTTGGCGGTCCACAACCCCTCCCTTGCGGAACCAGCGGACTGGGACCGGAATATGCTAATAAAAAAGGGAGAAATTATAATGTGAATCAGGCGAGAAAAGAAATTCACTGTGATTCGGTTTATGAGATGGGGATCACAGGAGCCGGAGTCGGCGTTGCAGTGCTGGACACCGGAATTTATCCCCATGAAGATTTTGGCAACAGAGTAGTCGCATTTAAGGATTACGTTCATCATAGAGTCGGGCCATACGACGACAATGGCCACGGAACCCACATTGCCGCCATTATTGGCGGCAGTGGTGTTTCATCGGGAGGCGTTTACCGCGGGGTTGCCCCCGGCTGCAGCCTGATTGCCGTCAAGGTTCTGGACAATAAAGGAAATGGATTCGCCTCCGACGTGCTGGCCGGGCTGGGCTGGATTCGGGAACATAAGGAGGAATACAATATACGGATCGTCAATATCTCCGTGGGCTCTCTTTCGCGGAGGGATATGACGGAAAATTCCGTGCTGGTGCGCGGCGTGGACGCGGCCTGGGACGACGGCCTGGTGGTCGTGGTGGCCGCAGGCAACCACGGGCCGGGCCGGATGACCATCACCACGCCGGGGATCAGCCGCAAGGTGATCACGGTGGGCTGCTCGGACGACTACAAGGAAGTGGATGTGATGGGCAACCGGATGGTGGACTATTCCGGCCGCGGCCCAACCCTGGCCTGCGTGAGCAAGCCGGATATCGTGGCGCCCGGCTCCGGGATTGTCAGCTGCTGCAACCAACCGGCCCGATACATGACCAAAAGCGGTACCAGCATGTCCACCCCTCTGGTCTCCGGCGCCATAGCCCTTCTGCTGGAGCGATACCCCCATATGAGCAACAAGGACGTGAAAATGCGCCTGATGGAGCGGGCTGTGGACATGGGAATGCCCCACAACCAGCAGGGATGGGGGATGTTGGATGTGGAGCGGTTGGTGCTGTAACCGAAAAGCCGTTTGGTCCGGAACCTTATAATAGGCGACAGAGCCAAACGGCTTTTTAGTTTACGCTTCCCACCGCCCAGCAGCCCCACAGGGCAGCACCAGGCCGGTTTGGGTGACGGGCAGGCCGATCTCCTCGGCGCGTACGGTTCCGCCGTGGGAGGCGGCCACCTCCACGCCCAGCAGATAGGAGAGCACGGCCGGGGCCAGGCCGGTGGTGTAGGAGTTGATCAGGAAGAACAGGGGCTGATCGGAGAGCAGCCTGGCGCACAGCCTGACCAGCGGATGGATGGCATCCTCGATCTTCCAGATTTCGCCTTTGGGCCCGCGGCCGTAGGAGGGCGGGTCCATAATCACGGCGTCGTAGTGGTTCCCACGGCGAATCTCCCGCTCCACGAATTTAACGCAGTCGTCTACGATCCAGCGGATGGGCTTGTCCGCCAGGCCGGAGGAGGCTGCGTTCTCCTTTGCCCAGCCCACCATTCCCTTGGAGGCGTCCACGTGGGTCACGGCCGCTCCGGCCTGAGCCGCCGCCAGGGTGGCTCCGCCGGTGTAGGCGAAGAGGTTCAACACTTTAACGGGGCGGCCGGCCTCGCGGATTTTGGAGCCGAACCAGTCCCAGTTGGCGGCCTGCTCCGGGAACAGTCCGGTGTGCTTAAAGCTGAAGGGCTTCAAATTGAACGTGAGCCCTTTATATCCGATGGTCCACTGCTGGGGCAGATCGAAAAATTCCCATTCGCCGCCGCCCTTGCTGCTGCGGTGGTAGTGTCCGTTCATCTGCTTCCAGCCTTTGTGGGCCCGGGGCGTGTCCCAGATCACCTGGGGGTCCGGCCGGACCAGCAGATAATTTCCCCAGCGCTCCAGTTTTTCACCATTTGAACAATCGATTACCTCATAATCCTTCCATTGATCTGCAAGCCACATACAATCGCTTAACCTCATTTCTTAAATTGATTTCTTCTATATCGTAAGTTTCATTTAATATCAGTCCCATAAGTATAGTCCAAGGATGCCTGAAACGTCAAGTATTGCGGATGTTTTCGTGAAAATACGAAGATTTTACGCAACAGATTATGAATTGGGGGGCGTCCGGGCTATCTTCCTGACCGAAAAAGCCGGTCAGGAAGCATCGGATGTCCATCCGATGGGGAAAATGGTACGAAAAGCAGCTTACAAGCGAGCTTGACGCTGCTTTTTGCACCATTTTTCCCGCCCTATAAACGGTTATTCAAATTGTAATAGAATTGAAAGATAAATATTGTTGCTTAATTGAAGGTCCCTTGATACAATATATCATAGGATTACCGGATGCCGGCCTGGCGGTTTTCAGGCAGCTTCGGTGGAGTGCAAATCGGGAATAGGAGTTGAGCTTATGAAGAGAAGAACCGTGGCGGTGTGGATACTGGCACTGGTGTTATCGCTGGGGACAGCCACCTTGTCCGCTATGGCCGCAGAGGGATGGAAGCAGGAGAGCAACGGCTGGGTGTATCTGGATTCCCATGGGGACCGCGTGTACAATGCGTGGAAGAAGGGAGCCGACAACCTCTGGCGCTACCTGGACGGCGACGGCGTAATGGCGACCAACTGCTGGGTGGACACGGATTACTACGTGGACGGAGACGGTATCATGTATACCGAGAAGTGGCTGAAGGTTACCAACGACGAGGGCGAGTACGAGTGGTATTATTTCGGCAGCAGCGGCAAGGCCATCAAGGATACCTGGAAGAAGATCAATGACAAGTGGTATCATTTTGACGACGACGGCAAGCTGGAAGTCGGATGGATTTTGGATGATATGTATTACTGCGGTGAGGACGGAGTTATGCGGACGGGCTGGCAGAAGCTGTATCCGCCGGATGGCGATGATTACGACAGCAACCGCGTAACTCCCAGTTTTGACAGTCTGGACGACGATGACGGGCGAAACTGGTATTACTTCTCATCCAGCGGCAAGAAGTACGTGCCGGACGACGACAGCGGCGATTACGGGGCCAGGAAGATCGAGGGGACCTACTACTGTTTTGATCAGGACGGCGCCATGCAGACTGGCTGGAAGAACGTGAGATCCGGCAGCAGCGATTCCATTGAGGATTACATGTACTTCGGTTCCGACGGCAAGGCCAAGATCGGCTGGTATTCCATCGAACCTCCGGAAGACCTGGAGGGCTACGACGGGGATGTGGAGTGGTTCTACTTCTCCAACAGCGGAAAGCCGAGAGCGGCTGATTCGGACAGGCTTACGGTCAATGATCTCTGGAAGGTCAACGGGAGAAGCTATCTGTTCAACAACAAAGGCAACCCGGTACACGGTTTGCAGAAGGTATACACCGGCGGGGACAGCTGGACCGCTTTTTATTTTGGGGATAAAAACACCAGCAATGTTCAAAAAGGGAAAATGAAGATTACCGAAGGGGATGGAAGCCGTTCGGATTTTTATTTTGCTGATAACGGCCGCGGTTACACCGGCGTGAAGGACAACCATCTCTACTATGCCGGTAAGCTTCAGGAGGCCACGGACGGATCCAAGTACATGTGCTACCGCGTAAACGGCAATAACTACGTGGTCAATTCCTCAGGCAAGATCATGAAGAACAGCAATGTCAAGAATTCCGACGGCGTCAAGTTCACCACCAGCAGCAGCGGTACGCTGCAGAAGGCGGACGACGATACGGATATCGGCGGATACGTCAACGATCCGGTGGAGCCGGTTTGGGATGAGGATTGACGGTCCCCATTATATATAGAAGAAACGCACCCGCCATTTCGATGGCGGGTGTTTTGCTGTCCGTCGCCGAATGTCCGGGAAGAGATTAAAAGCTGACTCAAAAAGCGTGCCAAAAAAAATAAAAAAAGACTTGCATCTAAAAAAAAAGTGTGCTATGATAACAAGGCTGTGGCATGATAGCTGTGAAGCGTGAGGTTGCTGACCACAAAGTGGGCAGGTTTTCCGTGGAGCGAATGTCAAGTTAGGAAACTGGCGACAAGTCACTGTACCAATTAAAGAAACTGCAATGTTAGATGGCAGAATCAGTGTGGAGTTCCGTTGGGACACACACGGAAACGTGTACAGTCACCGCTTGTCGTACTTGGTTTAAAAGTGCGAAAAGGAGGCGACTTTTTTTATGGCAAGTCAAGTAATGAGAATCACATTAAAGGCGTACGATCATCAGTTAGTTGATCAGTCTGCAAGCAAAATCATCGACACTGTGAAAAAAACAGGATCACAGGTGAGCGGACCGGTGCCGTTACCAACGAAGAAAGAAGTGGTAACTATCTTACGTGCAGTTCACAAGTACAAAGATTCCAGAGAGCAGTTCGAGCAGAGAACGCACAAGAGACTCATCGATATCATTACACCAAGTCAGAAGACTGTGGACGCATTATCCAGACTGGAAATGCCGGCCGGTGTATACATTGATATCAAGATGAAGAACAAATAAGCATTCTTCATCACATCAATTAAGGTAATATCCTGAAGGGTTTAGATATAGAAGCAACACACCATTCCGCCGAACCTCGGTGAGGGGAACTCTCCAGTTCCTCCAAAGGAATCAACATCTCCCGAAAAGCCCGCTGTGTAAGCACCAGAGGGAGCTTCAGACGGAGTCATAGTGTTCCACTTATATTGGACTGTTCTAGGATGATTGCAGAAGGGATTTATAATCCCGGCAATCCGCTGTAGAATTAACAAACAGGAGGTAAAAACATGAAGAAGGGTATATTAGCTACCAAAGTCGGAATGACACAGATCTTCAATGAGGACGGAGTATTAACTCCAGTAACAGTTCTTTTAGCCGGCCCGTGTGTAGTAACACAGGTTAAGACAGCTGAGAACGACGGTTACGATGCAGTACAGGTTGGTTTTGTTGACAAGAGAGCAAAACTTGTGAGCAAGCCAGTGAAAGGCCACTTTGATAAGGCCGGTGTATCTTACAAGAGATACGTAAGAGAGTTCAAGTTCGAGAATGCTTCCGAGTATTCCGTAAAGGACGAAATTAAGGCAGACATCTTCGCTGCAGGCGATAAGATTGATGCAACCGCAATCTCCAAAGGTAAAGGTTTCCAGGGTGCTATTAAGAGACACGGACAGTCCAGAGGACCTATGGCTCACGGTTCCAAGTTCCATCGTCATGCAGGTTCCAACGGTTCCTGTTCTGACCCGAGCAAGGTATTCAAGGGCAAAAAGATGCCTGGACAGATGGGTAACAAGCGTGTAACAATCCAGAATCTTGAGATCGTTAAGGTCGATGCAGAGAACAACTTAATTCTGGTTAAGGGCGCTGTACCAGGACCGAAGAAGTCCTTAGTAACAATCAAGGAAACAGTAAAAGCAGCAGTTTAATGCTTTTATAAGAAAGGAGGAACACACAGATGGCAAACGTATCTGTTTACAATATGGAAGGTAATGAAGTTGGCACATTAGAGTTAAACGATGCTGTGTTTGGTGTGAATGTAAATGAGCATCTTGTACACTTAGCAGTTGTCAGCCAGCTTGCGAATAAGCGCCAGGGCACACAGAAAGCGAAAACTCGCGCTGAAGTATCCGGCGGTGGAAGAAAACCGTGGAAGCAGAAAGGAACCGGTCATGCAAGACAGGGATCTACAAGAGCTCCACAGTGGACAGGCGGCGGAGTTGTATTTGCTCCAACACCAAGAGATTACACGATCAAACTGAACAAGAAGGAAAGAAAGCTTGCGCTTAAATCCGCTCTTACAAGCAGAGTGAACGAGAATAAGTTCATCGTTGTTGACGAGTTAAAGTTTGACGAAATCAAGACAAAGAAGTTCCAGAACGTTTTAAATAACTTAAAGGTATCCAAAGCACTTGTAGTTGTTGGCGATGACAGCACAAATGCAGTGAAGTCCGCAAGAAACATTCCGGCTGTTAAGACTGCTTTTGTTAACACGATCAATGTATACGATATCTTAAAGTATAACACAGTTGTTGCTACCAAGACTGCTGTTGCAGCAATCGAGGAGGTGTACGCATAATGGCAGATATTAAATATTTTGACGTAATCCAGAAGCCGATCGTTACTGAGAAGAGCATGAACGCTATGGCGTCCAAGAAGTATACATTCATTGTTCATCCGGAAGCAAACAAGGCTATGATCAAAGAAGCTGTTGAGAAGATGTTCCCGGGAACCAAGGTTGCCAGCGTGAACACCATGAACTTAGAAGGAAAGACCAAGAGAAGAGGAATGACCTTCGGCAAGACAGCAAAGACGAAGAAAGCGATCGTTCAGCTCACCGCTGACAGCAAAGATATCGAAATCTTCGAAGGACTGTAAGCAGCCCTTCATCTATGTGATGAACACTATATCACGATAAAATGAAACGCCTGGAGGCGTTGAAGCACTTGCGGGCCCGTAAGGCTCATGTATAGGTGCTTTTGTTAGAAAGGAGAGTTACAACATGGGAATCAAAAAGTATAACCCATATACCCCTTCCAGAAGACATATGACTGGTTCTGATTTCAGCGAGATTACAAAGAAGACTCCTGAAAAGTCCTTAATCAGCGCTACCATGAACAAGCAGGCTGGTCGTAATAATCAGGGTAAAATCACTGTTAGACATCGCGGAGGCGGTGCTAAGAGAAAATATAGAATCATCGATTTCAAGAGAAACTCCAAAGATGGCATTCCGGCAACCGTTATCGGTATCGAATACGATCCGAACAGAACTGCCAACATCGCTTTAATCTGCTACGCAGACGGTACCAAGTCTTATATCCTTGCTCCGGCTGGTTTAACAGACGGTATGAAGATCATGAGCGGTGAGAATGCAGAGGCCAGAATTGGTAACTGCTTACCATTAGGCCAGATCCCGGTTGGTACACAGGTACACAACATCGAACTTTATCCGGGCAAGGGCGGTCAGCTGGTCCGTTCCGCTGGAAACTCTGCTCAGTTAATGGCAAAAGAAGGCAAATATGCAACCTTAAGATTACCTTCAGGTGAGATGAGAATGGTTCCGATAGGCTGCAGAGCTACCATCGGCGTTGTAGGTAATGGAGATCACTCCCTTATCAACATCGGTAAAGCTGGTAGAAAACGTCATATGGGTATCAGACCTACTGTACGCGGTTCCGTTATGAACCCGAACGACCATCCGCACGGTGGTGGTGAAGGAAAGACCGGTATCGGCCGCCCGGGTCCATGTACACCATGGGGCAAACCTGCTCTTGGTTTAAAGACCAGAAAGAAAAACAAGCAGTCTAACAAGTTAATCGTTAGAAGAAGAGATGGAAAGACCATTAAATAATTGAAGGAGGTTAGAACCTATGGCTCGCTCACTGAAAAAAGGACCATTCGCGGATGCGTCTTTACTGAAAAAAATTGATGCTATGAACACAGCAGGACAGCATCAGGTAATTAAGACCTGGTCCCGTCGTTCTACCATCTTCCCACAGATGGTTGGACATACAATTGCAGTTCATGATGGAAGAAAGCACGTTCCGGTATATGTTACAGAAGATATGGTTGGACATAAACTCGGTGAATTCGTTGCAACCAGAACCTACAGAGGTCATGGCAAGGACGAGAAGAAATCCGGACGTAAGTAATAGATTGATTAATTGAAAGGAGGCTTCACCAATGGCTAAGGGACATAGAACCCAAATTAAGAGAGAAAGAAATGCTCAGAAGGACACGAGACCGTCAGCAAAGTTATCTTATGCCAGAGTTTCTGTTCAGAAGGCATGCTTCGTATTAGACGCCATCAGAGGCAAAGACGCACAGACAGCACTTGGTATTGTAACCTACAATCCCAGATATGCTTCTACTTTAATAGAAAAGTTATTAAAATCAGCGATCGCAAATGCTGAGAATAACAACGGTATGGATCCGTCCAAACTTTACGTAGAGGAATGCTACGCAAACAAAGGACCGACAATGAAGAGAGTAAAACCGAGGGCACAGGGCCGCGCTTATAGAATCGAGAAGAGAATGAGCCACATCACCATCGTGCTTAATGAAAGATAAGGAGGCAAATAATGGGACAGAAAGTTAATCCACACGGCTTAAGAGTCGGTGTTATTAAAGACTGGGATTCCAAGTGGTATGCAGAAGCTGACTTTGCAGACAATTTAGTTGAAGACTACAAGCTCAGAACATACTTGAAGAAGAGATTATACAGTGCCGGCGTATCTGATATCGAGATTGAAAGAGCGTCTGACCGTGTTAAAATTATTATCCACACTGCAAAACCGGGCGTAGTCATCGGTAAGGGTGGTTCTGAAATTGAGAAGTTGAAAGCAGAAGTTCAGAAGATGACAGATAAGAAATTATTTGTTGATATCAAAGAAATCAAGAGACCTGACAAAGACGCTCAGTTAGTAGCTGAATCCATCGCACAGCAGTTAGAGAACCGTGTTTCCTTCCGTCGTGCCATGAAGTCCACCATGGGCCGTTCCATGAAGGCTGGCGTTAAGGGTATCAAGACTGCAGTTGCAGGACGTCTTGGCGGCGCTGATATGGCTCGTACAGAGTTCTACAGCGAGGGAACAATTCCGTTACAGACATTACGAGCAGATATTGACTATGGTTTCGCTGAAGCAGATACAACCTACGGCAAAGTTGGCGTTAAGGTATGGATCTACAAAGGCGAGATACTTCCAACTAAAGGAAATAGGGAAGGGAGCGATAAATAATGTTAATGCCTAAGAGAGTTAAACGTCGTAAACAGTTCCGTGGTTCCATGGCTGGTAAGGCTTTAAGAGGCAACACAATCAGCAATGGTGAATACGGTTTAGTCGCTTTAGAGCCATGTTGGATCAAATCAAACCAGATCGAGGCAGCCCGTGTTGCCATGACCCGTTATATCAAGCGTGGTGGTAAAGTCTGGATTAAGATTTTCCCGGATAAACCTGTAACAGCAAAGCCAGCAGAAACCCGTATGGGTTCCGGTAAGGGCGCTCTGGAATACTGGGTAGCAGTAGTGAAACCAGGCCGTGTATTATTTGAAATCGCTGGAGTACCTGAAGAAACAGCTCGTGAAGCTTTACGTCTTGCTATGCACAAGTTACCATGCAGATGTAAGATTGCTGCTAAAGCGGATTTAGAAGGCGGTGATAACAGTGAAAATTAATAAATATGTAGAAGAATTAAAGGCAAAATCAGTCACAGAACTGAACGAAGAATTAGTAGCTGCGAAGAAGGAACTCTTTAACTTAAGATTCCAGAACGCAACGAATCAGCTGGATAACACCAGCAGAATCAAAGAAGTTCGTAAGAACATTGCCAGAATCCAGACTGTTATGACAGAGAAGGCTAAACTGGCTTAAGCAGATATTTTCATCTCAGTATGACACACACGACCGTGTGGAAACTTGTGAGTGATAGAAACACTTTTGAGTGTACTCTGTATCCAGGAAACGGATACAATCATTGAAAGGAGTAACGTAACGTGGAAAGAAATTTAAGAAAAACCCGTACGGGCAAGGTAGTCAGCAATAAGATGGATAAGACTATTGTTGTGGCTATCGTAGACCATGTAAAACATCCTTTATACGGCAAGATCGTAAAGAGAACGTATAAATTAAAAGCTCATGACGAAAACAACGAATGCAACATGGGCGATACAGTAAAAGTAATGGAAACAAGACCGCTGTCCAAGGACAAGAGATGGAGACTTGTTGAGATTATCGAGAAAGCGAAATAAATTATTTCCAGGAAGGAGTAACAGGCATGATTCAGCAGGAGACCAGGTTAAAGGTTGCCGACAATACCGGTGCGAAAGAATTACTGTGTATCCGTGTTATGGGCGGCTCTACAAGAAGATATGCTAATATTGGTGATATTATCGTCGCTACCGTTAAGGATGCAACACCAGGCGGTGTTGTAAAGAAAGGTGACGTAGTAAAGGCCGTTGTTGTGCGTACTGTAAAAGGTGCCCGCCGCAAAGACGGTTCTTATATCAGGTTCGATGAGAACGCTGCAGTAATAATCAAAGATGACAAGACTCCGAGAGGAACTCGTATCTTTGGACCGGTTGCAAGAGAATTAAGAGAGAAACAGTTCATGAAGATTGTTTCCTTAGCTCCAGAAGTATTATAGGGAGGTGTCGACTGTGCATAAAATTAAGAGAGATGACCTGGTAAAGGTTATCGCAGGAAAAGATAGAGATAAACAGGGCAAAGTTCTTCATGTAGATACAAAGAACAACAAAGTCCTGGTGGAAGGCTGCAACATGATCACCAAGCATGTAAAGCCGGGCCCTGGCAATCCACAGGGTGGTATTGTTCAGAAGGAAGCTGCGCTTGACATCTCCAACGTAATGCTCGTTGTAGACGGAAAAGCTACCAGAGTCGGCTTCGAAGTAAAAGACGGTAAAAAAGTCCGTGTTGCCAAGGCGACCGGAAAAGCGATTGACTAATTCGGAGAGGAGGAATAAAAATTGGCTAGATTAAAAGAAACATATCAGAACGAAATCGTAGAAGCTATGATTAAGAAATTCGGATATAAGAATATTATGGAAGTGCCGAAGTTAGATAAGATCGTTATCAACATGGGCGTTGGTGAAGCAAAGGAAAATGCCAAGGTTTTAGACTCTGCGGTCAGAGACTTAGAAATCATCTCCGGACAGAAGGCAGTCTTAACAAAGGCTAAAAAATCAATTGCTAACTTCAAGCTCAGAGAAGGCATGCCAATCGGCTGTAAGGTAACATTACGCGGCGAGAGAATGTATGAGTTTGCAGATCGTCTGATCAACCTTGCATTACCTCGTGTACGTGACTTCAGGGGTGTGAATCCTAACGCATTTGACGGCAGAGGAAACTATGCCCTTGGTATCAAAGAGCAGCTTATTTTCCCTGAAATTGAGTACGATAAAGTTGACAAGGTAAGAGGTATGGACATTATTTTCGTTACTACCGCTAAGACCGATGAAGAAGCCCGTGAACTTTTGACATTATTCAATATGCCATTTGCAAAATAACAGGAGGAATATTCCATGGCAAAGACTTCAATGAAGATTAAACAGCAGAGACCTGCAAAATTCTCCAGCAGAGAATACAACCGTTGCAGAATCTGTGGACGTCCACATGCTTATTTAAGAAAATACGGTATCTGCCGTATATGTTTCCGCGAATTAGCATACAAAGGCCAGATCCCGGGTGTAAAAAAAGCAAGCTGGTAAAACTGGCTGGCGAAGAGCCGGTAAAAATCAGCAAAGGCAGGCTGATCCTGCTGGCAGGAATCAGGCTGGGTTTGGTGATTTTTAGAAATTGCGCAGCAATTTCAGCAGCGTGAGCTGCGTGTCCGGCGGAACAGGCTTATGCGCCATTTCAGGAAACCAACCGACATCGAGAAAACCGAAGGTTTTCGAGATGCTTTCGGCTAGCAGACAATTAAAGCAAAAGGAGGCAATGTATCTCATGACAATGAGCGATCCAATCGCAGATATGCTTACAAGAATTCGTAATGCAAATACTGCCAAACATGATACAGTAGATGTACCTTCATCCAAGATGAAATTAGCTATTGCTGATATCCTTGTAAAAGAGGGCTACATTAAGAAATATGATCTCGTAGAAGACGGTGCTTTCCAGACCATCAGAATCACCTTAAAGTACGGCAAAGATAAAAATGAAAAAATCATCACAGGAATCAAGAGAATCTCCAAACCTGGTTTACGTGTATACGCAAACAAGGAAGAGTTACCGAAGGTTCTGGGTGGTTTAGGAACAGCTATCATCTCCACAAACCAGGGCGTTGTAACCGATAAGGAAGCACGTGAACTCGGCGTAGGCGGAGAAGTGCTGGCATTTGTTTGGTAATTTAAGAACTACTGAAAACAGAGAAAGCGCAGACGCTTTTTCCGAAAATTTAAGGAGGTACACGGCATGTCACGTATAGGAAGAATGCCTATCGCGATTCCGGCAGGCGTTACTGTCACAATCGCAGAAAATAATAAAGTGACTGTAAAAGGTCCAAAGGGAACTCTGGAAAGAGTATTACCGGCTGAAATGTCCATCAAAGAAGAAGATGGCCAGATCATCGTTAGCAGACCCAGCGATTTAAAGAAGATGAAATCTTTACACGGTCTGACAAGAACACTGATCAACAACATGATCGTCGGCGTAACCGCTGGTTACGAGAAGAAACTGGAAATCAATGGTGTAGGTTACAGAGCTCAGAAGCAGGGCAAGAAGCTTGTTCTTTCCCTCGGCTATTCTCATCCGGTTGAGATGGAAGATCCGGAAGGTCTGGAGTCCACAATGGAAGGCCAGAACGTCATCATTGTAAAGGGTATCGATAAAGAAAAAGTAGGCCAGTACGCTGCTGAAATCAGAGACAAGAGAAGACCTGAGCCGTATAAGGGCAAAGGTATCAAATATGCTGATGAAGTTATCAGACGTAAAGTTGGTAAGACTGGTAAGAAATAATTTAAGGAGAGTGTAAAAATGGTTAGCAAACAGTCAAGAAGCGAAGTTCGCGTGAAAAAGCACACCAGATTACGTAATCGTTTTGCAGGCACTGCAGAAAGACCGCGTTTAGCTGTGTTCAGAAGTAATAATCATATGTATGCTCAAATTATTGACGATACAGTTGGTAAAACTTTAGTCTCAGCTTCTACAGTTGAAAAAGAAGTAAAGGCTGAATTAGAGAAAACTAACAACGTTGATGCTGCAGCATATGTAGGTACCGTAATTGCCAAGAGGGCTCTCGAAAAGGGAATCAAGGAAGTTGTATTTGACAGAGGCGGCTTCATATATCAGGGCAAGATTCAGGCATTAGCAGACGCAGCCAGAGAAGCTGGTCTGGAATTCTAGTAGAGAGGAGAATAGGGCGTTGAAACATACAATTATTGATGCAAGTCAGTTAGAATTAAACGACAAAGTAGTTGCTATCAAGCGAGTATCGAAAACCGTAAAAGGCGGACGTACTATGAGATTCTCTGCTTTAGTAGTCGTAGGCGATGGCAATGGCCACGTAGGTGCAGGCCTTGGCAAAGCAGGCGAAGTTCCGGAAGCAATCCGCAAGGGTAAAGAGGCTGCTGTTAAGAACATGGTAACTGTACCGGTAGATGAGAACAGCAGTATTCCTCATGATTTAATCGGAAAATTCGGAAGCGCAGCAGTTCTTCTTAAGAGAGCTCCGGAAGGTACCGGTATCATCGCAGGCGGTCCTGCACGTGCGGTAGTTGAGCTTGCAGGAATTAAGAACATCCGTACAAAATCTTTAGGTTCCAACAACAAGACAAACGTAGTTTTGGCTACAATCGAAGGATTGACTCAGTTAAAGACTCCTGAGGAAGTTGCAAAGCTTCGCGGCAAATCTGTAGAAGAGATTTTAGGCTAAGGAGGATAGGATAATGGCAGATAAATTAAAAATCACATTGGTGAAATCCCCGATCGGCGCAGTTCCGAAGCAGAAAGCAACCGTTGAAGCTTTAGGTTTAAAGAAGCTTCATAAGACAGTTGAAATGCCGGATAACGGTGCAGTCAGAGGCATGATCCAGAGCGTAAGACATTTAGTAAAAGTTGAAGAAATTTAAGCAGAACAGTAAGGAGGTGCAAACGATGGAATTATCAAATTTACAGCCTGCATTAGGATCCAAACACAGCGATAGCTTCAGAAGAGGCCGTGGCCATGGTTCAGGAAACGGTAAGACTGCAGGTAAGGGCCATAAAGGACAGAAAGCTCGTTCAGGTGCTCCGAGACCAGGATTTGAAGGCGGCCAGATGCCTTTATACAGACGTCTTCCTAAGAGAGGCTTTACAAACAGAAACAGCAAGACTATCATTGGCATCAATGTTAGTGCTTTAGAGCAGTTCGAAAACGATACTGTTGTGACAGTTGAGACTCTGCTGGAGAGCGGCATTGTTAAGAATCCGCGCGATGGTGTTAAGATCCTTGGAAACGGAGAATTAACCAAAAAGCTTACAGTAAAGGTAGATGCTTTCAGCGAAGGCGCTAAGACCAAAATCGAGGCTTTAGGTGGAACCTGCGAGGTGAACTAATATGTTAAAAACGCTCCGTAATGCATTCAAGATCAAGGACATCAGAAAGAAACTTCTGTATACGTTCGCGATGCTGGTGGTTATTAGAATCGGTTCTCAGTTACCGATTCCTGGAGTAGAAACAGCATTTTTCAAAGATTTTTTTGCTCAGCAGAATAACGATGCGTTCGGCTTTTTTAACGCAATGACAGGCAGTTCCTTTACCAATATGTCTGTGTTTGCACTGAGCATTACCCCGTACATCACATCTTCCATCATCATGCAGCTTCTGACCATTGCGATTCCGAAGCTGGAAGAGATGCAGAGAGATGGGGAAGACGGAAGAAAAAAGATTGCAGAATACACCCGTTACGTAACAGTTGCACTGGCGTTAATTGAATCCATTGCTATGGCAATCGGATTCGGCGGCCAGGGACTGTTAAGCGAGTTTAACGCGATCAGCGTAATTATCGCAGTTGTTACGATGACTGCAGGTAGTGCGCTTCTGATGTGGATTGGTGAGCGTATCACGGAAAATGGTGTGGGAAATGGTATCTCCATCGTCCTGCTGTTTAACATCATTTCCAGTCTGCCCTCTGACGCATCAACACTTTATACCAGATTTATGTCTGGGAAATCGGTTGCAGTTTCCGCAGTAGCCGCCATTATCATTGTGGCAATTGTGATTGCGATCGTGGTATTTGTCGTTGTCCTTCAGGATGGCGAGAGAAGAATTCCAGTCCAGTATTCCAAAAAGATGCAGGGACGCAAGATGGTTGGCGGCCAGTCCTCCAACATCCCGTTAAAAGTAAATACAGCCGGTGTTATCCCGGTTATCTTTGCTTCCTCCATCATGTCATTCCCGGTAGTAATTGCCCAGTTCTTCGGCAGCCGGATTAACTATGACAGCATTGGCGGACATATCCTTCTGATGCTGAATTCTTCTAACTGGTTCAAGCCGGAACGTCCGGTCTACTCGATTGGTATGGTGATTTATATCGCCCTGATTATCGTGTTTGCCTACTTCTATACATCGATTACCTTTAATCCGTTGGAAGTGGCTAACAACATGAAGAAATCAGGCGGCTTTATCCCGGGTATCCGCCCAGGCAAGCCAACCAGCGATTACCTCAATTCCATTTTGAACTACGTAGTATTTATCGGTGCATGTGGTCTGACGATTGTATGTATCATCCCGATTATGGTATCCGGCCTCTTTAATGTAAGCCGCCTGTCATTTGGTGGTACATCCTTAATCATCATTGTCAGCGTTGTCTTAGAGACAATCAAGGCAATTGAATCTCAGATGCTTGTACGTTATTATAAGGGATTTTTGAATGACTAATGGACAAATCCAAGAGGAACACATAATGGCGTGTTTCTCTTGGTCTTTGTGCTATATGAACATATTGCAGGGAGGGACTGCTGATGAAGATTATCATGTTAGGTGCCCCAGGTGCCGGTAAAGGGACCCAGGCAAAGAAGATTGCTGAAAAGTATCAGATTCCACACATTTCCACAGGCGATATTTTCCGTTCCAACATCAAAGAAGGAACAGAACTTGGAATGAAGGCAAAGGCATATATGGATCAGGGAGGCTTAGTACCGGATGAGCTGACGATCGGTATGCTGATGGACCGCATTCAGAAGGATGACTGTAAGAACGGCTACGTGTTAGACGGTTTCCCAAGAACGATTCCGCAGGCGGAAAGCCTTACGAATGCTCTTAACGAGAGAAACCAGAAGATCGATTATGCCGTTAATGTGGATGTTCCGGATGAGAACATCGTGAATCGTATGTCAGGACGCCGTGCCTGCTTAAGCTGCGGTGCTACATATCATATTGTCTATAAACCCAGCAAGGTGGAAGGCATCTGTGATGTCTGCGGTGACAAGCTTGTCTTAAGAGATGACGATAAGCCGGAAACCGTTAAGAAGCGTCTGTCCGTGTACCATGATCAGACACAGCCTCTGATTGACTATTATAAGGAAGCCGGCGTACTGGCGAATGTTGACGGAACACAGGATATGGAAAAAGTGTTCTCCGATATCGTCGCTGTTCTGGGAGCGTAATGTATGTCAGTTACAATTAAATCTGCAAGAGAAATAGAACTTATGAGAGAGGCCGGGAGAATCCTCGCGAAGACCCACGAGGAGCTGGCGAAAGCCTTAAAGCCCGGTATGACAACCTGGGATATCGACCATTTGGGAGAGGAGATCATCAGAAGCTACGGCTGCATCCCTTCCTTCAAGAATTACAACGGCTATCCGGCTTCAATCTGCGTATCTGTGAACGACGAGGTGGTTCACGGAATTCCCAGTAAGAAGCATTTCATAGAGGAAGGCGATATTGTGAGCCTGGATGCCGGCGTGATCTACAAGGGATACCATTCCGATGCGGCAAGGACGTACGGGATCGGCGAAATCTCCCCCGAAGCAGGCAGACTCATCGAGGTGACAAAACAAAGTTTCTTTGAAGGGATTAAATTTGCAAAAGCTGGCAATCATCTGAATGATATATCTTCTGCAATCCAGACCTATGCGGAAAGCTTCGGCTACGGTGTGGTCCGGGATCTGGTGGGTCACGGAATCGGAAGTCATCTCCATGAAGATCCGGAGGTGCCCAATTTCGCAGGAAGGCGACGCGGCCTGAAACTGAGGCCGGGTATGACTCTCGCCATTGAACCGATGATCAACGAGGGGACACCGGAGGTCGTGTGGCTCGATGATGACTGGACGGTTGTAACAGAGGATGGAGCATTATCAGCCCATTATGAGAATACGGTCCTGATTACAGAAGGTGAACCGGAGCTTTTAAGCCTGGTTTCGGAAGCCCATTAGGGAGTTTAAGTGAGGACAGTATGGAGATCACAATAGGAAGTCTGGTAAAAAGTCTGGCCGGACACGATAAAGATGAAGTTTTCTTCATATTAAAGGAAGAGGTCGAATATGTTTATCTGGTGGACGGAAAGTACCGTACGCTTGCCAGACCGAAGAGGAAAAACAGAAAGCATGTGGAAGCCGTTTCCTGTGAAGCGGACTGTCCGGGTAAAAAGATCAGAGAAAACCAGAGAGTCACCAATGAAGAGATCGCTCGTTTTATCAAATGTTTCAAAAAAAAGCAGTGAGTAAAGACACAGGTTGTCAGGAGGTAAGATTTTATGTCGAAAGCAGATGTTATTGAAATTGAAGGAACCGTTGTTGAAAAGCTTCCGAATGCCATGTTCCAGGTGGAACTGGAGAACGGCCATCAGGTGCTCGCACACATCAGCGGCAAACTTCGTATGAACTATATCCGTATTCTGCCGGGTGATAAGGTAACCATTGAGTTGTCCCCTTACGATTTGTCCAAGGGAAGAATCATCTGGAGAGATAAATAAAAGTAAAAACAAGGAAAAAATGCTTGCATTCCCATATGGAAAGTGTTATAATGCTATAGCGACTTTGTTGAAATACCGGGTGTATTATGCCCAAACGGCAGCACTGGTTTATTTTAGATAAAACACATTGCGGGTATACCTGGATGTCCTCTTTCGGGGACGCATAACGGAAAGGAGAATTGCTGTGAAGGTTAGATCATCAGTCAAACCGATTTGCGAAAAATGCAAAATCATTAAGAGAAAAGGCAGTATCAGAGTAATCTGTGAAAATCCTAAGCATAAGCAGAGACAAGGTTAAAAATTATTAATGGAGGTGTACTACACACATGGCTCGTATTTCAGGTGTTGATTTACCAAGAGAAAAACGTGTTGAGATCGGATTAACTTATATCTACGGTATCGGTAGAACAAGTTCAAACCGCATTCTTACAGAAGCTGGCGTTAATCCTGACACTCGTGTTAAGGACTTAACAGACGACGAAGTAAAGAGAATTTCAGCTGTTATCGCTGACAGTCAGATGGTGGAAGGTGATTTACGCAGAGAGATCGCTATGAACATCAAGAGACTTCAGGAAATTGGCTGCTATCGTGGAATTCGTCACAGAAAGAGCCTGCCGGTTCGTGGTCAGAAGACAAAGACCAATGCAAGAACTCGCAAGGGCCCGAGAAAAACCGTAGCAAACAAGAAGAAATAAGCATTGAACATTTCGTGAGATTACTCACGATGAATGAAACTAAAACAGTGAATCACGTTACATGTTTTAAAAACAGGAATAACAGGATTCAAGAAATGAAGAAAGTAGGTTAGTTTAAAATGGCTAAAAAAGTGTCCACTACTAAAAAAGTGACAAAAAAGCGCGTAAAGAAAAACGTTGAACGCGGACAAGCACATATCCAGTCATCTTTTAATAACACAATCGTGACATTAACAGATACTCAGGGTAATGCCTTATCATGGGCAAGTGCTGGTGGTCTGGGATTTAGAGGTTCAAGAAAATCTACTCCATATGCAGCTCAGATGGCGGCAGAAACTGCTACTAAGGCAGCTCTTGTACATGGTTTAAAATCAGTAGACGTTATGGTAAAGGGTCCTGGTTCAGGCCGTGAAGCAGCTATTCGTGCACTTCAGGCATGCGGTTTAGAAGTAACCAGTATCAAGGATGTTACTCCGGTTCCACATAACGGATGTCGTCCGCCAAAACGTAGAAGAGTCTAATTAGGAGGTAATTACAGTGGCAGTAGATAGAGTTCCTGTTCTTAAAAGATGTAGATCCCTTGGTCTTGATCCAATCTATTTAGGAATAGATAAAAAATCCAACAGAGAATTAAAAAGAGCTAACAGAAAGATGAGTGAGTACGGCCTTCAGTTAAGAGAAAAGCAGAAAGCCAAATTCATCTACGGCGTTCTTGAGAAACCATTCCGTAACTATTACGCAAAGGCTTCCAGAATGAATGGTATGGTCGGTGAAAACCTGATGATCCTTCTGGAGAGAAGACTTGACAACGTAGTATTCCGTATGGGCTTTGGAAGAACAAGAAGAGAGACCAGACAGATGGTTGACCATAAGAGCATCCTGGTAAACGGCAAGTGTGTAAACATTCCGTCTTACTTAGTAAAAGCTGGCGACGTAATCGAAGTAAAAGAGAAATGCAAAGGAAACGCCAGATTTAAAGATGTTGTAGAGACCACAGCAGGACGTTTAACTCCGGCCTGGGTTGATGTTGACCATGAGAATTTACGTGGTACTGTTAAAGAGTTACCAACAAGAGATGAGATTGATGTTCCAGTGAATGAAATGCTTATCGTCGAGTTGTACTCCAAATAATTGAAAGTCTGTTAAAGAGAAACAACAACTTTCGCCCGGAGTATGGGAAACTGTACTCCGGGCAAGGATTTGAGTATAAGACCCTCGATACAAATTACCCAAAAGGAGGGGCTATTAGTGTTCGATTTTGAAAAACCAAACATTGAGATTGCTGAAATCTCTGAGGACAAGAAATATGGCAAGTTTGTAGTTGAACCGCTTGAAAGAGGTTACGGTACGACTTTAGGCAATTCCTTGAGAAGAATCATGCTTTCTTCTTTACCGGGAGCCGCAGTCAGTCAGGTAAAAATCGACGGCGTTTTGCATGAATTCAGTTCTATCCCAGGCGTTAAAGAGGATGTGACTGAGATCATTATGAACATCAAAAGCTTAGCAATCAAAAATAACAGCGACACCAATGAGGCAAAGGTTGCCTACATCGAGTTTGAAGGCGAAGGTGTGGTAACGGCTGCTGATATTCAGGCAGACCCGGATATTGAAATCATGAATCCGGATCAGGTGATCGCGACACTCAGCGGCGGCACAGACAGTAAGTTCTACATGGAACTGACGATCACAAAGGGCCGCGGCTATGTAAGCGCAGACAAAAACAAGAGTGAAGATTTACCGATTGGCGTGATTGCCGTTGATTCCATCTATACACCAGTAGAGCGCGTCAACATGACGGTACAGAACACCCGAGTAGGTCAGGTTACCGATTTCGATAAGCTGACATTAGATGTATACACAGACGGAACACTGGCACCAGACGAGGCAGTCAGCCTTGCTGCAAAGGTGTTAAGTGAACATTTGAATCTGTTCATCGATTTATCCGAGAATGCCAAGACTGCAGAAGTCATGGTAGAGAAAGAGGATAATGAGAAAGAGAAGGTTCTGGAGATGAATATCGACGAACTGGAACTTTCCGTCCGTTCATACAACTGTTTAAAGAGAGCCGGAATCAATACGGTGGAAGAGCTGTGCAACAGAACTTCTGAGGATATGATGAAGGTTCGTAACTTAGGCCGCAAGTCTTTAGAAGAGGTGCTGGCAAAGTTAAAGGAGTTAGGCTTACAGCTTAACCCGAGTGATGACGCGAACAGCTGATCGCTCGTTACAGGAATTTATGGAGATTTAGCGCGGGATGCAGTAAGACCGAAGAAGCATGCGCCGGCGTTCCACAAATGGAGGGAAATAAGACATGGCAGGATATAGAAAGCTGGGAAGAACTTCCAGTCAGAGAAAAGCACTGATCAGAAGCCAGGTAACAGCATTATTACACAATGGCAAGATCGTTACAACAGAAGCAAGAGCAAAAGAAATCCGTAAAGTAGCAGAAGGACTGATTGCTCTGGCCGTGAAAGAGAAAGACAATTTCGAAACCGTTAAAGTAACCGCTAAGGTTGCCCGCAAGGACAAAGACGGCAAGAGAGTCAAAGAAGTGGTGAACGGCAAGAAAGTTACCGTATACGACGAAGTAGAAAAAGAAATCAAGAAGGATCTTCCTTCCAGACTTCACGCAAGAAGACAGATGTTAAAGGTACTGTACGATGTAACAGAAGTACCGCAGGCAGCTGCTGGAAAGAAGAAAAATACAAAGAGCGTAGATCTCCCGAAGAAATTATTTGAGGAAATCGCACCGAAGTATGTATCCCGAAA
>OLPX01000873.1_pt1 | contig 24686 bp, 18 predicted proteins | sample 1672491 | NCBI WGS metagenome assembly OLPX01 (sample SAMEA3136692, study PRJEB25190) | human gut metagenome | biome: human gut; feature: human-associated habitat; material: faeces | place: Austria | collected 2013 | reverse complement strand
GATAGCATATCGCCTAATTTAATAATCGCTCTATGAGCAAATTTTAAACAATTTTTATAAACCATTTTCTCAATGAAAAGTCAAAAACACTTGAAAAAAAGCCTTTGAAAATTCTTTCACTGAATAACTGCCCCGTTTCCGTTCATCTATGTTCTGCCCGATAATATGGACAATTTTCTATTAAAGTTTCCACAGACAAAGTCTGATTGTTCGGAACAATTATATAATTTAAAATGATTATATACCTGATTTGAATGATAATTTTTTAAATTGTTTATGATTTCTATTTTATAGTTCTAAAAATTCTTTGATATTTAACCGGTAAATATATTTTTTCAAAGCATAAATATTTCCTATAAAAAATTATATTTTGTAGAAAATCGTGTATATTGTAAAAAAGAAGGCCCGTTCTCCTCCATCATGGAGGAGAACGGGCAAATCCGCTACAAAAGACACACTGGAGATTGCAATATGAACGCTTCAAATCAAAAAAGTATCAACCAGGAGAAAAGTCAGGCCATCAATCGTGCCTTGATTATTGACCTCCTCCGACAACAGGGGGTCTGTTCCCGCGCGACACTGGCGCACCTCTCTGGTCTTAAGCAGGCCACGATCACCAATATCATTGCAGAATGCATTGCAAGTGGGCTTGTGGTGGAAACAGGGTTGATGAGCGGCAGCAAGGGCCGGCGTTCCATAGGAATTACGCTCAATGAAGAGCACTGCCATGTCATCGGAATCCGTATGACACGCAGCGCGTTTTATCTTTGTCTGGCCGGTCTTTCTGGAAAACCCCACCGCATACAGGAATACCCGATTGCACCGGGGGAGCCTGTGCAAATAACCCTACCGCGTATTCGCCGCGCTGTGGAGGAAACGCTTGCTGAGGCAGATTCCAAAATTGCCGCCGCATGTATGGCTATGCCCGGCCCTTACCATGAGGATCGCGATTGTCTGTTCTTTGTCACAGAGTTGGCTGGTTGGCAGAACTATCCCATTCGGGCAACCCTGACGGAAGGATTGGAACTTCCCTTCCTGATTGTAAACGATGCCAACGCCAGTGCATTTGCACAACTTTGGTACCATGGTCAAGAGCCGGCCACACAGAATATGCTGTATGTGCTCGCCGGGCAGGGGGTAGGATGCGGTATTATCTCCGAAGGCCATTTGGTGGTAGGACAGCGTGGGCTTGCTGGGGAATTCGGCCACAATTCGATTGATTTTAATGGTCTGCCCTGCGAGTGTGGAAACCGCGGCTGTTTGGAGAAATACTGTTCTACGTTGGCGTTGCGCAACCGCATCCGAAATCGTCTGGCAGTTGGGGAGACCTCCAAGTTGCGTGCCGATGCTCTGACGACAGAGGCTTTGGCACATGCGGTTGCTCAAGAAGACCCGGTCGCCTGTGAGGAGTACGATCGTGTGTGTGATTTCCTCTCCATCGGCATCACAAATCTCATCAACCAATTCAACCCTGGCCTGATCGTTATTGGTGATGAACTCGCAGAGATTGCACCGGATCGAATGCTCAAGACCGTTCGAGCGCGCGTCGGCGAAAGTGTCAATGCGCTGACTTCCGGTGAAGTAACCATTGAAGTCAATCGCCTTCCGGGAAGTCCCGTTCTGCTAGGAGCAGCGGCTTTCGCGGCTGAATCCGTTCTCTCCGATCCAGGAAAATTGATCCAAGAGGCCTCTGCACAACAACCTCTTTCCTCTATGCCGTTGGAGTGTATCGCTCCGTAATCTCCATTTGGACGGTTCTCCCTGTGACTGATCCGGCGTTTTATATTCCAATCAGACAAAATAAATTCGCTTATGGCCTACCAGTCCAGCCGGTATCGGTGCTTTTCCGAATCATAAGAAAAGCCAACGGAGAGCAAGGTCTGGCAGGAGCCTCTATTCTTTGCGTCGGGTTGCACAATCACCCGGCGGGCATCGGTTTCTTGGACAATCTGTTGAGGCAACTCACAGACGGCAGCCTTTCCCAAGCCTTGGTCTACATATGCCGTTTTCCCGATGAGATCATCGATGCTGTTATGTTCCAGCTGTTTCCACCGTCCCATGCCAGATTTCGCCGCTTTTCTCATACGGATCATATTGACAAAAGCCGATTGCAGTCCCTTCGCATGAGATCATCCAATGGCGAATCCAATTGTAAGTTCCCTGACGTTTTCTGATCTCATCGGTCCAGGCAGCCGGATGTTCAAACCACCGCGCAACATGTGCCCGGCCAAGCCACTGAGCTTCCGGGAGAAGATGAGCGTCTGTGCGCTGGCGAGGCTGTATGGTTGCTGTGTGGATTGGAATGCACTCTTGTTTATCCCTTCAAGAGGGTGTCCCCAAACTACGAATCTTTGGATTCATAGGAAAGGGGCATCCTCTTTCTGTTTGGAAAAACATCTGCGTTTCTAAAAAACGAGGAGATCCTTCCGTCCTTTCACGACTTTTGGGACACCTTCTTTTTCATTAGACCGATGTTCGCTATTCACGCTTTTGCAGCATTCTCTCTCAAAACACTCGGGTTCTTTACAGATCAATCTGTTTTGTCGCGATCCGCATCCGAAACGTGCGATCGTGTTCCACAAACAACAGCGTGGGTTTGCTGGTAAGGAGTAAATCCTCGATCTGTACACGTGAAAGTACATCAATAAAGTTCAGCGGCTCATCCCAAATATACAGATGCGCCGGTTTACAAAGACTTTTCGCCAACAACACCTTCTTCTTTTGGCCTTCACTGTACGCCTCTATGTTTCTGGAAAATTGTTCCCTGGAAAAGCCCAGCTTTCGCAGAATGGTTTTCAGGAGGGATTCTTCCACCCCCTCCTTTTCGGCAAGCGAGCGCAAAGAGCCACATAGCCCCGAAGTCTCCTGCGGGACACAGGAAACCACCAGATTTCCACCTATCCGGAGGTTCCCCTCGAAGGCAATGGGCTTCCCAAGAAGCAAATTTAACAGGGTGGATTTACCACAGCCATTTTTTCCGCACACGGCTACACGGTCTCCCTGTTGAATCGAAAAGCGTACGTCTGAAAAGACCTCCTTTTCTCCATAAAAGGCTGAGAGGTGTTCTGCTTCCACCAATACGCGCTTGGGATAATGGAGCGGCGATAACCGAAGAGGTTCCGCCTGCTCCAAATTTTTCAGCAACTTAGCTTTCTCCTCTACCGCGGCCTCCCGTCGAGCCTCAATGGTTTTGGAGCGTTTCATCATTTTGGCCGCCTTATGCCCCACGAATCCGCGGTCTGGACGCAAGCCGGAATTGCGTGTGTCATACTTGCTTTTTTCGGTTTTATCGCTCCAATCCGCCGCCCGGTGGGCCGCCCGGTCCAGCCGGTCAACCTCCTTGCGAAGTTTTTCCTGCTCTGACCGCTCAAATTGATCTTGCCGGTTCCGATTTTCCTGCCAGGATTGAAAATTTCCCGCCTGTACTTCGATGTCCGCACGATTGATCGAAAGGATATGGTCCACACAGCCGTCAAGCAATACACGGTCGTGAGAAACCAGGATAAACCCTTTCTTTCCGCTTAGATACCGGCACACAGCGTCACGCGCTTCCTCATCCAAGTGGTTTGTGGGTTCATCGATCAAAAGGAACCGGTTCTCATGCAGGAACAGGGTTGCCAACAACACTTTGGTCTGCTCGCCATTGCTTAAAGTGTTGAACGAACGATCCAACACGTCGCAATCCACCCGAAGAAGGGACAATTCCCGTTCAATTTGCCATCGGTCGCACTCTGGGGCGATGGATTGCACCACCATAGCCGTACTCTTCTCTAAATTAGAAACCGAAAAAGGAAAGTATACCATTGGGACTGGACAGGAAATCACCCCTTGATGGGGGTACTCCCCTAATAACAGGCGTAAAAGGGTGGTCTTTCCCCGGCCGTTCCGGCCGATCAAACCGGTCTTCCAATTGGTGTCCAATTGAAACGACGCTTGATCAAAGACCCACTCCGGGTTTCCCTCATATCCAAAGGTTAAATTTTTGACCTGTATCAAAGCCATTGTCATCGCCTCCACAACAAAAATAGGGCTGCAAGAAAGCGATCCTTTCCCGCAGCCCTTTTATCCATTGTTTCAGAGACGCACAACGGCAATCCCGCAGGCGTATACAATGAACCCAGTAGTCTGTCCCTGTTTTCCTTTCGGCAAACAGGGCTATCCACACCGGTTAAGTGTATTCAGGAGCGTGTCACTTTCTTGCAGGGTACAACGAACAAAAGGAACCCATGGTTCCTCGTTTCCATACCCGATTGTTCCAATCTTAGCAAGAAAAAGTGCGCACGCTTTCAACTCCCATCGTCTTATTTGCTGTCACTATAGCATACGATCTGTTATTCTGTCAAGCCAAACAAAGGGCTTCCGCACCGGTTTTCACCGGAGCGGAAGCCCTTTCATTATGCAAGAAGGGATGACCTTCTGCAAAAAAGTCTTTGAATGATGCGATTATCCGGCAATGGTCACCGTACAATGTTTCACTGGCGCACCACCCGGGAGTGTGGTATACACGCCCGTGCTCTGGCCCGGCGTACCGATTGCATACACGCGATAGTAGTAATCGCTTCCAACTTTTGCTACAAACTGCGTCTTGAGTACATTGCCGTTGCCGACTGTAAAGCTCGGCATCTGGCTGTTGCCGTTGACGACAGTCATCTTGAAGCAATAGGCCTGGCCATGCTTCAACGCAAAGTTTACAGTTGTATCAGAAACCACATAGGCCTTCTGTGTAGAAACCGTCTGTGCTGCTGAGACAACACCGGATGCGCCATAAATATTGGAAGTATTGGCCGATGTAGAGCCCTTGCTGCTGTTGGGCTTCGATGAATCAGCCTTTACAAGGCCGTCGATTGCATCCTTGCCATTGTAATAGGCAGTCGCCAACTCTTCATCGGTTGCATCCGGATTTGCCGCTGCTGCCTTGGCCACATTCAGCGCCGCCTTGAAATTCGCCACGCTGCGGGAAGTATAGCCGCTCAAATCCATCGCTTCCATTTCGGCGATAAGCTTATTCAGCTCGTCTCTGCTCGGGATCTTGCGCAGATCCGCCATGGCTTTGACAAGATCGTTCGCCATCTGATTTACGGCTTCCTGTGTCGCCTTCTTTTCGTTCAGCATGTCGATTGCCAGACCGCGAATTTTTACAAAGGCATCCTTTTCTGGACCATCCAGGAACGTATTCAAGTCCAGGCTGTTAGCCTGATCTACAGCTGTTTGCAGGACAGAGAAGTCTGCTCCGCGAACCAGTTTATCAAAGGCTTCCTTCAGATCTTCACAGGCTTTCTCAATATCTCCGGCCAAAGCCTCTTCATCTGCCGCCACTTTTTCTGCTGCCTCATAGGCCGGCAGATACTCTGCCCAACTGTCCGCTGTAAAGTCTTCCTCGTGCAGCTCACGGGCAATTTCCAGCAACAGATCGAGCTCGGTCTTGTCGCCCGGGGCAAAGCGCAACATGTGGATCATATCCATCAAGTCGCTCCAGGCCTTGTCGATCTCTGCCTGCGTTGCCGTCGGATTCCCTGCAACCTCATTTGCCTTTTCCAATGCTGCGTCGTAGCGTTCCTTGACCTTCTGGATCAAGTCGGCATATTCCTCGCCCTTCTGCAGATCTTCTGCAATCGCAATGGTCTGGCGCAGAGTCAGTTTGTTAACCACTGTGAATACGAAGCTCAGCTCCACATCCTTGTTCGGCATTTCATAGTTGTAGAGATAACCAGACGGATCGTCGAATTCTTCCGGCTCTCCATTGATGGTTACACCTGCAATCTCTCTGCCGTCCACGGCCGGCACAAAGCCCAGTTCCAGCTCGGTGCCAGAGAGGACATCCTCCTCATATTTGCCCAGCAGGTCTGCAATCTTATCGCTCTCACCGTTCACCGTCAGGTTGACTTTGCTGCCATCATACAGGATCGACAGGCTGTGTTCGGCGGGAACGTCCGCTTCAAACTCTGCATCCGCAGTGACGTCTTGGTTCACGACCATGGTATAGGTATTTTCTGCTGTGAGTTCCACTTCTTCGCCATTAATCAGCGCGCGGCTCACATGATACCCTTCGTCCGGGGTAAAGGTAAAGGTGACTGTTGTTCCGACGGCTACGGTTTGGCCCGCAACGATTTCGCCACTGTCTGTAGCCGCCGAAATCTTACCGTTAACGGGCTCTGTAAAATTTACGTTTACCTTTTCTTCTGCGCTATTCCTTCCAAATATCTGAAGCTCCGTGATGACCGCGTTGGTGCTCCAAGTGCTGTAAGAGCTGTTCACATAGATGCGTACGCCCGTGATTCCTTCCTGCACGGCGTCAAATACGATCTCCTTCTGCTCCTGCTCGCGGTCTGCTGCATTCGACTTCCAGGTGATGTCGCCCGAATTGGCGACCTTTTCCCAGGCGTCTCCATCCTTTGTTACAAGTACGTCAAAGTTCTTCGGTCCCTGATCCTTTGCAAAATAGCTCCACAGGATGAGGCTCTCCACGTCCTTCGGCGTATCCCAAGTGATCTGCACATAGCGGTCGTCTTCCGGAATTTGGCTGAGAACCTTCATCCCGAATACACCCTTGCCGTTTGCGCCCTCTTCCTGGTCGTCAAAAATGCCGTCATTGACAAAGGAAGCCTGCTTTCCGCTTGCCAGAGCTGTACTCGGAGCAAACGCCGTTCCGTCCGGAGCGATGTTATGCACATCTTCCTCTGCAACATTGACCACTGCGGTCACCTGAATCTCAGCGGTGTTCGCAATGCATTCCGGCAGAGTCAAAGTACCTGTGATGACCTGCTTGCCAGCAGCGTTCGGGTCATAATTTTCTAGGTTCCAAGTAACAGGAACCGTTGCACGCATGCCGCCCTTCAGAGTCAACGTAATCGTCTCTGGCAAGTTCAACACGCCGGACTCTGTGCCGTACTCTACATCCTGATCCGCCGGATTTTCTGCGGACTCGATTTCCAACGGCGTGCCGGTTTCCTCGGTTGCAAGGAACTCTGCGGAAATCTCCACATCGCTTGTGATGTTCTCCAGGGTATATTTGTTGTCCACAGGGACAACGATCTCGTTGTTGACAACTGCCTTGTAGGTCTTATAACCGTCGTTCGGAGTAAATGTGATTTCGAGCGGCAGGCCGTCTAAAACGGAACCTTCCGGATCGGTTGTAATCGTGCCATTCGCTGTTTCTGCGATATGGATCTCATACTCCTTGACATCGTCCAGCTTGGTCAGCGTTGCATCCGCCCAGTCGCCGTGGTCGGAGCCGTTGCCATCGCCTGCATCTGTCACACGAAGAGTCAGTACGCGGCAATCCGTGATAGTCAGGTTGATTTCTTCGCTGGAATCCTTCTTCAATACGTCGGACTTGTAGATGCTCTGTCCATCCGCCAACACCTCAAACTGGATGCTGGAAGTGGCAACCTGCATCTCCTGGTCCACGCCAATGATGGAATGGAACTTGTAGGAACCGCCGCCCAGATAGATCTGGATGTCGGAATTTGCATGGGTACCGATACCGGACGTATAGGTCTTACCACCCAGCCGCAGCGCATTGCCATCGATGGACTTGTTGCGCCCCGGCGCGGTGCCCCAGCCAACCGTTGCACTCAGCCACGGATAATCGCCCAGCTTGGTAACGGTATTGACCGGCGCCTTGGAAACCTTCACCGGTTCCGTCGCCAATTTGGTTGTATTCTCTTCATCGCCATCATAGGTATAGGTCGCTGTTGCAGACAAGATATAATCGTCTGCCGGCTTTGCAATGGAACAAGATGCGTCCTCTGGCATGGTAACCTGGAAGGTCACTTCTTTTTTCTCGCCCAATGCCAGTTCTGCGATCTCTTCCCCTCCGGTGACCTGGAAGCTTTCCGGAGCATCGAGGGATACGACCACGTTTTTCATGGTCTCACGGCCAACATTTTCCACTTCTACGGTGAACTCTGCGGTCTCGCCTGCATTGTAAACGCCGTATTCGGAGCTGAGGCTTACGACTCCCATCTTGTCGATGCTGCCCGGCTCTGCGGCCTTCACACGATAGAGCTTCACGCCGTGGGTCGGGATTTCGCCGGAATTCAGGATTTCTCCACAAACATCCTCGCTGTTCTCCTCCCAGAGATCTTCGACCATATAGAGCGAAGTGGAGGCCAAGGTGATACGCTCGTCTTCATCGGACAGATTCGCCAAATCTACACTTGCGGTCGCGTTATTTGCGCCGCTCTTGTTGAAGAAGCAAACTGCCGCTTCGCCATTTTCAAGCGGTTTGACAAGGATGTCAATGCCGTTTGCGGTAGAAATGCGCTTTGCCTGCAGAAGGAGCGGGTCCTGGTTCAGTGCAATGACCTTATCGTTGGTAATAACATCATACGCACCATTATGTACCTCGTGATCCACACCGTCCGGGCTAGTCTCCGACACGAAGTCGCGAATATCGCAGCCCACAATCAGCGGAGAGTTCATCATTGCCCACAGGGAGAAATGTGCCTTATTCTCCGTATTGCTCAGTCCGCCGTTGCCGACCTCGAGCATATCCGGGTCATTGTAGGTGCCCGGCTTCTGATAGGACCAAAGGGTGACTGCCTGCTCATAGTTCGACATAACCGAACTCCAGCTTGCGGAAATGTCATGAGAGGTTCTCCAGGAGTTTGCAAAATCTCCCGCCCAGGTCCAGGGCTGTGTTCTGCCGTGTTCACAAACGGAGAAGAAGATCGGTTTTTCTTCCGTCTGGTTCTCCTCTGCGACCTTCGCCGTTGCTTCTTTTAAAGCGTTGCCCATCTTGGAATAACGTCGGATCGAGTCCGCCTTCTGGCCGTCGATGGGGTTGAAGATCTTAATGGTGTTCTCGCCAGCATCCAGGTCAATGTAAACCTGCTGACGGCCGGTATTGCTCCAGCCGCTGGTGCGCGCAATCAGCGTTTCATAGGTGCGTTCCCCATTCACTTCGATCTGCGCATATTTGGACAATTCAGACGCTGTCTTCTTGAAGCCGATGGTCAAGACGTACTCACCGGGCTCGTCGACGGTCTTTTTAAAGGTAATGGAACCGCCGTTCGCGCTCAGGCCCGTCACATAGCCGGTTCCATAGCAGCCGCCACCCTTGACAACAGATGCATTTCCCTCCAGAATCGCATCCTCTGCCTGAAGCTGTTCGCCCTCTGGCGTGCCGGCTTTGGCCACTGTAATGTAGTCCACATCCGGGGCCTTTGTATAGCTGGTATAGCCAATATCGGGGCCCATATCGACCACATGGCAGTAGTCGTATTTCAGATATTCGACGCCCCACTCTGCAAAAGTCTGAGCATCAAGTTCTTCGTTACCCGCAGCGCCGGGCAAATCCTCACAGGTCAGCTCGCCGCTGGAGCTGTACAAACCGACCTTCAACGGATTTTCAGGGTCCAATGCATTAATCTGCTTGATGAAATCCGGTCCGCTGGGGAAGCCCGTCAAATCGAACTGCATCCGACCGTTTTCATCGCGCATATTGGACTGCCAGCAGTCGTCCAAGTTAAAATAGACATAGCCATGATCGTTCAGATTGGTGTTTACCAAGGCTTTGGCAGCATCCATCGCCTTCTCTTCATTGATCTTCTCACGGAAGAAGTTCCAAGTGGACCAACCCATCTGCGGTGGCAGCTTCCCTGCTGCAGCCGCTTCCTGTTCCTCCAGGATTTCCTCCTTCTCTTTGGCGCTTTCCGCTGTCTCTCCGGAAGTCTTTGCCTGTGCGGCAGAAGGTGCCGTAAGTACCTTCTGCAAAACGCTTGTCGCCGCAGAGGGCAGAGTCGTCAGTTGGAACGCCTGCTGAGGCTGCTCGGTGTAGTCAGCTGCTGCGAATGCAGTTGACGACGCCGGAGCCATCAGCGCTGCACAGAGCAGAAGACTTACCAGTGCTTTTACTCTCTTCACGTTTCTCTCTCCTTCTTAAGAAATTACAGGTTATCAAATCCCTGCAAACTTTATGTAAAAGCGGCTGCTGGACCGCCTCCACATCTTAACAAAAGCCCTAGTTTGACACACTAATTTGATAAATTATATAAAAATCCTTCTCACCAATTTTCATTTTTATACTAACATTTACATCAAGCATCTTTAATGCTTCAAAGAAATTAAGATAAAAATACATATTTTCGCAACAATTATCCATATTTTGATTGAATTTTATAAAATTGCGCTTAAACAAAGGCTATTCGTGAAAGGAAGCCATATTTTATTTTGATCCATTTCGTGTCTTCTCGTTCTATTGTTTACCAATATTTTCACTTTTGCGTTCGACACTTTACACATTTACATAAAAATGTTACACTTATAACAAAAGTTATCTTTTTTACGGAGGCGAATCATGAACAAAAAGACCGAACGCCTGAACCGTTTGATCGAGATCCTGAAGATCCGAAGCTTCGTATCCATCAAGGAGCTCGCCTCCCTACTCGGCGTGTCAGAAATGACGGTGCGGCGGGACCTGCGTATTTTAGAAGCCAATAAGGTGGCAGAAAATATTCACGGCACCACCGTATACAACCCGGCCCATGGAATCCATAAGACCGACGCAGGTTATAACCTTTTGTCGGAAGTGGGCAAGCAGGATAAGCAAAAGGGAGCGATCGGTAAACTGGCAGCTTCCTTGATTGAACCGGGCGACATCATCATTCTCGACACGGGAACCACCACGGAACAGATCGTACCGCATATTCCCAACAATATGGACATCACTGCATTGTGCTACAACATCAATATTCTGATGGAATTACACCGCAAGGTTGGGGTCAAAATGCTGTTTGCCGGAGGAAATTACCATTCCAATACCCAGATGTTCGAGAGCAAAGAGGGCATTGCTTTCATCTGTGGCATCCGGGCCAGGAAGGTTTTTGTCTCTGCTGCGGGCATCCACGAGCAGTTGGGGGTCACCTGTGTCAACAGCTATGAGGTTCCCACCAAGCAGGCAATCCTGAAATCATCGCTCGTTCGTGTGTTAGTCGCGGATTCCAGCAAGTTTGGCAAGGTCCGTCCCGCTTATTTTTGCGATTTAAAGGAGATTCATGCCATTGTCACCGACAGCGGTCTGTCTGAGGAATGGCGGCAGAATATCCGGGACCATGGGATCGAGCTGTACATCGCCGAGGAGGAGTAACCACTCAGACATTTGAGATTTCTAAGAAACGAAAAGCGGCCTTGCAATTGCAAGGCCGCTTTTTCTCAAGAAATGGTTAAAAATTGAGAATATCCGCATAAACAGAGGATTGGTAAACGAAGTGGAAAAAAGAAAAACAAATCATTTGCAACCAAGTTCCGACAAATGAAAGAGCCATATAGAATGGTTTATTCCAAGAAATGAATCTCTGTGAAAGGATGCCCTTGAAATAGAGTATCCTTTTCTACACTTGAAACACCCTACGATCTCATTTCTGTTTGACTCGCCCAGAACTTATTTGTTTATAGTTTGTCAAAGGGTTGACATAGGAGCAGTATGGAGGAATGCCGTTTACAAATCATCGGCTGATCCGTAACGGGTCAAAAGTAGAAAAGAAATTATGGCCATGAAAGGGTGCGCTCTATTCTATAGAACTGCTGGCACATATGCGAAAATGATTCCCTTATATGGCGTTAGAAGCCAAGAATCCACCGTTTGTTAGGAGTATCATGTTATAATAACCTCACGCTGTAAACGGAAATCAGAGATTTCCGACGGCTGAGAGAGCATTGAAATATCCGGATAAGGGGTTGTGGAGGCCTTGCGGGGGATTTTTTCAATTCGTTCTTTTGGATGTTCTAATATAACTAAAAATCATTTGAAAGTGGTGGAGGAACCGTAATGGACTACAAAGTAGACGATAAAGAACTCAATGCATCCATGTTTATTTCTTTTGTTCATCAAGTATGGCCGGGTGATTATGATATGGAACGGACAAAGAGCGCATTATCCAAAACACTCAATATAACAGCCTATGACCAGAAGAAGCTTGTTGGATGTTTGCGTATTCTTTCTGACGGCTATTATTTTGGAACCATTACAGAATTGCTGGTTCTTCCACAATATCAAAAACAGGGTGTTGGAAGCAAACTTCTGCAACTGGCAAAGGACAATACCCCTACCATGTTATACTTTGGTTCGCAACCAGACGTAGAGAAATTTTATGAAAAGAATGGCTGCCAAAAGAGCCTACAATCTTACATGATAATAAAGGAAAGGTAAGCGCTCGTTCCCGGCTGTAAGAGCAGGCAAATCCCAGTTTTCAGTGACGAATAAATCTTTGATTGTTGAGATTTTTTAAACCGTCTCATTGCATAAAAGGATTGAACCCATTATCCTGAAAGTAGGAGGTGGCTGAAATGGCAAATGAAGAGAAAAAAGATTTTAACGCTATGTTACACAACCATTCGGATATGCCAAAGTTTCAAACGATTACAGACCAGAAAAGTATTGAAAAATATGGTGGAAACAAAATGTATTTTGCCCCACCTACAGACTATGACAAAATAATGAAAAAAATTCCTTATGGCAAAGTAATTACTGTTGGGAAAATACGGGAATACTTTGCAGAGTTAAGCGGTGCAGATTTTACAGAGCCTATTACAGCAGGAATTTTTGTTTCGATTGTAGCGTGGGCAAGCGATCAGCGTTCCGAAGATGAAACGCCTTATTGGAGAACATTGAAAGCAAACGGAGAGCTAAATGCCAAATATCCCGGCGGGATTGAAGCACAGAAAGAGAAGTTAGAAACAGAGGGACACACCATTATTCAAAAAGGCCGCAAGAATATACGGTATTATGTAAAAGATTATGAAAATTCTCTATTTGATTTGAAAGGCTGTTCTGATTTGTAAAGAACTGGATCAATTGGAAGCCGCTTCCCTTTCCAACAACGTACTTCGTATATTTTTCTCTTCTGCGGGAAAAATGGGGACAAGCGGAGTTTTCCGCAAAAGTTCAGGGCCCCGACGGGCCAAAGGAGAGAAAAAATATGTTGGATAAAATCGCTTTGACGCTGCTGATTATCGGCGGCCTCAACTGGGGCCTTGTGGGCCTTTTCCAATTTGACCTCGTGGCCTGGATCGGTGGTGGACAGGCCGGGATTATCAGCCGTATTATCTATGTAGTGGTGGCGCTGTGCGCTCTGTGGTGTATCAGTATGCTGTTCCGCCGCGACGACCATCCCGTCCCCCACGCGAGCTAGACGGGCATCTATTTCCATCCGCCTTTAACGACTGATAGCGGGCAGCTGAATGGATACCGCTCATTTGCTGTTTAAAACGGAGTTCTCTGTACAAGTGTTTTTAAGGATCGCAATGCAGCCGTTGAATCCGGGAAACCCATCCAAATATCGTATATACTATAAAACAACCTGTTGTATCCCATAAAGCGGGATGCAACAGGTTGTTTTTCGATCCATTCCCCAGGAAACATTTTTCAGCCATCACACTGGCCGGCGCTACTAGAACCAAAAGCAGAGAACGGAGAGATCCTCGACCTCCGTAGGTACCGTTCATCCTTTTGACAAACAAAGAGAGCTTTTTTATAATAAATAACAGAATATAGAAAAAGGCGCTGGATATCGGTATGTTTGCCTGCTGTTATCTGCTCATGTTTCTCCCGTTTTTGCGGTCATACGAATCCCAGCTCCTAAAAATTCCCATATGGAACAGAATGGCTCCGTTTGAGGCCAGAAAGGCGGTATCCATGGCAGAAATTGCACCCCTGCGCGCTTTGCGCTATACAAACAAGGCCGGCAGTCTGGAGGACCTGATCTGTCCTCCCTATGACGTACTCGCTCCCGGCGACCGGGAAACATACCTCTCCCGCAGCCCGTATAACAGTATGCACCTAGAAGTCCCAGATACCTATCCGCATGCAGCAGAACTCTTGAGAGATTGGATGAAGCAGGGCATTCTCAAACAGGACTCCGCCCCTGCGATGTTTCTTTATGAGGAAGAATTTCAAGTGCGGGGGGAAACGCTGCGGAATAAACTTCTCCTGTGCCGGATGAAGCTCTCGGACTTTTCTGAGAAAATCGTATTGCCCCACGAAAATACGCTTGATGAGGCAAAACTCGATCGATTCCGTCTGATGCAGGCGACCGGCTGCAATATCAGCCCTATTTATGGACTCTATGCGGACCCGGAACGGGAAACGCGCGAGCGTATAGAACGCCTTTCCTCGGATACCCCACGCAGTACCTGTACGGTGGACGGCGTTACACACCGCCTTTGGGTCATAAATGACCACTTAGCCATCGGCGCCTTGTGCGAGGATTTCCGCAATCGGAAGATCTATATCGCCGACGGGCATCATCGCTATGAAACCGCACTGCGTTACCGGAACTGGTGTCGGGAACAGGGATTGCCCGAAGCAGAATACGTACTGATTGGGTTAGCTGACCTGAACCATTCCGGCCTGGCGGTCTTACCCATCCATCGCCTAGTTCACGGACTGAACTCCTTCGACGAGAAAGAACTGCTCAAGCGCTGTGCCACCGTTTTTCAGGTATATGAGATGGACACACCCCCGGAATACATCGAGACGAACATGGATGCCCTCCACCGGCAGGGCAAAAAGGCTTTTGCCTATTACTCCGGCGGAAAAACCTGGCATTTGCTGCTTTTAAAGGACGAAACCCTGATGGATCGCCTTTGTCCAAAGGAGAGCCCGGCCACTCGAAACCTGAATGTATCCCTTCTCCACAAGGTGATTTTAGAGGGAATGCTTGGCATCGACGCAGAGAAGCTTGCCAAGCAGACGCATTTAACCTATACGCACGATTTTTCCGAGGCATTGGCCTCTGCCCGGTCGGGCGCATGCCAGTGCGCGTTCTTTGTCAATCCTGCTCGCATCAAGGAAATCTGTGAAGTCGCGGACGCTGGCGAAAAAATGCCGCAGAAATCAACCTGGTTTTATCCCAAACTGTTTACAGGACTGGCCTTTCACCCTCTGGAAAGTACAACGCTTTTCTCTCAGGAACCTCTTTCTCATTACGAATCGTAATGTTTTCCACTGTTTCAACAATTCGTTGTTGAAAATTCAAATGTGTTCTTGCTCCGTACAAGGATGGCTGTCAAGATGCCATTGCCCGTTATCCAGCTGTATCCCCACACGATGGATCAATCGAAAGGCCTCGTCCATCAACAAACAACATAAAAAGAAAGGGATTCTTTACAAAATTCCTCTTGACTTCAAGTGTACTTGAAGCTGTACAATTTCGATTAGAAGTTCAGATTTTCACCTATAATAAAACAAGTAGGAGGATTTTGTATGTCTTATACAGCTAGTAATAACCGATACGCAACCATGCCTTACCCCCGCAGTGGGAATAGCGGATTGAAGCTCCCCGCCCTCTCGTTGGGGCTTTGGCATAATTTTGGCTCCAATGGCGACTATGAGAACATGAAGGCCATGTGTTTCACAGCCTTTGACCATGGAATCACCCATTTTGATTTGGCCAACAATTATGGCCCTGAACCCGGCAGCGCAGAACGCAATTTCGGCCGGATTTTACGGGAAGAACTGTCCGCCTACCGGGACGAGCTGGTCATCAGCACCAAGGCTGGATATACAATGTGGGATGGCCCTTACGGGGACTGGGGCAGCCGGAAATACCTGCTGGCCAGTTTGGATCAGAGCCTTCAACGGATGGGATTGGACTATGTAGATATTTTTTATCACCATCGCATGGACCCCAATACCCCACTGGAAGAGAGCATGATGGCCCTCGACACAGCGGTCAAAAGCGGAAAGGCCTTGTATGCCGGGATCTCCAATTATGACCGGGAGCATACGCAACGGGCGATGGAGATTCTAAAGGACCTCAAATGCCCGTTTATCATCAATCAAAGCCGGTATTCCATATTCGACCGGCATATTGAAACAGACGGTTTAAAGGCCTTTGCTGCACAAAATCGATGTGGGATTATTGCGTTCAGTCCCCTGGCGCAGGGGCTTCTGACGGACAAGTATTTAAAAGGAATCCCGGAGGACAGCCGCATCAAAACCGATGGGCGTTTCCTGCATGCAGAACAACTGACTTCAGAAAAGCTTGCGCAGATTACCGCACTGAACGAGTTGGCCAAAAGCCGTGGCCAAAGCCTGGCGCAGATGGCCTTGAGTTGGATTCTGCGCGACGGCGAGGTAACCAGCGTGTTGATCGGCGCATCAAAGCCGGAACAGATTCTCGAAAATCTCAAAATTATCGGCCATACAGCCTTTACCGAAGAAGAACTTCGGGCCATCGACGCAATCAGTCCGGCAAAGTAAAGACTGCTCGAACGGACCCTTTACAAACATGCGCCCTGAAACAGCGGCTTCCGACTGTTCCAGGGCGCATTTATTTGTTTTAAGGCGGCTTGAGTAGGCCGCTGTTGGGAATGGGGTTTGCAGCCGCCCCTTCTTCCGTATGGATTCGGTTTACAAGTGCATTTTCGGAACCCTATTCCACCGAAAACGGCAGGAGGTTCCAGCCATTCGTTCGGGCGGAACAACGCCCCCCTCGGCCGGCTGGCCGGCTTCCTCTTCTTATCCTCAAAACCAGACCCCCAGGAAGATCGCCAGCCACAGGATCACTAAAAAGAACTGAAACAGTATCCAGGGGTCCTTCCAATCGATCGCCGTCCCCTTTCGCCAGTGATTCCATAGAAGGCGAAGCTGCTCTTTGCACGCAAAAGCTCCAACCAGCAGAAGCAGCACGCATCTCGCTGCCCGGCTAAGACCAAATGCTCCTGTAAGTGCAATATAGAACGCACCTGCCAGCAATATAGCGCTCAATAGACGAAACAGGATGGAAAGGGCCTTATCCCCCGTTTGCATAGGAATCCCTCCCCTAGTTTTATAAAGATTTAAGCCGTTCACGCTTCCAGGCGCATGGGAGAAGTCCCCTCATAATACTCTGTGGTTTCTCCACCGTAGATGTCTTTTCCATCGTGGTGCAACCACGCTGTAACCGTATATTCTGTCTGATAGTAGGAGAATACACCATTTACATAGACCTCCCTATACCTTTTATGGATATTTCCATATACATAGTCATCGGGTGCAATTGCGGCTACAGCTCCGAAGAACGGCCCTAAAGCTTGACCTACAGCCTTTGAAGCCGGTTCTGGGCTCCATTGTCCTACTGCGCTTGAAATTGCCATTACAACCGTCGATAAGTCTTTTCTTCTCTCAAAATGTAAATTCCCATGCCGGTTGCGCCCATACGGCTCCAATCCAAGGGAAAAACAGGAACAAAATTGTCCGTCAATGCCAATTTTTGTGATGAACAACATCGATTGAGCTAATTCGAGGCTCATATGTTTCCTGATATGGACCTATGCAAAGGACAGACTGGCCAGCCTTGCTCTGCCGCATGCATGGCAATTTTCCTCCCGCCCTCTCAGAATGGAAAAAGCATATATAAGGGACTGTACTTTATATGCACATTGTTCTCATGATAAAGCTTTCTTTCTATTTTTTATTATAAACTCGACCAAAGAGAAATAGAAGATTCATTTTAAACAATAAACCCGATTATATTTGGTACAAAATTATAATAACACAAAATATTTGTCAATGATAAAAACAAATTTCTCAAAATCTTAAAGTCTATCAGCACACCACACATATATAACCGTTTTTTATGAACATTCTCTTTTGGCGAGGAAGCAGATAAACAGCCGGAGGGGCGGAGGGGGAACTACCGCAAGAAGGCACGAAAAACGACAAGAAAGCTAGTTTATGGATGTGGTAATGAATCCATTCCTTATATCTGGGATAACTGAGATAAAACGACAGCTGCAAAACGGCAGGCTATTCTTACTGCTAAATACGGTTGGCTCTTTGTTTCCCGGTTCACCAAGATAAAACGGCTGCCGCAAAACGGCAGGTTATCCCTACCAGCAATATAGTAAAATATATTTTTAATTCCTGTTGAAGTCAAACGGCCCAGAGCCTCGTTTTATACACTGAACGGCCGTGAAGGATATGCGGAAACGAGGGGGTGGACACAGGCAACTATGACAAATGAATCTTTTTCGCAGTTTGTTGGACAGTACGAAAAGCTGGTGTTCACCGTCTGCTTCCAGATGGTACGGGACTATCAGGAGGCGCAGAATCTCTCGCAAGAGACCTTTCTCTCCGCCTTTCGCAACATTGACCGCTGTCCGCCCGAGCACTATAAACCATGGCTTTGCCGTATCGCAACCAATAAGGCCAAAGACCATTTAAAAAGCGCCTATGCGCGCCGCGTATCCGCTCCGGGCGAGGAAGCGATGGACGCCTTGCCGGCGCAAGGCAGCCCCGAGGAATGGCTTCTCGCGGAAGAGGGAGAAACCCGTATCCAAGAGCGTATCCGGGCGCTGCCGGAACCCTATCACAAAGTCTCCATCCTTTATTTTTTCGAAGAAAAGCCGGTTGAAGAGATTGCAAAACTTCTCAACCGGCCCAAAAAAACCGTACAAACACAGCTCTATCGCGCCAAACAAATTTTGCGCGAACAGCTGGGAAAGGAGCTTGACCGATGAAAGCCTATTTTGACCCAGGTGGCCACTTGACCGATTGTGCGTTTGACGATCTCCTTCACGGCGAACCGGATGAGCTCGCCCGGCTGGAGATTGCAGAGCATTTGGCCTTTTGCGACTATTGTACCGAACGGTATACAGAGCGTCTTTGTGGGGACGAACTGCTCCCCGCTCCGGACACGCTCCAGCCTTCGGTGATGCGCAGTATCCGGCAGAGAGCGCGGCAACTTTTTATAAACCGCTATGTGGCGGCAGGCGTAGCGGCTTGTCTCACCATGCTCCTCTGGCTGGGTGGCGCATTCAGCGTTCCATCCAGCTCGCAAACGCCGGACCCCTTCCAAAATCTGACCTCCTTTTCACAACAGTTTTCTGAAAAAACCAAGGAGATCGGCGACCGGATGACGGACGGCATCCAACAATTTTTTCACAGTTTCCAATTGAAAGGAGATACCGGCAATGAAAAAAAGTAGTTTTTGGACCTTTGTATTCTCTTTATTCCCGGGGGCGGGACACATGTACTTAGGGTTGATAAAAAAAGGGGCCTCCCTGATGCTGCTCTTTTGTTTCGTATTTGCCCTCTCTGGATTTTTTAACCTCACGTTCTTAATGATGTTCCTTCCCGTCATTTGGTTCTATTCCTTTTTCGATGCGATGAACCTGCGTCATATCCCTTACGAAGACCGGCTGGCTCAGGAAGACCACTTCCTGTTCGACATGGGCGGCCTTCTCAAAAAGGACTGGCTGCAGGTCCTAAAAAAGCGCCATTTGCTGGTGGGAATCATCTGTATTTTTCTTGGCGCGTGGATTCTTTTCCAGAATGTCATGGGGCCTTATCTGTACTGGATTTCAGATGCCATGCCTTGGCTCTATCACCTGATAAACAATCTGCCGACTATCCTGGTAGCCACTGCAATCATTGTGCTGGGCGTGTATCTGGTGACCGGTGGGAAAAAGAAGTACACCCTTCCCGAACAGGACTATGTGGAATATGGAGGTGACGGCCATGATGGAGAATGAAACCTGGATGGATATTTCCTCCGGGGTTGCCCAACCCTCCTCTGAAGATCCTGTCATCGATTGGGACACAAATAAAGCCCCCTCTTCCGAGCCGCCGGCTCCTTCGGAGAACAGTGTCCATGAATATCCCATCCATCCCCCGGAGAAGCCACAGCGAGTACGGCGGGTGGGCAGCTTTACAATGGGAATTGCCCTCATTGCCTGTGGTATCCTAGTTCTGCTATTTCTCCTCTTTCATAACATAGAGATGGTGACCACCGCCGCCAAATGGTCCCCCGTCCTATTGATTCTGTTGGGGGTGGAGATTCTTTTGAGCAATTTTCTGTTTCGAAAGGATCGGTTAAAATACGATTTTCTCAGTGGATTCTTCTGCCTATGCATCGTCGGTGGGAGTTTGCTGATTTCCACTGGTTCCGTGGCCTATGCGTATGGGCAGGGGCGCTATGAGGCAGAAGCTTCGATCTCGCAACAGATCAGCGACCAATGCTATGAACAGCTGCGGGACATCCAAGATATTTCTTCCCTGTCGGTACAGGTTTCCCTCAATGGAGCTGTCAACGACATCCCGCAGAGTTACCAGGAGCTCCATCCCTACGACTATGTGTCCATCCATATCCGGCTGCTCGGACAGGATGGCAGCGCGCAGTCCTTTGCGCAGCGCTGCAAAGAAATCACCAGCCGGCTGGATTCCGGGGACTTCTCTCTTTTCACCTTGTCCTTTTATGCAGGCGATCTCAGCAAAGAGCAAAACGAATACGAGCTGACCATCCAAGACCGTTTCCAAAAGGGTCTCTCTGCAGAGCACCTTGCTGAGCTGGTGACTGTAACGAAGCCTGCGCCACAGCCGGAGGAAGAGCCTTAACCGGCGCCATACAGAAACAAAAATGCGTCTCAACCCCCCTGCGGGCGGGTCGAGACGCATTCTCTTTTATCTGCTTATGTATGAAGCATTACATTCCCTTCGGGTTGGGACCATACTGGTTTGCGCCGGGCTGGCTGTCCATGCAAGCAAAAATCAGAAGAATGATCGCACCTATGCCGGGGATCAACGCCAACAGAAGGAACCATGCGCTCTTGCTGGTATCGTGCAATCTTCTTGCCCACATTGCGAGGAATGGAATCAAAATTGCCAGGCTATAAATCATCTGGATAATGCCAAAGAACGAAGCAATCCCAGTGAGAATGCTCAGAATCAAGCTAATCAGAAAGTTCACGAGGACGGCCATCCAGAAGTCTTTGCGGCGGGTACGACCAGAAAAAGTCGCATAGTTTTTGAACATGTTGATATAAGGCTGAAAGAATTCCATGGTGACTACTCCTTTTCATAATTTGTTCATAATTATACCATGTGTAGTCATAAAAAGGAACCCCCATTGTGCAAATTTGTCAACTACAGCAACGAAATGCAAAAAAACTTTTAAAACTTCTACAGATCATACGAACTTTGGTTTCATCCAAAAAACACATTAATTTGTTTTCATAGAATTTTCACTATTCTAACATACAACGGTTCCGATTTCACTTCTTACAGCGCTCTTTTCAGGGGTCCCACATCGTCAAATTCACACCCTATTTTCCGCCTGGCGCATCGTGAGGGAAATCCGTTTCTTTTTCATATCCACGGAAAGCACCCATACTTTCACGATATCCCCCACTTTCAGTACCTCACTCGGATGCTTGATATAGCGGTCACAGATCTGTGAGATATGTACCAGCCCATCTTGATGGACTCCGACGTCCACAAATGCGCCAAAATCGATCACATTGCGCACCGTTCCCATCAGCTCCATACCGGGTTTGAGATCCTCCATACTCAGTACGTCCGTCCGCAGCAAGGGCGGCGGCAGTTCGTCGCGCGGATCACGTCCAGGACGAAGCAATTCTGTCACAATATCCTGCAATGTAGGAACGCCAATTCCCAGAGATTGCGCCACGGCCTCTTCGCCGAGTTCCGATACCTTTTCGCGCAATCCCCCCAGCTTTCCCGCACGCACATCCGGCAGGCTGTATCCGCAGTGCTCCAACAAGTCCCTTGCCGCCGCATAGCTTTCCGGGTGGACGGCGGTATTGTCCAGTACATTTTTACTCTCACTCACGCGCAAAAATCCTGCACACTGTTCAAACGCCTTGGGCCCCAGCTTCGGCACCTTTTTCAGTTCTGCCCGGCTCTGAAATGCGCCGTTTTCCTCACGATACTGGACAATGTTTTTCGATACCGCCGCCGAAACACCGGATACCTTCTCCAAAAGGGCGGGCGAAGCTGTATTTAAATCCACGCCAACGGTATTCACACAGTCCTCCACGACGCCAGAGAGCGCTTCATTCAGGCGTTTGGGCGGCATGTCATGCTGGTATTGCCCCACGCCGATCGCCTTTGGGTCGATTTTGACCAACTCGGCAAGCGGGTCCTGTAAACGCCGTGCAATCGAAACCGCACTGCGCAAGGTTACGTCGAAGTCCGGAAACTCTTGGGCCGCCAGCTTGCTAGCTGAATAAACGGAAGCTCCTGCTTCGCTCACCACCATATAGGAAACGCCTGTTCCCAACTCGTGAATGACCTCTGCCGTAAACAGCTCGGTCTCCTTGCTGGCTGTCCCATTTCCAATGGCGATTACCTGGACCCCATGCTTCCGGATGAGGGCAGAGACCACCTGTTTGGCCTCCTCCACCTTCGCCTTGGAATGGGTGGGATAGATCACGCCGGTGTCCAACACGCGGCCTGTCTCGTCCACTACAGCCACCTTACAGCCCGTGCGGTACCCCGGGTCCAATCCCATCGCCACACGCCCCTTCACCGGCGGCTGCATCAACAACTGGCGCAGGTTGACTGAAAAAACCTTGATCGCCGCTTCATCCGCATTTTCCGTCAAGGTATTGCGGATCTCGCGCTCAATTGCCGGGAAGATCAAACGGCTGTATGCATCTTCCGCCGCCTCCCGCACCGCATCAGTACAAGCAGACCCCTCTTTGACGCTGACCGAATAGACAATATTCAACCCGCGGGATGGGTCCAATTCCACACTGACCTTGAGGAACCCTTCGCGCTCACCCCGGTCCATCGCCAGGACGCGGTGCCCGGCCAATTGGCGTACAGGCTGTCGGAAATCATAATACGGTTCATAGACGGATTCCTCATCCGATTTGGCGGCCTTGCTTACCAGCACTCCTTGGGCCAGCGTCACAACACGCAGGCGTTTGCGGATTCCCGCGTCATCCGATACCCATTCCGCAATGATGTCTTTCGCCCCAGCGAGCGCATCCTCCGGCGTCTCCACACCGAGCTCCGGGTGAATATAAGCTTGCGCCAGGTCGATAGGGTAGGCGGCGTTCGGATCTTGCCTGTAGATTTCCTGGGCCAAGGGTTCCAACCCCTTCTGTCGTGCCACAGAGGCGCGCGTCTTGCGTTTGGGCCGGAATGGGCGATAAATATCCTCAATCTCGGACAGGGTCACCGCACTTGCCAATGCTGCCGCTACTTCGTCCGTCATGCTGCCCGCAGTCGCAATGAGGTCGGAAACCTCTTGCCTGCGTTTCTCCAAACCGCGCAGATAGTCCAAACGTTCTGCAATCTCTCGCAGCGTTTGGTCGTCTAAGGAACCGTGCGCCTCCTTGCGGTAACGCGCAATAAACGGGATGGTGTTTCCCTCGTCGATCAGTTCGATGACCTTTTCGACTTGCCAATTTTTCAGATGAAATTGTTCGGAAAGAACACTTACAAAGTTCATCGGCTCACCACGCTTTCGCTAACTGTGCCGCCATACTTTTTGCCTGGTCCATCCGTGCGGCTACTTCTTCCTTCGGAAGCAGATCCGTTCCCTCCACAAAAAGGCAATCGAAACCTGGTATCCCAAAGAATTGCGAAAGGGCCTTCAGCTCCTTTTCACCGAGTTCCAGACTGGCGGCCGCCTTGGTATAGATTCCTCCACGTGTCGTCAGGTAGAGCAGGCGGCTCGCCTTACAGCAGCCGGCACAGCCGGTATCGCCTTCTCCATAGCGGAACGTAACGCCTGGTACGGAGACCGTCTCAATATACGCTTTGAGCATTGCTGGAAAACTCAGTTCCCACATCGGCGCGGCAATGACAATCCCATCGGCTGCCGCAAACCGGCGTGCCTCGGCGAACTCCGGTGCATCCACCTTGCCCGCACGTTTCAATGCTTCCCGATGTTCCAATTCCTCCCCACGGACACAGTGGACGTCTGCCTCCGCCAGGCGGACTATATCCAATGTGTCCTTCGGGTGTGCCTTCTGATAGGCTTTCAGGAAAGCGTCCGCCAGCTCGCGCGTACGGCTGTGGGGCCTTAGACAAGTATCCACATACAAAAGCGTCCGGGGAGAAATCCATTTTTCCATCACATAATCGTCCATGACAAACCCATTTCCAATATCTGTCACAAGCGGGTAAGCTGTAACAAAGCCGCGCGCCCGGTAACAAGCAATGGAACCGTCGTTGTTTTTATTGACTGTAAGCCAAATCTTCCGTAAGCCCTCGCGGCGGCACAAATCCTCCATAAATGCAATTCCTAAAGAAGCAAGTCCCCTGCGGCGGAAGGACTTTTCGACATAAATTTTGCTGAGGAACAGGCTGTCCCCATCACGGCGGATGCCTGTATACCCCGCTTTCTGCCCATCATACAGGAAAAAGTAATAGTGATACCCATCATGCTCCATCTGCGCGCGCATGGCCGGTGCGGACTGGAATTTTTCGATCATATAGGCCGTCTGTTCCGCGCCAATGATTGGCGTAAAGTGGTCGGTCCAGATTGGTTTGGCCAATGCAGCCAACTCGTCCACCTGTTCTGGACGGACCTCAACCATTTTCATATCTGGCATTGTGAATCTCCTTTGTTCTGAATTCATGCTTCTTATTATACGTACTTTTCCCACCAGGTGCAAGAAGGCCCCGGCTTTCACCGGGGGCCTTCTGCTGCCATGTGGCCTGTGCGTTTCTTATCGAAGGGTTGGATAAGCGCCGTCCACAATGTTCCAGACGCTGGTGTCCCATCCGGCATCCAGCGGCCATGTCCAACGAAAAGGCCCTTGATCTCCTCTCCCGCTTCAATAGGCACAATTCTCTTTAAAAACCTCTAAAGGTATCACCCAACATAAAAAGTTCCCATTCTTTTTTATAAACTTCTGCCCCTCCTCTTCTATTTTAGGTGCCAGCCCCATGATACCGGCCGCCCGGCATCAAAACAAGGAACGCCCTCTATTTCCCATAAAGTTTG
>OLPX01000847.1_pt1 | contig 25029 bp, 20 predicted proteins | sample 1672491 | NCBI WGS metagenome assembly OLPX01 (sample SAMEA3136692, study PRJEB25190) | human gut metagenome | biome: human gut; feature: human-associated habitat; material: faeces | place: Austria | collected 2013 | reverse complement strand
ACCCCTTTCCATTATACAGATTGTTTTTCTGTCCGGCAAATCGGGTATGGGGGCAACCAGAGCGTCGCAGGAAAAGGCTGTAGAACACCGCGAATCCGCAAGGGATAAGCTGGATGCTCTGGCCAAAGAAACGGCCACAAAGGTCTCTCCGGAGAAGGCGAAGGCAAAGAGCAAGTCCAAGAAAGGACCGGAGCTGTAAGGCAAAGAGGCAGCAATTGCTGCCTCGTACATAGTAAAACGCCCCTAAATGGAACATTCAGAGGCGTTTAAATGCTTGTATTTATGCCCTATTTCATCGATGTCAGCTGATAGCCGTTCTTTTCAGCGTTTTTTCCTTTTTCTCCTGTCTGAACAAGCTGACCGCTTTGTTTATCATACCAGTAAAGCCCAGTCCAGGCCCAGGAAAACGCCGTGAGGACAAAGGTGATCTTCACACAATCGTAGGTGGTTCCGTTCACGGTAATGGTTTCTTCGCCGTTTTTTTCAGCGGCGAATTCGCCAAGGCCCATTGCACCGCGATTGTTACCGGTACCGATTGAATAGAAGACGATCTGTTTTTCCTCCGATGCGATGAACGCAGGCATGGCCATTTCCATCATCTGGTACCACAAACCATCGCCGATCTTGAAGGTTTTTTCCTGTGCTTTTCCTTTGAAGGTTCCTGACAGTTTGATAATTCCGCCGTCCTTTTGCGCAATGAGATCCGTCTGGTCGGACAGCCTTTTATACAGCCAGCGCGTGCAGGACAGATTGCTCTCAACCTGGAAAACCTCTTCAGACCATACGGTCCCGTTCCTGAGTATGGTTTGTGAGATCTCGCCTTTGTTCGCATAGCAGGACGCATCCACGCAACGGACTTCCGCGTCGCCGGACTTTTGATACTGTAGCTTTGACACATTACTGGGATAGGTATAGTCAGGCAAGGCATAGGATGAAATCGCTTTCTGTGAGAAGACGAGGTTGCCCTTCTGGAATACTTTTTCGATGAACTGGATGTTGGAGATGTCTTCTGCTGGATCTTTTTCAAGCAGAATCAGGTCTGCCTCCATACCTTCCTTCACTAGCCCCTTACGTTTCTCGATCCCGAGGTGCTCAGCACCATTTCTGGTAGCAAGGACGATGGCTTGCATGGGAGTAAGCCCGGCTTCCACATAATAAGCCAGTTCCTTGTGCTCGATCTCGCCTGTCATGCTTTCAAGCATGTTATCCGTGCCCATGGCGATGGGAATGCCGGCGTCATACAGGACCTTGAGATTGTGCAGACTATGCGCCAATCTCGCTGGATCCTTTTCGTAAGTCATGGCGTTGACAGTGGGAACAAAGTGTGCCCCCGACTCTTTCCAAAGCGCGACGATCGGATCGTCCGGCCCGATATCCCGGTCCAGGATTCCATGCTCGATGCCGTAGATCCCGGATTCCAGCAGTTCCTTCACGTCGTCATAATAGAAAACATGTGCCGTAGCATTCAAGCCGTTTTCTTTGCCCTCGCGGATGATCTGCTGCATCAGAGTCTTATCGATTTTGCAAATGTTTCGCTTTTCATCAAAATACCAGTAGTCGCCTCCCTGATAGGTGAATTTCAGGAAATCTACACCAGCCTCTTTCAACTCCCGGATCCCTTCACTGACCTGCTCGGGAGTGGAAACCTCAATAGCCATTTCCGATTTTGCCCACAGGCTGTTTGACCCCAGGGTGCTGGCGGGATGCCCGCCAGGGGCCGTAAAGTTAGGGCCGACGATCAACAGTTCGGGCCCTGTGATCTCGCCAGATTTCAGCTTATCGCGCAGCTTGTAGATAAAATGCTTTGGCGCATCCAGATCCTTGATGGTGGTGACGCCGTATGGCAACACACCTTCGCTGAAGATTTGAGGGATCCTTTCGCGCATGAAAGCATCGCTCTCTTCTTCGTTACGGCAGCTGAATCCTCCCTGGATATGAATGTGGGAGTCAATCAGCCCCGGCATGAGCGTAAGACCGGTCCCGTCAATTACAGATGCTACAGCGTCTTCTATAGAGTCACTGCTGATCCTTTTAATGATCCCTCCACGAACGAGGACGTTCTGATGAAAGAGTTCACTGCCATCGCCGATAATAACATGAACGTCCCTAATCAGAAATCCGTCCGTCTTTTTCATCTTAGGACGTCTCAAGTATTTTATCAGTGCGAAAAGCACAACGGCAGTGCCAAACACCATCTGTATCCATCCGATCAGGGGAATTCCCAGAAATACAGGCATACGACTATCCTCCCTTTTCTCGGCTTAGTGGAATACTTTTTTGAAGTATTCCTCGAAAGAATCCTTCGGAGGGATCGCCATGCCCTGTTCGGCATCGGCAAGGATGAGGAGATGATCTCCCGGATGAATGTCAAATACGTCCCGGGCTTCTTTCGGAATGACGATCTGTCCTTTTGTTCCTACAGTCACAGTCCATGCATATTTCCCTTCTGGTCTTTCCATTTGAATTAACCTCCTGTTATGTTGACATACAAATCATACATTTCATACTATTATTTGTCAATATGGAGTATGTACATAACGCCAAGGATTCACAAGTCTCTGGCGCTATATTAATGCCAATTTTTTAAAAAGGAGGATGAACGAATGAAACTTGTTATTGCCGAGAAGCCCAGTGTAGCCCAATCTCTGGCCAGGGTGATCGGTGCAGACAAACGCCAGGACGGTTATCTGGAAGGCGGCGGGTATCTCGTCAGCTGGTGTGTCGGCCATCTGGTGGAGCTCTCCGCCCCGGAACGCTACGACGAGCGCTTTGCCAAGTGGAGGCTGGAGGATCTGCCAATCCTGCCGGAACGCTGGCTGTATGAGGTCTCTCAGGCCACCAGGAAGCAGTATCAGATCCTGAAGTCTCTGATGGAACGCTCCGATGTGGAGAGCCTTGTCTGTGCCACTGATGCCGGGCGTGAAGGCGAACTGATCTTTCGTCTGGTCTACAACCAGGCCCGATGTAAGAAAACTTTTGAACGGCTGTGGATCTCCAGCATGGAGGACTCAGCCATCCGGGAAGGCTTTGAGAAGCTAAAACCGGGAAAACAATATGACCTCTTGTATGAGGCAGCCCTTTGCCGGGAGCGCGCCGACTGGATCGTCGGAATGAACGCCACCCGGCTTTTTTCATGCCTGTACAGCCAGACGCTGGCTGTTGGCCGCGTGATGACGCCCACGCTGGCCATGGTGGTCATGAGGGATGCTCAGATTGCAGCCTTCAAGCCGGAACCTTTCTGGACCGTCCTGTTGAAAGCCGGGGACCTTACTGTGTCCAGCCGACGTTTTTCGACAAAAAACGACGCCGAGGCAGTCCTTCAGGAGTGCCAGGCTGCAGGTGAAGTCGTGATCGAAGCTGTTGAGACGAAAGAAAAGCTGGAAAAGCCGCCTCTTTTGTATGACCTGACGAGCCTGCAGAGAGACGCGAACCGTATTCTCGGCTTTACTGCTCAGCAGACACTGGATCACACCCAAAGCCTTTATGAAAAGAAGCTGGTCACTTATCCCCGTACCGACAGCCGGTATCTTACCGATGATATGCGGGAGATGCTGCCGGAGCTGATCAATGCAGTTGCACGCAAATTCAAATACAAAGGCAGTGCGCTTCGCAGTGAGCCGGTCCGCCCTGCAAGCATTTTCAACAGCAGCAAGGTCAGTGATCATCATGCCATTATCCCGACAAAGACGATGGCAGGAAGCGATTTCAGTGAGCTTTCCCTTGGAGAAATGGCAGTTCTGCAATTGATTTCCGCAAGGCTTCTCTGCGCAGTTGCTGAAGATTACCGGTATGCGGAATCAACTGTAAAGTCATGCTGTGGAACTGAAGAATTCACCAGGAAAGGTAGGACAGACCTTCAGCTTGGCTGGAAAGCCATCTGGCAGCATTTTTATCCGGATAAGAAGAAGGACGAGGATTCCATTCGACAGATCCCGGGCCAGGGAAATCGGCTTCAAATCGATTCTTCAGCGTTGAAAGAGGGCAAGACCTCCCCGAGCAAGCATTTTACTGAAGACACCCTTCTCTCAGCGATGGAAACTGCCGGAGCGGACGAGACGCCAGAGGAAGCGGAACGAAAAGGTCTGGGAACCCCGGCTACCCGTGCCGCCACCATCGAAAAACTTGTGCAGCGCGGCTTTATCGAGCGTAAAGGCGACAGGAAGACCAGACACCTGATCGCCACGGACAAAGGCAATGCCCTGATTACCGTCATGCCAGAGCAGATTCAGTCACCCTCCATGACCGCCGAATGGGAGCAGAAGCTCCTTGGCATCGAGCGCGGCGAATACGAGGCTGCGGATTTCATGGACGGGATCTCCGGGATGATCGCCGGGCTTGTAGCAACTTATGAAAAAGCGAAAGGAGCAGATGCGCTTATGAGCAGAAATAAAGTGATCGGCACCTGTCCCCATTGCGGGGCTGAGGTGCTGGAAAAGCAGAAAGGATGGTTCTGCAGCAACAGTGAATGCCGCTTCATCCTCTGGAAGGACAATGCCTATTTCACGAAGATCGGCAAACGCCTGACTTCCCAGATCGTGGAGAAGCTTCTGAAGGATGGCCGTGCCAGACTGAAGGACTGCAAGAGCCAGAAGACCGGCAAGACCTATAACGCGGATATCCTGCTTTCCACGGAAGCAGACGGCAGGCCGCAGTTCTCCATGGAATTCGATAAACGCAAAGGAGGCGGCAGTGATGGCGGGAAAAGCCCTCGATAAAACACATCCCTCCCAGTTCGACAAGGTCAAGGAGATCACAGATAAGCTGGAAGCCGGTATCCAGGCACTCTTTGATAGTGAGACCTTCAAGAACTATCTGAAGACGCTCTCCAAGTTCCATGACTATTCCCTGAACAACACGATCCTGATCGCCATGCAGAAACCCGACGCCACATTGGTCGCCGGGTATACTGCCTGGCAGAAGAACTTCGGCAGGCAGGTTCAGAAGGGCGAACAGGGCATCCGCATTCTTGCCCCCACGCCCTACAAAAAGCAGATGGAAGTGGACAGAGTTGATCCCGTCACAAGACAGCCGATCCTTAATCCGGACGGCAGCACAGCAAAGGAACTAAAGGAAGTCATGGTTCCTGCTTTTAAAGTCGTGAACGTTTTTGATGTCAGTCAGACAGACGGCAGGCCCCTCCCCACCATTGGTGTGGATGAACTCTCCGGAAATGTCGCGAACTATGAGATGTTCTTTGAAGCTCTGAAACGTGCCTGCCCGGTCCCGATCGGATTTGAGGATATTCCATCCGACGCCAAGGGCTACTACCACACAGTTGATCAGCGGATCGCACTCCAGGAAGGTATGAGTGAAGTTCAGACGGTCAAGACTCTGATCCATGAAATGGCTCACCAGAAGCTGCATTCCATTGACCCGAAGGAGTTGCCTCCGGAAGAGCCGAGACTGACAAGGAATGCCAAGGAGGTCGAGGCAGAGTCTGTTGCCTACACGGTTGCCCAGCATTACGGGATCGAGACCAGCGACTACAGCTTTGCTTATATCGCCGGGTGGTCTCAGGGTAAGGATACTCCTGAACTGAAAGCTTCCCTGGACAGGATCCGAAAGGCAGCTGATGAGATGATCACGGCAATCGATGATCACATCATGTATCTGCAGCAGGAAAAAGCGCCTGTCGCAGTAGAAAGCCCTCAGAAAGCAGAAAACAGCCCGATAGAGACATCAAAGCCAGGTAGTCGGACATCTGTGCTCAAAGAGCTTGCTGAGAAGAAAACAGAGGCTTCGGACAAGAGGTCACACAAGAAAGAAGAAAAAGTGACATACGAAAAAGCGGACAAAGATTCGCACAAGAAGTCGCACAAAAAGAAGGAGGAAACGAGATGATCTTTACTGTAGAAGAAACTGCCCTGGTCAGTTCTTTTGACCATTCCAGCAGAAATGCTGCTCTTCTGAAAATGGCAGCGCATCTGAAGCTGATCGAGGACGATGACCTGAAGGAACTCACCCGCCGTACTATCAGGAAGCTGAATAAGCTGACAGATGCGGAATTTGCGAGTATCGACTTTACCGTCTATGACAATGACGAAGGAGGCGAGGAGGCTGACCATGAGTAAATGGGATGAGGCTCATACCGAGCCGTTGCATGATCACCCGGCTGAGAAGGATCAGTTGGTTGCCGCGATGGAGGCAGCAGGCTATACACTGGACACACTTGAAAGCACAGGAGACAACCTTCGCTTTTATGGTGATTCCGGAAACATTCTGACGATGGGTGGCTGGCATGAGTGCGAAGAATGGCTGAACGGTGTTGTATTTGATGATCCCCAGGTCTCTGACCGCGTGGAGATCATCCTGCATCCGGAGCGTTTCCCTGAACGCGATCCCCAGAGAGCGGCCCTTCGTGCTGTGGAGGATGCCGTAGAGCAGAACGACAACAATTTTGACGGAATCATCAACAACATGCCTCAGCCGGATCCTGCAACTGTACTCAGAGAACAGGCGAGACAGTCTGAACAGTCAGCAGTAAAGGATTCCGTTTTGGAAGCACTGAAGGCCCAGAGAGAGAATGCGGAACGTGCAGAAAAGGCAAAGCGCCACGATCACATTCTCCGCAGACCTGAGGAAAGAGAGCGTGTATAATGGCAAGGACTTATGATCTTCATGTACTGTTTTCACAGGAGGAGCTGGATTTGATCCACCGGAAGATGGCAAACATGGGTATCAAGAACCGCAGCGCATTTCTTCGGAAAATGGCATTGGATGGCTATATCGTAAATCTCGATATGGATGACATCCATGAAATGATCCGGCTTCTCAGAAACACGACCAACAACCTGAATCAGATCGCAAAAAAAGCTAACTCAGACGGAACAATTTACGGCGCTGAAATCAGTTCCATGCTGGAAAAGCAGGATGAGGTATGGGAGACTTCAAAAGAGATCCTGGCTCGGCTTGCAGTGATCCAGTAAGTAATAATGCGGCACAGGGATCATTCTCTGTGCCGCAGATTCCGTCAGTTACATAGCTCGGGCTCTGAAAAGAACTCATCTACAATCCCCACCCACTTCTCAGGCAGTTTTTCAAGCCTTGGACGGATCCTTTCGTACACTATCGTCTCAACGATCTCATCACATTCACAAGGATCGTGCTTCCCCTGATCTATGGAATAGTAGTAATCAGAGATCTCCACCCAGAGGAGCTGGTGGATCAGATCATCTACATCGTACACGGGTTCAATCGATAAGAACGATCGGTCCTTTTCAGAAGAAGCATCCAGGGCGGTGAGTATCCCCATCTTCTCTGTCTTAACAACTTCAAAATCCTTCTTTTGTTCCAGATAATCTGCAAAGATCTCCAGAACTTCTTCAACACTGATTTCTTCAGGTCTCATACATCCCTCCTTAAGGAAAAGTTATTTATGGCATGGAATACAAATTCCCAGCTACATCAAAGTTAAAGATTCATCACTTGTACAGAGAAAGGAAGTGATTATTATGGCGGCTACAAGACTCATTGCGCTGCATGTCAATAAAGGACGCTCTGTCGCGGGAAGTCTTTCTGACAGGACAGACTACGCCAAGAATCCTGAGAAAACAGAAAAAGGCGAACTGGTGACTTCATATTGCTGTGATCCTATGACAGTCGATGAAGAGTTTATGCTGCAGAAACGGCAGTATTTTCAAACGACCGGAAGATCACAGAAAGGCGATGTAATCGCTTACCAGATCCGCCAGTCTTTCAAGCCAGGCGAGATCACACCGGAGGAAGCGAATAAGATAGGGCAAGAACTGGCACTGCGATTTACCAAAGGTAAGTACTCCTTCATTGTTGCGACTCATACAGATCGTGCCCATATCCATAATCATATAGTCTTTAATTCCACATCTATCGATGGGAAGAAGAAGTTCAGAGACTTCAGGCGATCCGGGATCGCACTCCAGAAAGTCAGTGATCTGATCTGTATAGAACACGGCTTGTCTGTGATCGAGCCGGTTCCGTATTCCGAGAGAAAGAAGCGAACCCAATTTCCTGCAAAAGCAAATATCCGGGAAACCATCTGCATGAAGATCGACGAGATCCTTTTAAACAGGCCAAAGGACTTCTCAGCATTTCTGGAAGAACTTAGATCTGCCGGATATGAAATCAAGACCGGAGCCAACATTGCAGTCAAAGGCATCGGACAGAAAAGATTTATTCGCTTCTCTTCCCTTCCTGATGGATACAGACAGGACGATATAATGGCGATTCTCTCCGGAGAGAGAACAGCAGAAAACAGGAACTACAAAAAGCCTCCGGTTGAGTATAGGAGCAGACGCTTCGATCTTATTCTGGACCTTCAGGAAAAAGCTAAAGGCAAAGGTGCCGGGTATGAGCAGTGGGGCAAGGTTTATAATCTGCAGCAACTGGCAAAAACGATCCTGTTCCTGGATGAGCGAAATCTCAGAAGCATCAGCCGGCTGTCTACAGCTGCGGCGGAAAAAGCTGCAGCAAGGGACGAACTGCTGGCTTCGATTAAAGCATCAGAAGCAAGGCTTGCTGAGATTGCAACACTAAGGAAACACATCATCAACTACTCCAAAACCAGGACCACTTATGAAGAGTACCGGAAGGCCGGATACAGCAAAAAGTTCTTCGAAGCACATCGTGAAGAGCTGACACTTCATAAAGCAGCGAAGGCAGCATTTGATGAGCTTGGCGTTAAGAAGATTCCAAAAGTCAAAGATCTGAATGCAGAGTATGCTGAGCTTTTGACATCCAAGAAGCAGGCTTATGCTGAATATCGGAAGGTCAGGGATGAAGCCCAGGAGCTTGCAATTGCGGAAAGGAACATTGCCACGCTGTACGAAAATGAAAGACAGGAGGAACAGCGTATTCGCAAAAACAGTCAAGAGCATTAAGGTGGATTTTTCAAAAATCATATTTCATACTGCTCCTTGTTTTATAAATTGCGGCGATTATAACAGAGGATTTGAAAAAAGTGAAGAAACAGACTGCGTGCTTTTTTGTAAAAAGTCTTGTGTAGAAAGTGCCTGGACACCGCATAAAACAAGGGTTTGGGAAAGGTGAAAAACGAAAAAAATAATTTTCCGGAAGTACTGCAAAAGTGAAAATGAGGAATTGCTGCCAGAAGGAAAATCGGAAAATGCAAGAATGGCACTCGGGGTCAGACGTCGATTTTGTCGGCGCCTGGCTCCGGCTTTTTTGATTTTCAGGATATTACCGAGAAAGCAATTCAGCGTTTTGCAAAAACGCGTAGCCACACAAAGTGTGAAAAAGGGTTTGGGAATCCCCAACAGGCAAGCGCAAATTCGTAAAACCCTTACGGGTTTGCCCTGCTTGCCAAGTAGTAAAATGAAGAAAAAGGCTTATCTTGATGTTTATAACCGTCAACATCACGGTTCGTCAGGGAATTCATCTTGAAAATGTGTGGGTTTTTGTGGTATAATCCAAAATGTTGAATTGTATCCTGCTGAAGCAGCAAGATTTGGCGATATACCCAGGTTACTAAGGCAACACCAGCGATGTTTTCAGAACAGGAGGGGTGTTCATGGCAATCAGTTACAATAAGCTTTGGAACCTTGTCAGGCAGAACAAAATGAAGAAAGGCGAGCTTGCAAAAGCCGCCGGAATCAGCGATTACATGATGTCCAAGTTGAACAAGGACGAACCGGTACAGATGGAGATAATGATCCGCCTGTGCAAGGTGTTTCATTGCGATATTGGAGATCTGATGGAAGTCATTGAGGAGGAATAAAGATCATGGCAGAAAAAGTCACTGCGGATATTGGATTTGAAAAGCAGATTTGGGATGCAGCTTGTGTGCTTCGCGGCAACATGGATGCATCCGAATATAAGAACGTTGTCCTTGGCCTCATCTTCCTGAAATATATTTCGGACCGTTTCGAGGCAAAGTACCAGGAGCTGGTCGATGAAGGTGACGGCTTTGAGGAAGACATTGATGAATACACTTCCGAAGGCATTTTCTTCGTTCCTGTCGGAGCACGCTGGAGTGAAATCGCGTCAAAAGCACATACTCCGGAAATCGGAGTTGTGATCGATGATGCCATGCGTGCTATCGAAAAAGAAAACAAGCGCCTTAAGGATATTCTGCCGAAAAACTTTGCTCGTCCCGAATTGGATAAGCGGCGTCTTGGCGATGTTGTCGATCTCTTTACCAATGTTCAGATGATTGAGCACGGCGATGAGAAAGATATTCTTGGCCGGACTTATGAGTACTGTCTCTCCATGTTTGCTGAACAGGAAGGTAAACGCGGCGGAGAATTCTTTACCCCGTCTTGTGTTGTACGTACGCTGGTCGAAGTGCTTCAGCCGTTCAAGGGCCGTGTCTATGATCCTTGCTGCGGAAGCGGCGGTATGTTCGTGCAATCTGCAAAATTCGTTCAGAGCCACAGCGGCAACATCAACAACATCGCTATCTACGGTCAGGATTCAAATCCGACAACATGGAAGATGGCTCAGATGAATCTGGCCATCCGTGGTATCGAGCCGGACCTTGGAACTTACGCTGCAGATACATTCCTGGATGACAGGCATCCGACGATGAGAGCGGATTACATTATGGCGAACCCCCCGTTTAATCTTTCAGACTGGGGCGCTGATAAACTGAAAGACGATGTCCGCTGGCAGTACGGAATGCCTCCGGCTGGCAATGCAAACTTTGCCTGGCTACAGCACATGATTTATCATCTTGCTCCGGCTGGAAAGATCGGCATGGTTCTGGCCAATGGGTCTCTCTCCTCTCAGTCTGGTGGTGAAGGTGAGATCCGAAAGAATATCATCAATGCAGATCTTGTGGAATGCATCATTGCGATGCCGACACAGCTGTTCTATACAACACAGATCCCGGTTTCGCTCTGGTTCCTGAACAAGCAGAAAAAGCAGCCCGGCAAGACGCTGTTCATCGATGCCAGAAAACTTGGCACAATGGTCAGCCGCAAACTGCGGGAGCTGACTGAAGATGATATCCGGAAAATAGCTGATACTTACAAGAGCTTTGTTGATGGAAGTCTCGAAGATGAGAAGGGATACTGCGCTGTAGTATCCACTGAAGATATCGCCAAGCAGGATTACATCTTGACTCCGGGCCGATACGTAGGCATTGAAGAGCAGGAAGATGACGGTGAGCCGTTTGAAGAGAAAATGGCAAGGCTGACATCTGAACTTTCTGAAATGTTCGAAAAATCTCATGAACTTGAGGATGAGATACGGAGAAAACTGGGGGCAATCGGTTATGAGATTTGAGACTGCAAAAATCAAAGACCTTATTTCCGAAATCTCTATGGGGCCCTTTGGTTCCAATATCAAAGTTGAGTGTTTTGTTGATACGGGAATCCCCGTGTTGAACGGCAGCAACTTAGATGGTTTCGTTTTAAAAGAGAATTCGTTCAGGTATGTCACAGAAGAAAAAGCAGACTCCTTGGGAAGAGCGAATGCGCACAGAGGCGATGTGGTTATTACTCATCGAGGTACACTGGGCCAAATTGTTTTCATTCCAAAGACATCGCTTTATGATAGATATGTTATTTCGCAGAGCCAGTTTCGGGTGAGGTGCAATCATCGAATCCTGCCGGAATACTTGGTTTACTATTTCCATACAAGAAAGGGACAACATAAACTGCTTTCGAATGCGTCTCAAGTGGGTGTTCCTGCATTAGCGAGAGCATCTACAACGTTTCAAGAAATAGAGATTGAGGTGCCGTCTGTAATTGATCAAGAAAGAATAGTTGGTATTCTTGAGGCCATTAGGGAAAAAGAGGAAATCAATAATGCTATAAACGAGAATTTACAGGAGCAAGCACAAGCGATCTATCATCATATGATCATCGAAAATGCGGATGCAGCATGGACTCCTGGTGTCTTGTCTGATATTGCCGGAATCACCATGGGGCAGTCGCCCAAAGGAGAGTCCTACAACGAAGACGGCATCGGTACTGTCTTCTTTCAAGGACGGGCTGAATTCGGATTCAGATTTCCAACACGTAGGCTTTATACCACGGATCCTAAACGTATGGCCCAGGCGAACGATGCCCTTATGAGCGTCAGAGCTCCTGTTGGTGATATGAACGTAGCCTATGAGGACTGCTGCATCGGTCGTGGTCTTGGTACGATTCGTTCCAAAGATGGCCACCAGTCCTTTGTCCTTTACACAATGTTTGCTCTGCGTGAGCAGCTGAATGTGTTTAACGGAGAGGGTACTGTTTTTGGCTCCATAAACCGCGATGCACTCAATTCCATGCCGGTTGATATTCCTCCAAAGGAGATCATGGATCAGTTTGAGGATATCGTTGCACCGATGGATGCAGCCATACGGAATAACTACGACGAAATCTGCCGTTTGCAAGCTATGCGTGATAGCTTATTGCCTAGGTTGATGTCCGGCGAACTGGACATTTCCGACATCGACCTTTAGGCCGCTAAATTCTCGTTTATGAGCTCCCACCAACGGCGGGAGTACCACCAACGGAACTGCCGTTGATGTCGTTCTCTGGAATAAGAAAATGAAGGAGAATCGACAATGCAAAACGAACTGATCACAGAGGTCATGCAGCTTATGCTGCCAGTCCTCGACAACGCTCAGCTGAAGCAGCTGAAACAAGCGATGGAGCAAGCGCTCTATCGTTACGAAGTAACCGGCAAAGAGGTTAAGCCGGAGGAGGACGACAGCAATGGCCTCATAGCAATGTTCATAGCCGCCAAGCGGATCGAAGGTTGTTCGGAAAAGACGCTGAAGTATTACCAGATCACGATTGATGCAATGGTATCAGCTTTGGGCAAGAATGTTCGACATATTCTTACTGAGGACTTGCGAACTTATTTGACTGAGTATCAGAACAAGAACCGGTCAAGTCGGGTAACCATTGATAACATCCGGCGCATCTTCTCCAGTTTCTTTTCCTGGCTTGAGGACGAGGATTACATCATCAAGAGCCCGGTACGCCGCATCCACAAGGTGAAGACGGCGAGCAGCATCAAGGAAACATACTCCGATGAAGAGTTGGAGAAAATGAGAGATAACTGCGAAGAACTGCGAGATCTGGCAATGATCGATATGCTGGCTTCAACCGGAATGCGTGTGGGCGAAATGGTACTTCTGAACCGAGCCGATATCAACTTTGCTGAGCGAGAGTGTGTAGTGTTCGGTAAAGGTGATAAGGAGCGGATCGTTTACTTCGATGCCAGAGCGAAGCTGCATCTGCAGGAATACCTTGACAGCAGAACGGATAACAATTCCGCACTGTTTGTAACTCTTAGGGCTCCGCATGAGCGGATACAGATCGGCGGTATTGAGCATAGGCTGCGCGAAATTGGTAAGCGGCTGAGTATTCAAAAGGTGCATCCGCATAAGTTCAGGCGGACCCTTGCGACAATGGCCATTGATAAAGGGATGCCTATCGAGCAGCTTCAGCGGCTCCTCGGGCATCAGAGAATAGATACGACCTTGCAGTACGCAATGGTTAAACAGAGCAACGTGAAAACGGCTCATCGGAAATATTTAGGTTAGGACGGTGACACGATGAAAATCCAGAACGCAACGTTAGCTTCCCTATCTGTGGATGGACGAGGATCATACGGAATTGGAGCATCAGCAGTTGAACGCTCGGAGGATTTATACACCTATCTGCGCATCACAGACATACGAGATGATGGGACGCTCAATATGGCTGATTTGAAATCAGTCGATGATGAAAAAGCCGCTCAATATCTTCTCAAGCCGAACGATATCGTATTTGCAAGAACTGGAGCAAGTACGGGTAGGAATTATTTCTATGATGGGACAGACGGTGAGTTTGTATATGCAGGATTCCTTATCAAATTCAGTATTGACCCGCAAAAGGTGAATCCTAAATATGTGAAATACTACTGCATGTCTGATGCTTATAAAGGGTGGATTCACTCTTTTAACACAGGAAGCACTAGAGGTAACATTAATGCTCAAACCTTGGGGGGAATGCCTATACCGATTCCATCTCGTCAGCAGCAGGATGGGATTGTGGAGGTACTCTCAAGTTTGGATAAAAAGATTCGAAATAATACGGAGATAAACGAGAATTTAGCGGCTTAGAGGTCAAGACCCGAGACATCCAGTTCGCCGAACATCAGCTTTGGCAAAAGAGTATCCCTTATCGCCGCAAGTGAGTCATTCTCAAGCTGATTATTTAAAATCTGGGCGAATATAGGACCTGCCACAGCATGGAAACGAGCAATTTCATCATCTGTAGGAACGATGAAAGGCATCGCTTTAATTATTTTAGAGTTCACTGCAGTTGCTATTGAAGAAGTGCTGCCCATTGTTTGGTAGTTGAAATCCTTCAGATAGCAGTACAAATACTCATTGATATATGGTTTATCCGTTTTGAAATGAGCTATGGCTTCGTTGGTGGTCATCTCGCCGTGGGTGATGGCAATTCTGCCTACGGTTAGCTTGAAACTCAAAAGTACTGTGTTATCAGGGATTACTCGTATATTGAACTTATCAACAGCTTCTTGTGTGAGTTGCTCGGAGCTTTTACTGATATAGGTGCCACAGCTACCCATATCAGAAATAGATACCCAAGTAACGTCGGTAGGATTGGTTGTGAACCATTGATGTTCTTTACGAGGTGGGGTTTTGCCAATAGCAATATCAAAATACTCTTCAGCACAGCATTCTTTTCGGGATTCGTTCGGTGTGTTCACGAACATTTCCCGGTAAAGAGCCTGAGCTTGCTGAAGTAAATTCTCGTTTAAGGCTGTAAAGCCTATCGCATATAGAAACTAAAGGACGGACGAGTCCTGATGACATGTAGGAGGTAGACAATGCCAAGTTTGTTTACAGAAGACACCTTTGAACAGGCTGTCATTGAATTATTAGAGAATATGGGCTACGGCCATATCTATGCTCCTGATATGGATCGGGACTACAGCAGCCCTCTCTTGGATTCAGTACTGAGGGACAGCCTTGTTCGGATCAATAAAGGTCTTGCAATAGATGCAATTGAAGAGGCAATCTCAAAACTGAAGAACTTTGATTCCGGCAGCCTAGTTCAGAAGAACATGGCTTTCATGGATTACCTTCAGAATGGCGTCACGGTCAAGTTCTATGTTAAGGGCGAAGAACGGTCTTCGATTGTGAAGCTGGTCGATTATAACCGGACAGAGAATAATACCTTCTATGTAGTGAATCAGTTTACCTTCCTGGAGAATGGGAACAATCGCCGGCCGGATATCATTCTCTTTATCAACGGCCTTCCTTTAGTACTGATGGAGCTGAAGAGTCCCTCCAAGGATGAAGTCGGCGCGGAGAACGCCTTCAACCAGATCCGCAACTACATGCAGGACATCCCGTCGATGTTTTACTATAACGCTATTTGCGTCATCAGCGATCTTTCCACAAATAAAGCCGGTACCATCACATCAGGCTTTGATCGCTTTATGGAATGGAAGACCAAGGATGGCGATTATGAGAATACTGCCTACGCAGCATTTGATACTTTCTATGAAGGAATGTTCCAGAAGGATCGTCTGCTGGACATTCTGAAGAACTTCATTCTCTTCTCTCACGATGGGAAGCAGAGCATAAAGATTCTTGCAGGCTACCACCAGTACTTTGCGGTCAAGAAGGCTATCGAAAAAGCAAAGATTGCTACAAGGACCGATGGTAAGGGCGGTGTGTTCTGGCATACCCAAGGCAGTGGCAAGTCCCTCTCTATGGTCTTCTATGCACATCTGCTGCAGGAAGCTTTGGATAGCCCCACGATCGTAGTGATGACGGACCGCATTGACCTGGATGACCAGCTCTATGCTCAGTTTGCTCACTGCGCTGCCTTCCTCCGGCAAACACCGGTTCAGGCCGAGAGTAAAGAGCATCTGAAATCCTTGCTAGATGGCCGGGAGGCCAACGGCATTATCTTTACCACGATGTTCAAATTTGAGCGCGGTGAACGACCACTGTCCGAGCGCAGAAACATTGTGGTCATGGCAGATGAGGCCCATCGCGGCCAGTATGGTTTTGATGAGCGGATTGTCATCTCCGAAAATGAAGAGGGCGAAAAAGAAGCCAGAACTGTTGTCGGCAATGCATTGATCATCCATGAAGCCCTGCCTAATGCAACTTTCATCGGCTTTACCGGAACGCCGATCTCCTCCAAGGATCGTAATACCAGAGAAGTCTTTGGTGATTATATTGATATCTATGACATGACCCAGGCGGTGGAGGATGGTGCAACTCGCCCGGTTTATTATGAGAGCCGTGTTGTTCATCTGAAACTGGATCAGAATACCCTGGCGCTGATTGACTCTACATACGATATTCTTGAGCATCAGTCCGATGCAGCTACCATCGAAAAGAGCAAGAAAATGCTTGGACAGATGGAGAGCGTTCTTGGCGCGGATTCCACGATTGATTCTCTCTGCAATGATATCGTCGAGCATTATGAGAAATACAGAGCAAACCTTCTGACCGGCAAGGCGATGATCGTTGCCTATTCCAGACCGATCGCCATGAAGATCTATCGGAAGCTTCTGGACCTGCGTCCGGAGTGGAATGAAAAGATCGGTGTCGTCATGACTGGCGGCAATAACGATCCGGAAGACTGGAAAGAGATTATTGGGACCAAGTCTCACAAGGAAGAGTTGGCCAGGAAGTTCAAAGACAACAACGATCCGATGAAGATCGCTATTGTCGTGGATATGTGGCTGACGGGATTTGACGTTCCTTCTCTTGCTACAATGTATGTCTATAAACCGATGCATGGCTATAACCTGATGCAGGCGATAGCCCGTGTAAACCGCGTCTTCAGAGACAAGGAAGGCGGCCTGATTGTAGACTACGTCGGTATTGCGTCAGCTTTGAAGGCAGCCATGAAGGAATATACCAAGCGAGATCAGTCCAAGTATGGTGACATGAACATCGCTCTGGTTGCCTATCCGAAGTTCAAGGAAAAGCTGCAGGTCTGCAAAGATCTGCTTCACGGATACAATTTCAGCGCATTCTTCGGAGGATCTCCTCTTGCAATGGCAAAGGCCGTCACTGGTGGAGTGAACTTTGTCCTGGATCCTCATGCTCCGGATCGTAAGGATCTGTTCCTGAAAGAAGCAATGCTCCTGAAACAGTCTCACTCCCTCTGCTCCAGTATGGTAACAGATCAGGAGCGGCATGAGGCGGCCTACATGGAGGCTGTCAGGTCTACTGTTATAAAGATCACCTATGGCGGGACTGGAGGTAAAACCCTTTCGCTGAAGGAGATCAATGCTCAGATCAATGAACTCCTGAAGGCAAGCGTACAGAGTGAAGGCGTCATCAGCCTGTTTGACAGTAAGTCTGTCGGTGAGAATTTCAACCTGTTTGATCCTGCAGTCATGGACGAGATCTCCAAGATGAAGGAGAAAAATATCGCGGTTGAGATCCTGAAAAAGCTGATGGCTGAACAAGTTGCTATCTATAAGCGAACCAATGTCGTTCAGTCTGAGAAGTTTTCTGAGAAGATTACTAAGCTCATGAACGCTTATTACAATGGTCTAATTACCAACGAAGAGGTTATCAAGGAGCTGTTGAAGGCTGCGGAGGAAATCACCCAGCTATATAAGAACGGTCAGAAGCTTGGATTGACCCAGGAGGAGCTGGCCTTCTATGACGCCTTGACAAAGCCTGAACACATCCAAGATTTCTATCAGAACAATGAGCTCATTGCGCTTACGCGGGAGCTTACAGAGATGCTGCGCAAGAACCGCACAATAGACTGGCAGAAGAAAGAAACAGCCAGAGCTACCATGCGGAAAATGGTCAAGCGACTTCTGAAGAAATATAAGTATCCACCCGAGGATTATGAAGAGGCCATCAGCACCGTTATCAGCCAGTGCGAAATGTGGACTGACAATATGGATGCGGCGCCAGCTTCCACTTCTGCTCCGGTGGTGTATAGCTTCGACAAACCTGAAATGCAGATGGTGGCTGAACCAACTGTTGAATATGGAGTAAAGAAAGAATAAACACTTACACTAATTTTGAAGAGCTGAAAGTAGGTAATCACAAATGGCAGATCAGAAGAAATTAGATCGGTGGGCTGATAAGCTGCTTGATACTGGAAAGAGAAACAATCTAATCAGTTTTAAGGATACAAAAGCTTCCACGGCTGAGATACTGCATCCCAGCTGTGAAAGTGTCTTCTCAAAGTGCTCTGTTGGTCATATTTTCGAAGTGTTTGATCCTAAGATTCCAGACATGGAGGCTGAAGAACCAGACGGACCTGAAGAAGTTGTTGCGAATTCAAAGACTGATAAGAAGCTGAGTAAGGATGAGTATAAAGCGAACTATATCTCCCGGTTGAGAAGTGATAAGTATCTTCTGGTCTACGCGCAGACGCCCAATCCGATGACTGCCGTAAAAAACATTGCGAAAAAGGCCCAGGAGATGCAGGATGAAACAGGTATAAATGTTGCTTATCTCGCATTCGGATTCTTAAAGTGGAACGAGAAAGAAGGCTCGGAGGTTTTCTACAAAGCTCCGCTGCTTTTAGTGCATGTAAATGTTATTACAGGGTCTATTCTTGACCCGATCAAGATTGAAGTCAGTGATGATGATGTAATCGTTAACCCCACGTTTGATTACCTTCTTCAGGCTGAATATGGCTTATCTCTTCCTGAATTTGAAGATGGTGATTCCCTTGCTGCTTATTATTCCAAGGTTTCCTACACGGTACGAAGAATGGGTTGGGATATCCTTGATGAATGTAAGCTGGGCATTTTCTCTTTTTTGAAGATAAATATGTATGAAGATCTGAAGAAGAATGCTGAGCAGATCCTCGAAAACAATAATGTCCAGGTATTGCTTGGGGAAACAGTCTCTGAAGGAGTATTTCCTGCTGGAGGTGGAGCAGAGCCTGTTGTTAAAAACCCGCTGATAGAGCTGCATACCGTTGTTGATGCTGACTCCAGCCAGATCGAAGCAATCGAAATGGCTAAAAGCGGAAAGAGCTTTGTTTTGCAAGGCCCTCCGGGGACAGGAAAGAGCCAGACGATCACAAATATTATCGCGGAGTGCCTCCATGACGGGAAAAAGGTACTATTCGTCTCGGAAAAGCAGGCTGCACTGAATGTTGTTTTTGATAAGCTAAAAAAAGCCGGCCTTGCTGACTTTTGCCTTGAACTTCATAGCCATAAAGCAAATAAGAAAGCTGTTATCGAGGAGCTTAACCGCACCTTGGAGATGCCTAAGAGCAGTGTCTCATCAAGCGCCCAGGAAGAAATCCGGCAGAAGCAAGAAGCACAGATGCGGCTCGATTCCTATGCGGCTGAGCTGCATAAGAAGCGGGAAACCATTAATAAATCCTTATATCAGCTGTTCGAATTGTTCTCTGGTCAAAGGGATTATCCCGACGTTCCATTCACGATTCGCAAGATACAAGAAAGGGGACAAGATTATCTTCTTTTGGCAATCCGTCTTCTGGAACAGTATGCCGAATACGTTCCTTCTATCGGACAGAACTACCGCCAAAACGCATGGTATGGCTTTACTAATGATCAGATCAGCTATGAAGGACGCTCTGTGCTTCGAACTGATCTGGAGAAGCTTCTTCAGGGGTATCAAACACTTCAAGACACTACAACTAGAATAAAAGAAAAATACGAAACACCAGAGCTAAATTTCTCAGACACAAAGAAATGGCAGTCTCTTCTTGCTTTTGCCGCGGAGTCAGATGCTATTACGCCTTCACTTTTTTCCCGGGAAGCTTATACCTATGCGTATCCATATCTGTCTGCCATGAAAGAAAGCAGTGAAATTATTGTTCCCATTAGGGAGGAATTGCTTGAAGGCTTCAATGTTGACATCATTCGTGAAATAGATGGGAAAGAATTGTACGCAAAGCTGACTGGACAGTTCGGCTCATTCTTTTCTCGGATGTTCAGCGGCGAGTATAAAACTTTGATTGCTAGAATCCAGGTTTATTCCAAAAACGACAATAAGCTGAAGTATCAGCAGGCAGTTGCTCTAGCTGATCAATTGGTGAGATTGCAGTCCGCGACAAAGGCCTTTGAAGAAAATGAAGCCTATATTCCTGGCTGTATTGGTCGCTGCTATAAAGGCCCAGATACAGACTGGGCTCATGTAATGTCTTCTCTGAATACTTTGCAAGGGTTCTTTAGCGAAGACACCCCTTCCTTTGGGCTGATTTCTAGAATGAGCATTGAGAGTTTTATTGGACAGCAAGATTCGTTTAAAGCGGATTCTAATCAGCTGAACTCCGAAGTGGTGGCTATAGAAGAAGTCAGATGTCGTGTAATGGCACAGTTTTCTTCTGAAACTCTGGATCTTGAAAAGAATAGTTATAGCTATTGCATACGGAAAATAGAAAGTTGCCTAAAAGATTTTGATAAGCTCGGCAACTGGATCAGTTTTATGAGTCTGTTGAAACAATTAGACGATGCTGACCTTTCGGGGTTTGTGGACATGGCAATTGATCGGCAGATCGATTCCAGTAAAATTACTGGTGCCTTCCAAAAAGATTTTTACAAGCAATGGATTGAGAATATCATCTTCTCGGTTCCGGAATTGGCTTCGTTTACTCGTATCAAGCAGGATCAAGCCGTACAGAATTTTATAAAAAAGGATGGCCTGCAGTATGAAATCAGTAAAATCCAGATTCGATCTGAATTGTCACAGCAAAGGCCAAACCTGGACATGGTCGCTGGTGGCAGTGCTGTTGCCATACTTCGTCGGGAAGGTAGTAAGAAACGCAAACAGATGTCTATTCGAAAACTGCTATCAGAAACAGGTTCTTTGGTCCAGATCATTAAGCCGTGCTTCTTAATGTCACCATTAAGCGTCAGTACGTTCCTCGATCCTGAAAAGATCAGTTTCGACACAGTTGTTTTTGATGAGGCCTCTCAAATCTTTCCTCAGGATGCGGTTGGTGCCATTTATAGAGGAAAACAACTGATAGTGGTGGGCGATTCCAGACAGATGCCGCCGAGCAATTTCTTTAATACTTCTATGGATATCGATGACGATGATGAGGAAATCGGTGATATCAATGATTTCGAGTCGATCCTGGATGTTTGTAGCGCTGTCTTTACGACTGAAAGGCTTGCCTGGCATTATAGAAGTCATTATGAGCAGCTTATTGCCTTCTCGAATCTGAACTTTTACAACAATCATCTTGTGACATTCCCTTCTTCTTCAAAGGACCACAAGGGTATTGGCGTTGACTTTTATTATGTGGATGGAGTATTTGACAGGAAGAGTAAAACCAATAAAGCAGAGGCCCAGTTTATCATTGACCTTATCTATCAGAATATCAAAGATCATCCTGAGCGCAGCTTGGGTGTCGTGGCTTTTTCCGTCGCCCAACAGAACATGATAGATAAACTGCTTTCGAAGAGACGTGAAGCAGATCCGTCATACGAGTGGTTTTTCAAATCCGATAATGCGGAGCCATTTTTCATCAAGAATTTGGAAACAGTTCAGGGGGATGAAAGGGACACGATTATCTTTAGCGTTGCCTATGCGAAGGATAGCCAAGGACGATTTATTCAGAACTTCGGTCCGCTAAATCGTGAAGGCGGTGAACGAAGATTAAATGTTGCTGTAACAAGAGCAAAAGACAATGTCCAGTTAGTCGCGTCGATCCGTTATACAGACATCAATCTAAGTACGACTGGTTCGGAAGGGGTGCGGTTGCTCCGGGCATATCTTGATTATGCTCAAAACGGAGAAGAAGCGCTCGAACGAACAATCACTGTTTCTGGTGAGGATAATTTCGATTCTTATTTTGAGCAGGAGGTATGTGACTTCCTGAGAGACAACGGATTTACAATCGATACGCAAGTCGGTTGCTCCGGTTATAGAATTGATCTTGGCCTCAGAAAACCGAATAGTTCTAATTACCTGATGGCCATTGAATGTGACGGAGCAACCTATCATAATTCAAAGAATGCTCGGGATCGTGATAGCCTCAGACAAAGAGTTCTTGAAAACATGGGATGGCAGTTCTATAGAATCTGGTCTACTGATTGGTACAGAAACAAAGCGGTAGAAAAGGAAAGACTTCTTACGGCTGCAAAAGATGCTGTCGCAAAAGCGGACAAATCCCAGGAGTCACCTATCAAGAAGATGCCCGAAAAGGCTATTTCAGTTGCTCAAGAAGTAGAGGAAAGATTTGTCACGGAAGTCCAAGAGTCAGGATTTGAGTTCCCCCTGTATCAGCAGCTAGATGCCATGCAGATTGTTCAGAAGAACCGGTTTTCTCTTCAGGCCGCCATTCGGGAGATCCTTGAAACAGAAGCCCCACTTTCAGAAGAATTCCTACTGAAGCGCATTGTATATCTCTTCAACAGAGAAAAAGTTACAAAAGTTGTTCTGGATGATTTTAATCGGAGAATGTACAGATGCGGCAACATGGGAATAATCAGAAGAAATGGTTTTCTTTACCTTCAAGGAATGGATAAGCCTAAGTTTAGAATTCCTGGGGATCGTCGCGAAATAAAGTATATCTCAATCGAAGAACTTGCTGATGGCTTGCAGACGCTTATTGAGCAGAATGTGACCGCATCAAGAGATGGCCTCTACAAAACCATGACGAATCTTCTGGGATTTAGTAGAACGGGCGATGCTATTGTTGCCAGATTTGAAGAAGCCCTTACGCTGTTAAAACAACAGGATGTCGTCAAGGAAGAAGACGGACTCCTCAGCATCAAATGATCTCCCCTGTGTAGGAGAGGAAGGACTTATTTCATGGACAAAGAACCAAAACTTCGCCCGTTATATCTGGCTCAAATACTATATGAACGTACCGACGAGGACCATTATCTTACCACGGCTCAGCTGATGGAGATCCTCGAAAAGGAGCACGGTTTCAAAGTCCACCGGCAGACGATTCCTGCCGATGTCGCTGCACTGCGCTCTTTTGGCATGGAGATCCAGGAAGTGATGTCCTCCCAGAAGCGCTATAACCTGATCAGCCGTGAGTATGATATCGCGGAGATTAAGCTGCTGATCGATGCAGTGGAATCCTCCAAGTTCATCACCAAAAAGAAAAGCGAGGAGCTGGTCGCCAAGCTCTCAAAGATGGCTGGCCGGAACCAGGCGGAGCAACTGAGACGGAACATCTCTGCAGAGGACCGAATCAAATACGACAACGAGAGCATTTACCTGATCATTGACGGCATCAACGAGGCCATCAATGCCGGAAAGAAGATCTCCTTCCTGTACTTCAAATACGATGTCCGGAAGGAGCCAAAGCTGCGCAACGATGGGAAACCGTGGATCTTCAGCCCTCACAAGCTTGTCTGGAACGGCGACTTCTATTACATGGTCGGTGTATTCGACAGCAAGAGAGTCGGGACCTTCCGTCTGGACCGGATACTGAAGCGTCCAGATATTCTGGAGGAGGATGCTCTTCCCTTCCCTGCAGACTTTGATTTTGAGAAGCATCTTCAGACAAGCTTCCGGATGTTCGGAACCAAATACACGACGGTGGATCTCGTCTGCGCGAATGATCTGATGGATGCGATCCTGGACAAGTTCGGCAAGGACGTCACCACCTACGCCTATGACATGGAGAACTTCCGTGTCGAGACGGATGTCGTTCCCGGGACGGTATTCTATTCCTGGATATTTGGCTTCGGTGGGAAGGTTGTCATCAACGGACCGGCAGAAGTCAAAGAGCAATATAAAGAATTGGTGCTGAAGGCAGCTGAAGGGCTGAAACTATGAGAAAGAAAAGCGCCCATTGGATTCAGCATACCCATATCTTCCGCAAGGACGAGTACGAGTGTTCTGCCTGCGGCTGCCTTGCCGATAAGCTATATAAGACCTGCCCTCATTGCGGCCTGTCGATGAAGGGTTCCAAATACGATCCTTCCTGGGTGGACGAGATGGAAGCGATCGATACTATTTTCGAAGATTGAGGTATCATTATTCAGTACGAATGTAAAATAACAGTTTTGGAAACGATGTGTTTTCCGGAGCTTCAGAAGCAGTATCTTGCGATCCCAAGTCCGGCCCATGTCCGTTCTTCAAACCAGGTGATACCTTCCTGCTCAAACGCACGCAGCAGCAGGATGATTTCTACCACCTGATGAATGGTAAATTCTGTGGCGAGGCATGGGATGCGGTCAGCAGGTATGTATATACCGCGTTACAGGGCGGCTCGATTATGAAAGGCTGGACCAATGACGATCGCATGATGATAGCCTGCTGTAACGACGGCACGAGGCCAGTTATCTTTAGAATTGAACGCATCGACATCCCTGAGAATGATGAAGAGCAGGAGTGGCTGGCAAAGCAGAACTTTAAGAATACTGCAGAAAATGCCTATACTGGTTAAGCTGCAAATCGGCGTTTGAGGAGGATAATCAAATGGAATTTATCAAAGTAACAAAAGAGAATCTGGGAAAAGAGCATATCTGCTGCGCCATCTCCAATAACAAGGATATACAGGTTTCATCAAAAAAAGCATGGCTCGCAGATCAGTTCGACGATGGGCTTGTGTTTCTGAAAAGCGTGGAACGAGGCAAATGCTTTATAGAGTACATTCCTGCAGAGAATGCATGGAATCCGATAGATGCAGATGGGTATACGTATATCGATTGCCTGTGGGTATCCGGCTCGTTCAAAGGACACGGATATTCAAACGATCTTTTAGCTGCCTGTATCGAGGACAGCAAAGAAAAAGGCAAAAAAGGACTTTGCATTCTGAGCACCGCAAAAAAAAAGCCGTTTCTCGCCGATCCGAAGTATTTAACGCATAAGGGTTTTTCGGTATGTGACGAAGCGGATAATGGGATACAGCTCTGGTATTTGCCTTTCACGTCCAAAGAGATAATCCCGAAATTCAAAGAATGTGCAAGGCATCCTCACGTTAATGAATCCGGCTACGTTCTTTTCTATACGAGTCAATGCCCGTTCAACGCAAAATACGTACCCGTTGTTGAACAAACCGCAAAAGAACATGGTATTGCTTTCAAGGCGATCCATATAGAGAGAAAAGAAGATGCGCAGAATGCGCCTACACCGATCACGACTGTGCCCTTCCCGGTTTCGTGGACAGTAAAAATGAAGAAAAAACAGAAAGA
>OLPX01000840.1_pt1 | contig 25209 bp, 23 predicted proteins | sample 1672491 | NCBI WGS metagenome assembly OLPX01 (sample SAMEA3136692, study PRJEB25190) | human gut metagenome | biome: human gut; feature: human-associated habitat; material: faeces | place: Austria | collected 2013 | reverse complement strand
GGCGTTCTTCTCGCGCTCGGCCTGGGCCTCGGTGGACATGACCTCTTGCAGCTCCTGGGGAATCACGATGTCGCGGATCTCCACCGACAGCACGGTGATGCCCCATAGCGACGTGCGCTCTTCGATGACCTCCTGCAACTCCTGATCCAGCTGGTTGCGGCGGATGGCCACCTCCGACACGCTGGCGCGGCCGATGGCGTCGCGCAGCGCGGTCTGCGCCACCAGCGACACGGAGTTGTAGTAGTTCTCCACCTCGAGACACGCCTTTTCGGCGTCCCACACCATCCAGAACAGCACGGCGTCCACGTTGATGGGAACGAGGTCGCTGGTCAGCGTCTCCTCGGCGCCGAACCCGGTGACCATGATGCGCTGGTCAGCCTTGAGGGCAGTCTGCTCGATGAAGGGGATGGTGAAGTACAGGCCGGGGCCCTTCGAACGGCTGAACTTGCCGAACCGCAGCACCACCACCTTCTCCCACTGCATGGCGATGTGGATGGACATCTCGGCAAGGCATGCCAGCGCGAAACCGACCAGCACCACCCACACGGTGAAGGCTCCTGTGATCAGGTAGCCCGCCGCGATGGCCAGCACGAGCGCCACAACGAACACGAACGCCGAGAACATGAGCGAGCCGTTCTGCGACGTGCGCCGATCGGTGCGCGAGTTGTACTGCTCGATGGAAAACGGCTTGGCGGCCGGCGCGTCAGTTTGATTCTTTCCTTTGCGATTTTTCATACAAGCCCCGTCTCATGCTCGCGCCCCCTTCCACGTCCTGCTGGACGCGATGGGCGACGTCGATCATCCTCAACATGATTTCATCAAGCGTCATGCCCAACGCGAGGCACCGCTTGATGCTCTCCTCGATTTCCGTATCGGCGATGGACTGCACGTCGTCGGCGGCCAGCTTGCCGATATCGCGGACGAACACGCCGCGGCCTCGAACCGATTCCACATACCCGTCGTGCTCGAGGTTGATGTACACCTTGCTCACCGTGTTGTAGTTGATGGCGGCTTCGGCGGCAAGCGTGCGGACGCTGGGCAGCTGATCCCCGGGCTGGTAGTGGCCGGTCTTGATCAAGTAGACGAACCGGTTGCGCAGCTGCACCCACACGGGCAGCCCCGACGACTCGTCTATCTCGAATAACGCCATGCCACTTCCTTATTCTTTCTGAGGGATCATCCGTTCCGCATTGTACAAGATAACCAGCTTGTACAGCGGCGGCAACCGCGCATCTTCAATGCATCCCCGACCAAACAACGCAGAATCGCAGCACCAGCCCTCCCGCGATGCACAGCAGGTCCACCGGCAGCGCGCGAACCAACCGCTTCGTCACCGTGACGAACACTTCGACGGCCAAGGGAACCAACAGCCCCAAGCCCACCAGCCCCACGACGAACCACGGGCCCAGCCCGCTCGGGTCGAACAGGATCGCCAGCGATTCGCGCGCGAAGGGGTTGGAGAACCCGAACGCCACGAACCCCGCCAGCATCACCAACTCCAGCACCAGCACCGCCAGATGGACGCGATGGAGCAGCAGCATCCATCCGCTCAAGCGCGTCACATCGCGCACGAACGGCGCGATCACGAACACCGTCGAGACGCCCGCCGACAGCGACGACAACGCGAACAGCGCAGGCGTGGCCGCGTTGTTCCACAGCGCAACCGCCTCGATCCACCCCACGTACACGCCGGTGTACGCCATCATGCACAGCGACACCGCCAAGCACGCCGCTTCGGCCGCCTTGCGCGCCCCGGCACGGACGAACGGCACGTACATGAGGTTCGCCACCGCCAGAAACCCGCTGACCAGGATGCTGGCCAGCAGCGTGAACGAGCCGAACGACAGTATAGACAGCGTAGGCCGCGTGAACAGCAAGAACGCCAGCTCGGGGCGCCCCAGATCGAGCAGCAGGCACAGCGCCGCCAAGCACAGCATGACGAACCCGATGCCGTAGCACCGGGCCTTCAAATCGCCGAACGCCGCCGTTTGCTCCTGCGTGCGCGTTCGCGTTCGGTGAAACGCAAGCGACCAGGCCGCCGTCACGAACATAACGCCGGCTCCGCATCCTCCTAGGAACAGGTACAGCACCACAAGCGTCCCGAGCATCTCGTCCCCCTCTCGCCAGACGCTCAGTTCATGATAGGGCTTCGACCGCCCGATGCCTAGCTACTTCCGCTTGAACACCTGCCCTTCGCGGTCGAACGCCACGCCGAAGCGCTGTGCGTAGCGCGCGCACAGCCCGAACACGAACGCGCCTGCCCCGCGGAAGTAGTCGGACGACGCATGCGCATCGACGCTGTAGCGCCAGGCCGCAAGCCAGGGCAGCACGTGCTCGACCAGGAACGACTCCTGCTCGTCGGCCGCTTCGCCCGCCGCCGCACCGTCGCCGACCGCGAGGGCCTCGGCTTCGAGCCCGATCAGATGGCCGACGAAACCCAGCATGAGCCCCAGATGGTCATCGGGCTCCGCATACAGCCGCTCGATCTGCAACCCGTGGCGACGGTACCGCTCGCGCACTTCCAGCGTGCGCGCGCTGAACAGCTGGCTGTTCGGATCGCGGTAGAACGACTCCCAGCTGGGCGCATCGGGCGTTCCGGCACCCACGAACAGCCGCAGCCACTCGCGCCGAAGCGCGGCCACGCGTTCGTCGAAGCCCGCTTCGTCAGCCGCGGCGGCGACGCACCAAGCGTCCATCAGCGCCATGCCTTCGCGCACATCGGCATCGTCCATGCCGAACGGCGCGTTCTGGAACGGCCGCTCCGCCACCTGGTCGGCGACGACCTCGGCATCCGGCTCGCAGTACAGCAGCTGGGACGCCTGCGCGAAGCACGCCTCCGCAGCCGCAAGCACGTCCTGGTTGTACGGTGCGTTCATCGTTTCCCCTTTCCCCTCCGAAACAGCTGGACGGCCGACGAAGCGGCCGCCCAGCCTGATGCCGTTAGATCTCCTCTTCCAGGTTCACGAGCGCGCCGGTGCCGCTGCCCGACTTCTGGGCATCGCGATGCGGGTTCATGATGAGGTTCGGATGAGTCGTGTCCTTCGGCAGGGGCTCCACCTCGACGTCGCCCTCGCCGTACTTCGCGATCATGTCCTCGCGCGTGCCGAAATCGAGCGCGCGCATAGGGCAGCCGGTGACGCAGAGGGGCTTGCTCCCGCCCGCTTCCAGCTCGGCCTTGCACATGTCGCACTTCAACATGTAGCCCGCTTCGTCGTCGTACGTCGGCGCATCGTAAGGGCACACGGTCTGGCACGTCTTGCAGCCGATGCACACCTCGTGATCGGTCCACACGATGCCGGTTTCCTCGTCCTTCTGCATGGCGCCCGTCGGACAGTTCGCCACGCACGCCGGATCGACGCAGTGGTTGCACGCCATGGAGACGAAGTAGCCGAACACGCCGTTGGGCACGTAGCTGCCCGCTTCGTTGAGTTCCCAGGTGCCGCCCTGGTAGTTGAGCACCTTGCGGTACAGGTTGTTCACCGGCAGCTTGTAGGTTTCTTTGCACGCCACCTGGCATGTCTTGCAGCCGGTGCATTTGTTGGAATCAAAGTGAAACGCGTACTGAGCCATGATGCACCTCCCTTATTCCACGCCAACCGGCATGACGATCGGCCGATTCTTGTCAGGTTCGAGTGTCAGATCGCCTGTATACTTCTCCACCTGCACCAACGTACCCGTCCACGCTTGGCATCCTCCACCCGACGATTTCGGAGCCTGCAACACATTCGGGCATCCTCCCAGATCGATTCCCGTTTCTTCGTCGATCTGGAACCAAGCACCATCCTGGATGGCAACCGCACCCGGCACCAGCGTCGGGATCACCTTCGCCGGACGCAGCACCTTTCCGTGAGGGCTGGTCATCAGCACGGTATCACCGTTCTTGATGTCGCGCTCCCTGGCATCAACCTCACTGATGAAACATTCTTGGGGAAATGCTTCGCGCAAGGACACCACATTGTCGTTCACCGAGTGAGCACGACGCAGCGAGTGAGGCGTCCAAAGCAGCAGCGGGTACTCGTCGGTCTGCGTACCGGCACCCTGCTCGGGGTCGCCGATCTGGTACATGCCGATGGGGGCGATGGTAGAGTAACCCACCGAGTTGATCATGTAGGCAGCCGTCTCGCAGTAGATCTCGAACTTGCCGGAAGCCGTCTTGAGCGGACTTCCTTCCGGATCGGCTATAAAGGCCATATAGGGCTCGGGAATGAACATATCCTCGGAAAGCTCCGCCTTCAAGATGCCCTTCTCGCGGAATTCCTGGAACGTGAACTTACCCTCTTGGGGGGTGCCTTCGACGCCGGGGAAGAACTGGTCGATTTCTTCCTGCTTGATGGTCAGAAGCGTCGAAGACTCGAACGTCGTGCCGTCCATGTAGGTTGCATCGCGCACGGTCGCGTACGTACGCTCAGCATCGCTCAAGGTGTTGACCACCTTAGGGTCGAGCCCCAAGCGCGTTGCCAATTCCTCGGCGATCCAGCTTTCGCATTTCGCCTCGTACAGAGGATCGATGATCTTGTCGAACCACAGCGCGGAAGCGTAATCTCCACCGAACGCCTTGTTGGGCTTCTCCCAGAACGTCGCGCAGGGAAGCAGCACGTCGCAGTACTGGCGCGTCGAGTCGAAGAACGGGTTGACACCCCAGACGAAATCCATCGCACGAACTGCTTTGATGCCGTTCATGGTGTCGGGGATCTGGTTCAAGGTGCTCATATGGCCGCCGAAGTAGGCTGCGTGAATGTCGACCTTACGCTTTCCCGTCGGCCAGCAATCGCGACCGTATTCTCCGGAGAGAATAGAACGCCAGCATTCCGAAGGCTCCAAATTCAGCCAACTATCAGGGTCTTCCAGCGTCGGGAAGGACGGGATGGGATAGTACATGTACACCGGCGAGCCCGCAGGAGCCAAGGGGTTGGCAGGGTCGGCGGTGACCGGGCAATAGGCGCCCGTGCTGATGCCGCTGCTCATGAATTCCTTCACGCCCGACCAGCCGAAGTAATGCCCCGGGGTGCCGATGCCGCCGTGCATGAGTGCCATCGTGTAGAAGCTCTGGACGAACTGCTCGCCCGCGGGAATCTTGGATGCGGACTGCGCGCAGTTGAAATCAACCTTGTCCACCGACGCGATTTCGGCGGCAAGCGAGCGAATGGTATCAGCGGGCACGCCGCAGATCTTCTCGGCCCATTCAGGGGTTTTCGGCGTCATATCGTACCCGGTGCCCATGACGTAATCTTTCCAAGAGGCGTTTTCAGGGGCACCTTCGGGCATATGATCGCCGTCGAATCCGATGCAGTACGTATCGAGAAATTCTTGATCGTACGTTCCTGCGTTGATCCACTCGTAGCAAATGGCGATGACCAGCGCCGTATCCGAGCCGGGCAGAATGGGAATCCATTCGTCAGCAACCATCTGTGAGGTTTGGCTCAGCCACGGATCGATGACGATGACCTTGGCGCCGCGCTTGCGGCATTCTTCCAGATATAACGCGTGATTGCCGGCCTTGTTGGCCGCCCAGTTGCATCCGAACAGCACATGGAGGTCGCTGGTGATCAACTGCAGGTGATGCGGCGTGTTGGACATGCCGAAGCCACCGATCATATGGGTGTCAACAACCGACCAGGAGCCGAAAGACACCGTGCCAGCTTCCGCATGCACCGAGCCTCCCAGGGCGTTCAGCAGGCACACGTTCTGATCGTAGTACCCGTCGCCGATGTTGCTGGACGCGCCACAGAGTATGCCCGTCGGACCGTACTGGTCGTACATCTTTTTGATGCCCTCGGCCACGAGATCAAGTGCTTCATCCCAGCTGATACGCTCCCACTCGTCCTTGCCGCGTAGCTCTCCTTGAGGATTGTCCAAGCGGAAATTCTTGCGCTTCATTGGGTACTTGATGCGAGCCGGCGAGAGCACCTCACTGATTTTTGCACGACCACGCAAGCAAGAACGGCGCTGCGGCATGGCGAACATGTCTTCCGATTCCTCGTCGGTGCGAATTTTCAATGGGACGCCGTCCTCGACGTACACCCGGTTCAGACAGCGAGAAGAGCCGCAGCTGCAGTTGTTGTAACAAGGAGCGTTGAGCCACTCGCCCGCTTTCTGCTGAGTCCCCTCGGAAGCATCTTCGGCCTTGCCGCCGCCGGGTGCGCATCCGGTAAATCCAACAAGCGCTGTTGCACCAACCGTTGCGGTTCCCCACTTTACGAAACTTCGCCGTGTCAATGTGGTATCCACGCGTAACCCCCTCTAGATCGCATTCGGGAAACAAGCCCGTCCGAGATTGTCCCCCAACAATTCACCGTCGACCCATGCATGAGCATAACCGTCATATCCTAGTATGATAGCTATTGCGGTCATACTATCACCATGATATATGACAGTCAACGCAAAATACCTGTTCAAATGCATCTAGTTTAAGGATAATATATCGAATAGAACCCGAGTGTACTCTACGCAAGATCGTCAAGGCTGTTCAGCCTATACTATGATACTATGACAATATTGCGACTACAGAAGGGGGCTGGTATGAGGTTCTTGATCGCGCTTGTTTGCTGCATCGTCCTTATCGGGATTCTTGCGAAACCGCTGAAGCGACATCCCGTACCCTTCTACATCGTCGCGCTTGCGCTGGTGGGCTTGTACTGGTTCGGAACGACCACGAACACTGCGGGCGGGATGTGGCCGTACTTCATGCCGCTTATGCAGCGATGCGCGCTTGCGTTCGTGCTGTTCACCATCGTGATGTTCGTGGGCGTGCTCGACGAGAGCTCGCCGTTGCGGGCGCGGCTCATGCCCATCCGCCGCCAGCTCTCCATCCTTGGCTGCATCTTCGCGCTGGGTCACCTGGCGTTTTACGGGGTGTCGTACGTACCGCGGCTGGGCTCGGCGCTTAATGGGAACCTTGGGTTCTCGCTAGCGCTGGCGGCATTGCTGGTTCTTCTGATGGCCATCCTGCTGGTCACCTCGTTCCAGGTGGTGAAGCGCCGCATGAGCGCCGCGCGCTGGAAAGGGGTGCAACGTCTCGCCTACCCGTTCTACCTGCTCACGTACGTGCACCTGCTGCTGATGCTGGCCCCTTCGGCGCTGCATGGCGGCGTTGCGGCGACGACAAGCGTTGCGGTATACTCGATCGTGTTCGCGGCATACGTCGTTTTACGGCTCGTCCGCGCGGCGAAGGAACGCCGTATCCGCGAAGCCGTCTGACGCTCGAGGGGAAGCGCGCGGTTCGGGCTGTCGTCCGTTTCGGGAGGGGGAGTCGACGGCTTCATGAAGGGATTTTTCGAAAAGCTCGTCAAGGCGTGCCCTTCGCTGCCGTTTTTGGCGTTGGGCGTCTGGCTGGCATGGGCCTACATCGCCTACAGCGGCACGGCATGGCTCTCCGACACGGAGATGAACGGCGCCAACATATCAACGATGTACATCGTGTCCACGCTGACGTTCGGCATCGTGCTCTTGGCGTCCACCTTTCGGGCGGCTCGCATACGGCAGCTGCTCGACCGCCCCGCCGTGGTGATCGCCGGCGGCGCGTTCGCTTCGCTCGGCTGCCTCGTCATCGTCCTCATCGGGCCGTACTACCTCACGAAGGTGCTTCCGTACGACCTGATCACCGCTCTTTTCTACATCGCCAGCGCCTGCACGGGGCTGGGCACGGCCGTCGTCGGCTTGAAGTGCGGGCAGCTCTACGGCGCCATCGCGCCGCGCAAGGCCATCCTGTACACGGCGCTGTCGCACGTGGCGATCGCAGTCATCTACTTCACCGTCATCGGATCGCCCTCGTGGCAGCCCGTGCCCGGCGGGCCGTCGCTCGCGGGCATCCTCGCCTTCGTGGGCATGCCGCTTGCGGCAGCCGGAGCCGCCGCGCTGTCGTTCATCGCACCGTTGGGCGAGAAGGCGGAGCGCGGCGAGAGCCGCTCCCGCTTCCCGCGCTCGTTCTGGAAGCTGGCAGCCGTCACGTTCGCGTTCTCGTTCGTCGTGGTTGCCCTGCGCTCGATGCTCGTCGAGGTGTCGCCGATCGACGTCACGTTGGACAACACGCGCCTGGTCATGCTGCTGCGCATGGCGATGGCGCTCGTCTTCGCAGCGGCCGCCATCGGCGTGGAGGGCGAGCGGTTCGATTTCGGAAAGATCTACTCCGTCATCATGGCCGCCGTCGTGGCGCTCATCGCGTTCTGTCCCATCGTTGGCGTCACGCACCTTGGATGGAGCGCGCTCGTCACGTTCCTCTCGGCGGTCTTCGAATTCGTGCTGTGGTGCATCCTCGCGTTCGTGGTGTACCAACGCCATATCTCGGCCGTGCTCGTGTTCGGCTTCGGTTACGGAGCGTTCATGGCGGGGTCGGGAGCAGGATGGCTGGCGGGCGTGCACGTGTTTCCGCAGATAGCAGCCACGGGCAACTCGATCGTGCTGTACCTCGTGCTGGCGTTCGCAGTGCTGGCCTGCGCGTTCGTGCTGTTCTCGGAGAAGGAGTTCGATCGTCTGTTCAAGCCCGAAGGGGAGGGGGAGGCCTCGCTCGACGACCTGCTGGGCGACGAGCTGCCCGGTATGCGCCCCGACGACGCTGACGCGCATACGAACAAGAAGGGGCGCTTCGGGCTGGCCATCGATGCGCTAGCCGATCAGGCGGGGCTGTCGCGACGCGAGAAGGACGTGCTGCGCTGCCTTGCCATGGGCTACGATGCCGGCGCCGCAGCCAAGCGCCTTCAGGTGTCGTGGAATACCGTGCGAACCCACACCCGCAACGTGTACGCGAAGCTGGATATCCATTCGCGCCAAGAGCTCATCGACCTCGTCGACCGCGCCACCGAACGTACGCAGGAGCGCTGATCAGACGAACAGAATCGAGAGCGCGGTCATGACGGCGCAGGCTCCCAGCAGCAAGACGAGCAGGCGCACGCCGTCCTTCTTGAAGCGATCCCGATAGTTCTGCTCGTCGCGACCCGCGAACAGCGTCCAAAGCAGGCTCAGGCAGAACGCCACCAGCGCTATGTTGTTGAGGATGGAGGAGGTTTGCGCGAACGCCGGCACGCCGGTCATCTTGCTCATCTCGTAGGCCATGAGCGTGGCCGTCACGGCGAAGCAGGCGACCATCACCCATGCCGCGCGCTTTCCCGTATTAGCGGTTCCTTCGGGGAAGAACGTGCCCTTCTTCGTCTTCTCGGGCTTGGCGATGAGGAACAGCCAGCGCCCGTTGTACAGCTGCACTGTCAGCAGCGCGAACGCGACCAGCAGCAACACGCCTAGAACCAAACGAGCGATCTCCATCCGCATTCTCCTTTGTTCCTCGCAAGCGGCGTCCGTCGCCGTTGCCGCATCGTAGCCGCAGCCCCGGGCGGCGTCTCCCGCCTCGTCGTTTTCACGTCCTTGGAAGTATACGGCATGCACGGCCCTTCCGGCCACCACGTGACGCGAGATGTCCCGAAAGCGGAAGGGTCTCTCGCACGGTGCGTCGTGCGAGCACGATGTTTCGGGAGCTCGCGTCGGAGGCGCCTTCCCGCCGAGCATCTTGAGTCCTCCCCTCGGTGCATCCGAAAGCGCCTCCGTTGGCGAAAAATCATCGGATTCGGAAGTTTTCAAACGGATAGCAGACGTGTTGGCGTGCTCGCTTCCGCATACGGCCTGTTCAATGGAAAGATCCGTTCTTGTCATCGAATTCGCTTTCTTGCAGGGTACGCGATTTCTTCCGAATTCGATGTGTTCTCGCCTTTTCGAGGACGGCGGGCTGCTCGGAAGGGCGCAAGCGGAAAGAAGCGGCTTGCCCTCGCAATCCGAGAAATCGCCGCAGTCCCGTCGAGGGAGCTCGCGTCGTCGTGCTTCGAGCGAGGCAGATCGGCCCGAGTCGCTACAGCCCCGCCGCGACGGTCGCTTCCATGAGATCCCGTTCCTTCCGCTAGAGCGCGACCGCGATGCCGCTTGCCAGGATGGCCGCCGCGTAGAACGCGCCCAATGCGATGTTCGCGCTACACACCTGCGCCATGGCGCCGATGCGGGCCTGCGGCGCCAACGGGTTGCCCAGCAGCGCCTTGAGCAGGGGATAGCTTGCCAGCAGCATGAACGGCATCACCAGAAGCCCGTTCGTGAAGAACGCGGCCACGAGCGCGACGATGGCGGCCACCCAGGCGTACACGACGCCGTGATACAGCTTGCGCGCCCGCTCGCGTCCCAGCAGCACCGACAGCGTGCGGCGTCCCGATTCCACGTCCTTCTCAACGTCGCACGTGTTGTTCGTGAACATGATGAGCCCCACGCCCAGGATGGTGGGCACGGCCCACAAGAGCGCACGGAGGTCGAACGTCCCGGAAAGCGCCTGGTAGCACGCCAGCGGGATGAGCCCGCCCATCACGAACCCGCTGACCAGCTCGCCGATGGGCAGGTACGAGATGGGCGTCTTGCCCGCCGAGTACAGCACCACGACGACGGCGCCCGCCGCGCCGATGGCGAGCGGGATCCATCCGGCGATCCAGATCACGTACGCCCCCAGCAGAAACGCCGCCGCGAGGAACCCGACGGCCAGAGCCAGCGCCGCGCGCGGGTTCACGTTGTTGTACACCAGCACCGCGTCGGTCGGGTCGACGTTGTCGTCGGCCGAGTCGGCGCCCTTCACGTAATCGTAGTAGTCGTTGAACGTGTTCACCGCCGACTGCATGAGCACGCAGATGACCAGCAGCACGCATACCATGGTCGCCGAGATGCTGAAGGAGGTGACGGCCGCCGCCGCGGCGGCGACGAGCACGGGCAGGATGGCGGCCGGCCAGGTATGCGGCGCGGCCAGCTGCCAGGCCATGCGGGGGGTCAGTCGTCCGTACGCGCTAGCGGTCATGCTTCGGTTCCTTTCTCGGGGTCGTACGTTTCGCGGCGTCGGGGAAGCCAGGTGGGCGGGGCGGGCTTGAAGCGCTTGACGGTCTCGTCCTTGAGTATGCCTCCGAGCGAGCCCAGCGTCTGCCAGATGAAGCTCTTCGTCTCCGCGTCCAGCTTCGAGCGCGCGCCTAAAAGCTGCCTCGTGTTCGCGAACAGCTTGGTTTGGAACTCGCTCCAGGTTCCGGCCTCGGTGGAGGCGAACAGCTCGTAGATGGTGTCGATGAAGCGCTCGCGCTCGTCGGGAGCTTTGCTGCGCAGCCACGCGTCAAGCGCCTCGTCGAAAAATACGGCGGAGGGGTTGAGCGCCTCCTGGTACACGAAGTCGTCGTCTTCGGTCAACCAGGTGAAAGGCTCGTGCTGGAACACCGACATAGCCGAGGATCGCACCACGCGGTAGTCGGCGCGGCGCTCGAGGATCATGCCGAACGCCGACGACTCGGGCACGGTCTTGTGCAGCAGGGCGTGGAATCGATCGTCGTCGATGCGCGGCGAAGGATCGTCCAGAAACGACGGCCCGTCGTGGTTGAACACGCCGCGCAAGCGCTCGAAGGCGCTCTCGTCGGCTACGAGCGCAGCATACTCGGCGAGGTTGCCGCCCTTGGAGTGCCCGCCGACGATGAGCGGGCAGGCGAGCGCCGACGCCACGCCCGACAGGTACGCCGCCGCCGTGCATTGGGAAGGGATCACTTCCTTGAAGCAGAGGTTGAAGTCTTCCTTCCAACCGGCGAAACTGCCGTCGGTGCCGCGATACGCGAGGTAGGCGACCTCGCCGTCGGCGGCGGGGAACGTCAGCGTGACGGCGGAGAATTGCTTTTCCACGATCTCCGATCGCTCGTTGGCATAGAACGAGGCGCGCACGTCGCGCATGCGGCGGCTTGCCGACAGGACGTGCAGAAACGCCTCGGTGTCCTTCGCGTCCTCCATCCAGCTGTGCGCGGTGAGCGCTTCCCAATCGGACAGCATCACCACGTCGTGCAGCAGGACGCCGTCGGGGGAAGCGAGGTCGACGCCGGGCGCCACCTCGTAGTTGAAGTACGCGAGCGTCGCGAACACAAGCGAGTCGACGGGGTTAAACGGTGATTCCGCGAAGGTGCGCTGCTCTTCGGCCATATACGTTACGATATTCCTCATGCGAACATTGTAGCCGATTGCAAAGGACGGACAGCGAAGCCATGCGGGTTTGCACGCCAATCACCATACGCTATGCGGAGACCGACATGATGGGCATCGTCTACCATGCCAACTATCTGCTGTACTTCGAGGATGCGCGCACGCGGTTCCTCGAGGCTATCGGGTTTCCGTACGACCATATCGAGCAGGCGGGCTACCTGTCGCCCGTCACGCATTTCGAATGCGACTACGGCGCGCCTTTGCGTTACGGCGACACGGCCGTCGTGCGCACGCGCGTAGTGTCCTCGCGCCCGACGAAGACCGTATACGCCTACGAGGTGTTCCGGGAAGGCCAGGATCTCGACGTCGAGAAGCCCTGCTGCACGGGACGGAGCACCCATTGCCTCGTTGATGCCGAAACGTTCAAGCCGGTCAGCCTGAAGCGCGCCGTGCCCGAGCTGTACGAACGCTACCTCGAAGTCCTCGAACCCGAGGAGGGGGAGAGCCGATGAGCGCGCCGCATCGCATCCTATTCGTGTGCCACGGCAACATATGCCGCTCAACCATGGCTGAGTTCGTGATGAAGGATCTCGTCTCGCGCCGAGGCATGGCCGACGCCTTCGTCATCGGGTCGGCAGCCACGCACGACGACGAGATCGGAAGCCCCGTGCATCACGGCACCCGCGCCGTGCTGGAAGCGCAGGGCATCGATTGCTCCGGCAAGACCGCCCGTCGCCTGCGCCGCGCCGATGCTGACGAATGGGACCTGTTCGTAGGCATGGACGAGGCGAACATGCGCGATATGCGTCGCCAGCTGGGACGGGCTGCGGATGGCCGCTGCTTCAAGCTGCTCGAGTTCGCCGATTCCGCGCGTGACGTGGCCGATCCTTGGTACACAGGCGATTTCGACGTCACGTACGACGACGTGCTGGCCGGTTGCGCGGGGCTTCTCGCGTGGTTGGACTCCGGCGCGCCCCGCTCGTAGGAGCCTCGCGTGGATATCGCCGTTCTCGACGCCATCCAGCAGCATCTGCGCACGCCGCTGCTCGACCAGATCATGCTGCTGGCCACGCATCTGGGAGACCTCGCCCTCGTGTGGCTCGTCGCCGGCGCCGTGCTCGTCGCGCAGCCGAGGTACCGCAGGTGGGGCGTAGCCGTGCTCCTGGCCGTCGTCGCGACCGCGATCCTCGGCATGTTCGTGCTGAAGCCGCTGTTCGGGCGCGCACGGCCGTTCGTCGCCTACGAGTTCGCCGGTCTGCTCATCCCGCCGCCGTCGGGCGATTCGTTCCCCTCGAACCACTCCATGGTGTCGTTCGCCGCTGCCGCGGCGCTGTGCTGTCTGCCGGGGAAGGGCAGAGGCGTGCTGGCGCTCAAGGTCTCGGCCGTGGCCGTCGCATGCCTCATCGCCTTCTCGCGCCTCTACCTGTACGTGCACTATCCCTCCGATATCCTGGCGGGCGCCGTCATCGGCATCGCGGTCGGCATCGGTTCGGTTTGGCTCGTGGAGAAGACCTGGCCCGAATCGTCGTCAGACTGAAAGCGTTGCCGAAGAGGCCTCTCCCGTCGCGAGCCTCTAGGCCGACGCCCGCTTGCGCGCGGGTTTCTTCGCCGGAGCGGGCTTCTTCGGCCCGCCGTCCTTGCCGTCGCGCGCCTTGAGGCTGGCCGACAGGGCGTCCATGAGATTGATGATGTTCGACGGCTGGGCTTCTTGGCTTTCGGCCACGATCTGCTTGCCGGCTATCTTGTCCTGGATGAGCTGCATGAGCTTCTCCTGGTACGTGTTGCGGAAGCGGCTCGGATCGAACGGCGCAGTCATGCTCTCCACCAGCTGCTTCGCCATGGACAGCTCCTCGTCGGCCACGTCGGGGTGCTGGAGCGTCTTGGGGATGTCCTTAACCTCGCTCTGATAGTGCAGCGTCATCATGACCAGGTCATCGTCGTGGGGGATGAGCGCGATGGGCGTTTCCGAATTGCCCAGCACCGTCGTGCCGATGGCGATCTTGCCTTCGTCCACCATGGCTCGTCGAAGCAGTTCGAGCGCCTTCTCGCCGCCGGGCTGGGCTACCACCTGGTAGGGCTTCTCGAAGTAGAGAGGCGGCACCTCGTCGATGTCGGAGAACTGCACGATCTTCATAGCGCGATCGGCATCGGTCTTGATGGCGTCCAGCTCCTCGTCGTCCACCACTACGTACTTGCCCTTCTCGTACTGGTAGCCTTTCACGATGTCTTCCGGTTTCAGCTCTCGTTTACAGTCAGGGCACGTCTTCACGTATCGCACGCGCTTCATGCTATCTTTGGCAAGTTGGTTGAACCGTACGGCGTCATCCTGCGTCGCCGTGAACAGCTCCACCGGGATGTACACGAGACCGAACGCGATTGCGCCTTTCCTACCGGCCATGACCTGCTCCTTCCTCGCGGATGCTTCTCGGCATCGTAGCGCGGGCTTGCCGTCTGCCTCGCTTCGGAGATCGACCGAGGACGAACTGCAACGATGGCGTTTTCACGCGGGCAAGCTGGCAGATGAGCTGAGGCGAGGAAAGGAGGCGGAAGCGGGCATGGACGAGCAGGTCGTCTATTGGATCGGCTTCTTCGTTGCGCTCGCGTTCATCGTGTTCGGCGCGGACGACGTGCTGTGGGACGTGTTCGCGCTGTTTCGCGGCACGGGCAAGAAGCGCGTGAAGCTGTCGCTCATCAACGAGAAGCCGCCGAAGATGCTGGCCGTGGTCATCGCCGCCTGGCACGAGGACGCCGTGCTGGGCGAAGTGGTGGACAACCTCGTGGCCTCCGCGCAGTACCCGCGCTCGCTGTACCGGGTGTTTTTGGGCGTCTATCCCAACGATGCGGCTACCGTGGCCGTGGCTCGCGCGCTCGAGGCGCGCCATGGAGGCACCGTGGTGTGCGTGGTGGGAGACGATCCCGGACCCACGTCGAAGGCCGCCAACATCAACCATACCGTGCGGGCCATCCGGGAATACGAGGCCGAGCGCGACGTGCGCTTCGCGAGCGTCACCATCCATGACGCGGAGGACGTGGTGCACCCCAACGAGTTCAAGATGACGAACTACTTGATCGACGACTACGACGCCCTCCAGTTCCCCGTGTTCCCGCTGCAGCGCATGCCGCGGCTGCGGCTGTTCTTCAAGACGTTGACCTCGTCCACCTACGCCGACGAGTTCGCCGAGCACCACTTCCGCACCATGGTCATGCGCGACGAGCTGGGCTTCGTTCCTTCGGCGGGCACGGGCTTCGCCATCGGCCGGCGCGTCCTCGACGCGTTTCGCGACGAGGAACTGCTGCCGCGCAACAGCCTGACCGAGGATTACAAGCTGTCGCTCACCTTGCGCATGCGCGGCTTCCGCGTGCACTACGTGCTTGAGAAGGTGCCGCGCGTCGACGCGCGCGGGCGCACCGTGTGGGACTACATCGCCACGCGCTCGCTGTTCCCGTCGACGTTCAAGGCGGCGGTGCGGCAGAAAGCGCGATGGGTGTACGGCATCACGATGCAGAGCGCGAGCATGGCCGATGTGTTCGGCAAAAGCGAGCTTACGTTCGCCGAGCGCACGTTTCTGTACAAGGACCTCAAGGCGAAGTTCGCGAACTTCGTGCTGCTGCCGGGCTACGCCGTGCTCGCGTACTTCCTCGTGCAGACGTTCGCGCCGCAGCTGGAGCTGCCCGTCATGTACCCCTTGCACAGCCCTTCGTGGTGGATGTGCGTGTTTCTGCTGTTCATGATGGTGGAACGGCAGGTGCTTCGCGGACGCGCGCTTGCGAACGTGTACGGCTGGAAGACGATGGCGTTCTCCATCCTGCTGCCGCCGCTGTTCCCGCTCAGGCTTCTATGGGGCAACCTCATCAACATGTGCGCGACGTTTCGCGCATGGCGGCAGAAGATCGCCTACGTGCTGCTGCGCGGACGAGAGGCCAAGGCGGCCGCCGCGCCGGTCGTCGAGCATCGGGGCAACGCGGCAGAGGAGGAGGGCGAAGGAAAGCCTGCAACGGACGGAGACGACGCGCAAACCTCGAATGCGACGTCTGCGCAGGAAGGTCCCGCATGGAACAAGACCGACCACGAATTTCTCCCTGCTTCGGTGCTCGAACGCTATCGGCGCCTTCTGGGCGACGCGCTGCTGGAGAGGGGTTTCGTGGAGCCAGGACATCTGGAAGACGCCGTGGGATCGGCGCGTGCGCGCGGCGTGCGGTTGGGGCAGGAGCTGCTGAGGCAGGGATTGGTCGAAGAGAGGCACCTCACGCAGGCTTACGCCTTGCAGCAGCAGTCGATGTACGTGCGCGCACAGCCCGACCTCGTGCTTCTGGAGCTGATGGATCGCATGCCGTCCGCCGCGGCGGATCGGTTCGCCGCGCTGCCGCTGGTCGAGAGCGAAAAAGGATGGATCGTCGCCGTGGACGACGACCTTTCTTGCGCGGAGCGAGACGAACTGGCGTTTCTGCTGGGCGAACCGACGTTCTTCCTGTTCTCCAGCACAGCCGACCTGCTCGAAGCGTTCGAAGGCGCTCTCGCGCTCGACAACGCGGCGGAAGCTCCGCAACCTGCCGGGGCGGCGACGCTTCTGGAGGAGACGAGCGTAGAGCTGCCACAGGCGGGCATGGCGCTGGCTTACGCGCTGCATCTCGGCCGCTCGGTCGACGACATCGCTTGCGAGATGGGCCTCGCCGTGTCGCGTTTCTCCTAGTCGAGGGCGTCATGGAGTGCGCTGCATATGCGCTCGGCCGCATGCCCGTCTCCGTAGGGGTCGGGAGCGGCCGCCATGCGCGCGTACAGCGCCGCATCGCCCAACAGCGCCTCGCACGATGCGCGCACGCCTTCGTACGTCGTGCCGACCAGGGCGGCGCAGCCCGCTTCAAGCGCTTCGGGACGCTCGGTATCGTCGCGCAGCACGAGCACGGGCACGTCGAGGGCCGGTGCTTCCTCCTGCACGCCGCCCGAATCCGTCAGCATGAAGGCGCATCGTGCCATGAAGTTGGAGAAATCGGCGTATCCGAGCGGTTCGACGAGGGTGATGCGCGGATGCCCGCCCAGCGCCCCCTCGGCTATCGCGCGCACGGCGGGGTTCTTGTGCACGGGGTACACCACGCGCACGTCAGCGTGGGCGTCTGCCGTGTCGCGTACTGCAGCGAACATGCGCTCCATCGGTTCGCCCAGGTTCTCGCGCCGATGGCACGTCAACCCCAAGACGCGCAATCCGTCGAAATCGACCGCTTCGAGAGCCGGCTCCTCGAAGCGGTAGGAAGAGCTTACCGTTTCGAGGAGCGCGTCGATGACGGTGTTGCCCGTTACCCGGATGCTATCCGGATCGACGCCTTGTGCGAGGAGGTTTGCTCGGTTGCCTTCGGTGGGGGCGTAGTGCCAGGTGGAGAGGCTTGAGATAAGACGACGGTTCATCTCCTCGGGAAAGGGGGAGTACCGGTTTCCCGATCGCAGGCCCGCCTCCACGTGCCCCACGGGGATCTGTCGGTAGAACGACGCGAGAGCCAGCGCGAGAGCAGTGGTGGTGTCGCCGTGCACGAGCACTGCGTCGGGCGCCGCGAGCTCCAGCACGGGGGTCGCGGCGGTCAGAATGCGCGCCGTGAGCCCGTCGAGCGTCTGACGGTCGCGCATGAGGTTCAGGTCATGATCGATGCGCAAGTTGAACGCAGCCGCCGTCTGGTCGAGCATCTCGCGGTGCTGAGCCGTCGAGAGCGCCTCGACCTCGAACGCCTTGTCGGCTTCGAGCGCGTTCAAAACCGGTGCCATCTTAACCGCTTCCGGGCGCGTGCCGAATGCGATGAGCACGCTCTTCCTGCGCTTCATGCAAGCCTCCGTTTCCTTGCGGCTCCAAGACGGAGGAAGGGCCGGCATATGCCGGCCCTTCTCGTTCGTATCCCGTTACGCAAGACGTCGGACGAGCGAAACGCATCCCAACACGCCTAGGAAGCATAGCAGGGAAACCACGTACCCCATGATTCCTCCTTGCAAAGAGCCTACGGTATCCATGGCGCACACGATACCATTCCGCAGACCGAACGCACCAAAGCGTTCATATCGGTTACCGTGCAGTATCCTAAACGTAACCGCCGCAGATGACGCGGACTCTAGCCTGAGAACAGCGCGGTAGACAGCGCCTGCTCGGCTCCGCTCGCCGGCCCCCATGCGTTGTCCGTGCGCGTGAACGGCAATTCCACCGGGTTGGATTCGGTCGGTTCCACCGAGCCGAGCGCTTCGAGCACCAGCTGGCCGACCTTCTCGTTGATCTGGTCGGCATCGAGCTCGGCCGTCTGCTCATCTTCTGCCAGCTCCGTCGTAGTCTCCGTAAGCGCTTGGGCGAACGCGTCGAACTTCTTGCAGGTAAGCACTACGGTCGCCGTGGCGCTGTCGCCGTCCACCTTCACCTCGTCGATGCGGTAGTCGAATCCGTCGAGATAAGCGGCTATGAACGACTTGGCGTCGATGCCGTAGGTTGCCAGCTGGTCCACCCCGCTGTCGGCCGCCAGCTCGTCGAGCAGCGCCTCGTCGTGGGTCTTCAGGCGTTCCAGCTCGTCGGCCACCCCCTGTCGCACCACTTCCTCCGCGCTCGGGCCGCAGGCGCCGAGCGATAGGGCTCCGACGCTCAGCGCGACCGCGGCAAGGCAAGCCGCCACGACCGTTTTAATGGGTTTCATCGTTTTCCCCTTCCTGGTATGCGTCGTTCCAGCATAAGGCCTTGCGAGCCTCGCGTCCATCCCGATTTGTCGGCTTGCTGATCGGCGACGGCATAATGCGAGCGACCGTCTTAGAGCAACTCTAAGACGGTCGCATCGACCGCTGCAGAAGGAGGGGGAGGCTAACCGTTCAGCAACGGCTCGGTGAACCAGTCGCGACGTTCCCAGTTCTGCCGTTCCATGATGCGCGCGAACGTTGAGGAGCAGAACCGACGAACCGCGGCCTGGGGATCGTCGTAACGCAACGCATCCTTCAGCCGCAGAAAGTACTCGGAGCTCTCGGCATCGAAGAACGCCTCGTCGACATTCGCATCGCTCGACGACCCTTTCTCGATAAACGGATAGGCCAGTACGAAGAAGGAAGGATCGTTCGTAGCATCGTCGCCCGGCCAGAACCCGAATTCCACGAACTGCTCGTCGAAGGCGACGCGCTCTACTATGGAAGCCGTGCGTTCGAAGGGACAGGGCTTTCCGGAGAACAGCACGGTCGTCATGTCGAAGGTGCCCCAGAACAGCGAAGGCGGGATCTTCTTCCCGCGAAACGGCGCTGCGAACCCGCTCAAAGCCCCGCGCGCGAACAGGAACTGACGGAAGCAGCGCCGTGCAGCCGCGGCATCGAACTCGCGCGCGATGTTCTGCCGATCGAACGGAACCTCAGTGTGCATTTCCTGTGGGACGGTGTTGATGGCTATCGGATGCCCGATGTTTTCGAGCATCGCCGTGAAACGGCCGTACAGCTCGCTCACCGAGACGCACTCTTCGATAGGGAAACGCGCGCAGTCGCCTGCCGCGGTCATCGCGGCCATCTCGGCATCCGCGATGTTCAGTTTAATCTCGAAGCCGTCCGCGCCGAACGGGATCAGTCCGGTGGTGAAGCCGTTCGCATCGGCATCGAGCACCACTTGCTTCCATTCAGGTTGCGGATCCATCGATTGCAGCTTCGCTTTTCCCATCATCTGCAGCAGCATATGCACGGTGTCGCACGTGTCGCGCCACTCGCCGTACGTCAATACGTTCATATCTATCACCTCGCAGCCATCCTACGAGCGGACGAAGCCGGAACCGCCAGCCGCGGACGGTTCGTCAGACGTTCGTTGGCAAATCGGGATGCCGCCGTACTGCTTGCCCGGCTTATTCCGACGTCGCAGTTGAGCCTTCGCCCATGCGCGAAAGGACGATCACCGACAAAACAGGTACGTTCGGTAGCTGAAGAAGCATCGGCGTGCTCGGCTGCCCGCAAGCCGGTATCATTGCTCAAAATTTACCACTTTAGTAGGAATTAATCGAAAGGAGTTGCGAGCATGGGGGAGATGAAGAAGGAAGAGCGGGGCTCGTGGGCTGATCCGAGCGCTCTAGGGTTGTTCGGGCTGGCGATAGTCACGCTCGTGGCCTGTTCTCAAAAACTCGGCATCACCGACGGGACGGCGGCTGTCATGGGGTGGGCCATTTTCCTCGGGGGATGCGCTCAGCTTATCGCCGGATTGATCGATTTGAGGAAGAACAACGCATTCGGCGGCACCGCGTTTATCGCTTACGGGTTGTTTTGGCTTGCCATGGCATTCGGCTGGGCGACGACCAACGGCATGTTCGGCTCTTATGCGGCCGAAACGTTCGATCCGCGCCAAACAGGAGCCGCTTTCGTGGCGTACCTCATCTTGACTGCGTTTATGACCATAGGAGCGCTGCGTACCACGAAAGTGCTGTTCTTCATATTCCTCGCCATTGATTTTCTGTTCGTCGGCTTGGCTCTAAGCGCGTTCGGGGTTGCTCGGGAAGCGACGCATATGCTCGCCGCGATCAGCGAGCTTGTTATTTCGCTCCTCAGCTTCTACTGCGCGGGCGCCAATATCTTGAACAACCACTTCGGGGAGCAATTCCTATCGCTCGGCAACCCCTTCTGGTCGAAAAACGTAAATTGAATTCTCGTAGGTAAAAACTTCACCTCCAGTCTTGCATAAATCATGTAAATGCGGATTCCGAACCGTGGCCATGGCCGTTTGTGCTTTTCCTTCTTCCCGTAGGCGAAGGACCGACAGGAAGGAGGCCCTCATGGGGGATTCCAAGGGCGGTAGGCGCCCACTCACCTACGACGACAGGCTCGCGATAGAGCGTGGCCTGAACAGAGGGGACAGGATAGCGTGGATCGCGAGGACGATTGGCCGCGCGCCCAAGGTGGTCGCCGAGGAGGTAAAGCGCAACTGGACCGACGACCCCCAGGGAATGCTCGTGGTCCGAACCCGCAACATCTGCTCGAAGGCGGGGCTCTGCGAGGTGCGCGGGCTGTGCAAGGGCATGTGCAGGGCGCGCTGCAGCAGGTGCAAGGACTTCCTCTGTAACTCGCTCTGTCCCGATTTCGAGGCGAAGCCGTGCGAGAAGCTGGCAAGGAGCCCGTTCTGCTGCAACGCCTGCCCGAGCAGGGTCGGCGGCGGGTGCCGTCATCCCTATAGGTACTACCAGGCGAAATGGGCCCAAGACGCAGCCGACGCCAGGCGCAGCGAGTCCAGGCAGGGGATAGACTGCGACCCCGAGGCGTTCGAGAGCGCGATAACCCTGATATCGGACGGCCTCGCCAAAGGCCAGAGCCCGCAGCACATATTCGCCGCGAACCCCGGCGCCATACCGTTCGGCGTGCGCAGCCTCTACAACTACCTCGGCGGCGCCAAGGCGGGGGATCTGTCGAAGCTCGACCTGCCGAAGGCCGTACGCTACAAGCCCAGGTCGAAGTCGAAGTCCGCCAAATCCTCCAACATTCCGCGCGAGGTGCTCGAGGGGAGGCGGTGGACGGATTTCTGCGCTCTCGACCAGGCCGACCGCGACAACGCCGTCGAGATGGACACGGTGGTCGGGAGGCAGGGCAGGGACTCGCAGTGCATCTTGACGCTGTTCGTCAGGCGCATAGGGTTCCAGTTCCACATCCTCCTACCGGACAAGTCGGCGACCAGCGTGGTCGAGGCGCTCGACACCCTCCAGGAGCTCTGCGGGCCCCGGTTCTCCCAGGCCTTCGGCCTGATCCTCTGCGACCGCGGAAGCGAGTTCAGCGATGCGGAGCGCATCGAGCACGGCAGGAACGGCGTGAAGCGGCTGAGCCTCTTCTACTGCGATCCGCTCCAGAGCCAGCAAAAGGGACGTTGCGAGCGCTGCCACGAGGAGCTTAGGCGGATACTGCCGAAGGGAAAAACGAACTTCGACGCCTTGACCTGCCGCGACATGGCGGCGTGCATGAGCCACGTTAACAGCTACCTTCGCGGCAAGATGGACTGGATGGCGCCCGTCGAGATGGCGCGCCTCGTGCTTCCGCAAGGGCTCCTCGACGCGTACGGGGTCGAGGAGATAGAGCCGAAGGAGGTGAACCTCACGCCGCACCTCGTGCCCCACGCGATAACCCTGATCTAGCTAGTCTGGGGCACCGCATCATATCGCCGATTTCTTTACCTGCAGTCTTTCAAAACCAGCGACGCGGGCCTGACCTGGTGCTGTCTCAAACGGTTGCCGTCTACACATAACGGACTGCGAAGGCGGTCGATTGAAAAAGTGCAGGTAATAGACGGAACGCCGTGACCTCGAAATTGAAAAGGTAGAGGTAAACAGCCATTTGATCTGCATAAACGTTAACTTACGAGAATTCAATCAACCCTGGTCGAAAAAATCCTGAATATCAGTATAACTTTACATAACATATATTATCAATAAAATAGGTAATTGAGGAGCGGTCAGGGGAGTTTGGGCTGGCGAGCATTCGGAAGCAAAAAGCAAAGCGCTGCGGGTTCCGTGCATAACCTGCAGCGCTTTATGCGGTTTCGACAGCGGATAAGATTATCCCCAGGTCGAGGTCGATCCTGCAGCGCCGATCCCGGCATCCGTCACAGCTCCCGCGTAATCGCCGCTTTCCATCATCTCGAGCACTACGGGCATCATCAGATAGAACGAAATCGCATTGAGCGTGAGCGCCACGCCGCACACGGCAACGCCGACGATCGCCGAGCGCTTGAGACGCTGCGCAAGCGCGGATAAGTCCGTGCGCTTCTCGATGAGCTTGTTCAGCTTGCGGAGCGCGATGATGGCGCAGACCAGTCCCACGCCGCTGAGAAGTACGCCGCCGATGAACAGCGACACGGGTCCGGCCACGCTCGCCACCATGACCATCGTCTGAGCCTTTTTCAGCTCGCGAAGGTCGTTCATGTTCGACGACGGAACCGGGACGCCGTTAAGCGTCGTCTGCCGGCTGCGATCGTCAGGCTCGCGCCCGGGATCGCGCCCTTGAGGCGGCTCGGGCGGCCTATGTTCGTTGTCAGTCATGCGCTCTTTCCCTATTTCTCAAAATTTCATAGCCATTGACCTGGGGTTTTGCAAACGAGGCCCTGAGAGCCGTTCTAAGGCCCTATTTTGCCTTCGGACGAGTCCTAGGTCATGGAAATCGCGGTTCTTCAAACCGGATTCGGCGAGTACTATACCACGAAGGTCATCGAGACTTTCTATCCGTCGACAATTCCACACCTGCGGCGCTCAACCGCTTCAAGCTCTCGTCGAGCTCGGCTCGCTGGTACTCGAGCACCGTCTCCTGAGCCCGCACGATGGCCAGCCGCTCGTCGCGCGTCGCCGCGCCGCGGCGCTGCAACTTCACGTAATACTGGATGCCCTCGATCGACAGGCCGCTTTTCCGAAGCGCATCGACGAAGTACAGCTGAGCCACATCCGATTGCGAGAACGTGCGGACGCCGCGCGCATCGCGCGCCAGTTCGGGAAAGAACCCGCATTTGTCGTAGTAGCGAATCGTGAACGCGGAGATGCCCGTCATGTCGGCGACTTCGCTGATGCCGAAGCATGGCAGCGTGTTGTCGGCTTGAGCTCCGTGCTCGCTCGCGTCCATCGATGCCCCTTTCGCTCTTGCTTAGAGTAACTCTAAGTGGGTGGAAGGATCAGGTTCAAAGACTCACGCCGCTGCTGCCGAACCCGCCCGCGCCGCGCTCCGTATCCGGCAGCTCCGCGCACACGTCGAACGCGGCGTCGGGCACGCGCATGACGACGAGCTGCGCTATGCGGTCGCCCCGCTTGATCGCGAACTCGCTCTGCGGATCGAGGTTGACCAGGATGGCCTGGATCTCACCTCGATAGTTGCTGTCGATCAGGCCGGGTGCGTTGACCAGCGATACGCCGTGCTTGATAGCCAGCCCGCTGCGCGGCAGCACGAACCCGGCGTACCCGCTCGGAATGGCCACGGCGATGCCGCATGGGACGAGCTTGCGTTCGAAGGGCTTCAAGATGTCGTCGCAGGTGGCGCGCAGATCTACGCCGGCATCGCCGACGTAGGCGTACGCAGGTACGGGCAGGTCGGGGTCAATCTGCTGCAAAGGAATCGAAACGCGCTCTATCAACGCAATCCCTCCAATGCGGCAGCGAACTCCTCGACGTTGCGGAAGTCCTTGTACACGCTCGCGAAGCGCACGTAGGCGACGTCGTCGAGCTTGGCGAGGCGCACGAGCACCATATCGCCCAGATCCTTCGAACCGATCTCGTTACGGGAGGCGTTGCGCAGCTCCGCTTCGATGCTGTCGATGAGCGAGGCAATCTGCTCGGGCCCGATGGGCCGCTTCGCCGCGGCGTTGAGCAGGCCGCGCATGAGCTTCTGACGGTCGTAGGCCTCCGACGATCCGTCAGCCTTGATGACGATGAGCGGATTGTCGCCCAGGCGTTCGTAGGTGGTGAAACGACGTCCGCATTCGAGGCATTCGCGGCGCCGGCGAATGGCCGTGCCGTCTTCGGAAGGCCTCGAGTCGACCACTTTCGACTCTGGATTGCCGCAGGAAGGACAACGCATACTTGCTCCTTTGCCGATTTTGGGTTCAGCCTAACATACAATATATAGTGGTTCAATCAACATGTCGGATTCGCGCAAAAAACCTGCACGAGAAGCGCTCCTTCCTATCGGACAACGCGCACGTGAGTATCGCCCAGCCCAACCTCCCCTTTCTCCTGCTCGACCTCGAACACCCAGCGCTCGTCCACGAGCGCGTCGAGGAACTGCTCGTCGTGCGACACGAGCACGAGAGCGCAGGCGCAATGACGCAACACGTCCTGCAAGGCCTCGATCGAGCGTATATCCAGATGGTTCGTCGGTTCGTCCATGACGATGAGGCGAGGCGACGAGAGCAGGCTACGCGCGATCATGAGCTTGCGCACCTCCCCCGGGCTCAGCTGCTCGCCGTCCAACACGCGCTCCGGAGGCGATTCCAGCCGCGCTGCGATGGAGAGCACGCGGCCCCGCTCGGCCGTCGGGAGCGCCCGCAGCTCGACGAGCAACGCGCGGACCTCGTCGTCGGGAACCTCCTGCGGAAAGTACGCCACCCCCTCCTCCAACGTCACCCGGCGAAGCAAGGCATGGAGCAAGGTGGACTTCCCCGCCCCGTTTTTGCCGACGAGCCCGACTCGATCCTCGTTGCCCAGGTACAGCTCGGGATGATGCAGCATGCGCTCCGGGCCGAGCGGTATGCTGCCTGCGGGGAGGCGGGCGAGCACCTTGCGGGGCGCGGGCGCGGCGTCCAGCTCCAGGGAGCCGCG
>OLPX01000839.1_pt1 | contig 25238 bp, 19 predicted proteins | sample 1672491 | NCBI WGS metagenome assembly OLPX01 (sample SAMEA3136692, study PRJEB25190) | human gut metagenome | biome: human gut; feature: human-associated habitat; material: faeces | place: Austria | collected 2013 | reverse complement strand
CTTGTTTTGGTTCAAGGTTACGAACGAGCACCGCGAGTTTCGCAATTACCTATTTCATATTACTTATCATGAACGGCTGTTCTTAGGATCCAGATAGTCACGAACTGTATCACCTAACAGATTGAAAATTGCCACAGATATAAAAATTGCAATTCCAGGTGATAATACTACCCATGGATATGTTTGGATCATACTTCGTCCGCTGCTCATCATACTTCCCCATTCAGCCATGGGAATCTGTGCTCCCAGTCCAAGAAATGACAGACCTGCAAGTTCCATCATCATGGTACCGATATCAAGCATGGCTGTTACCAGAACAGGGCCCAGCATATTTGGAAGAATATGTCTGAGCATAATCTGACCTGAGCTGTCACCTGCCAGTATGGCAGCATGAATATAGGGTTCCTCTTTTAATGCCAGAGTCTGCCCTCTGGCAATACGTGAATATTTCGGCCAGCTTACTACTGCCAGTGCTATAACAGCATTCTGAATGCCTCCCCCAAGAATAGCTGCAATCGCCATGGCAAATACAAGCCCAGGGAAAGCAAGACATATATCTGAGATTCTCATCATAACAGTATCTGCAGCTCCGCCAAAATATCCGCAGCATACACCCACAGCTGTTCCTAACACAAAAATCACAGCAACCAGGATAAAGGTCGAAAAAATACTGGCTCTTGCACCACTTATAACTCTGGACAGCATATCTCTCCCATATGTATCTGTTCCCATAGGATGCTGAAGACTGGGGGGCTGAAGTGCACTTGCCAGATCCTGTGCATAAGGGTCATATGGACAGAGATGCTCTGAAAAAACTGCAAGTATCACAAGCCCTATTGCCAGAATAAGAAAAAAGACCAGCTTTTGTTTTATATGGTTTTTCTTAATCTTCTGTACACGCACTGTCACATTTTTATTCTGCTTTTCACTCATTGTTTCACACCTCCCAGACGGATTCTCGGATCCAGGAACCGGTATGACAGATCTGTAAGCAGATTTACTACAACATAGATGATCGCCATCCACATAACATATGCCTGAATAATAGGATAATCACGCATGGAGATAGCATCTACTGCCATCTTTCCAACTCCATCCCACATAAAGATTGATTCTACGATTGCAGTTCCTCCCAGCAGATTTCCCACTGACAGCATCAGCAAGGTAATGATGGTTACCAGCGAAGCCTTCATAATACTTTTCCAAAGAGTGACAGAAAACTTTACTCCTCTTGCTTTCGCTCCTGCCACATAATCTTTACTCAGTTCATCCAGCACAGTTGCACGGACCTGGCGAAGATACTTGGCCGACATGGCAATTGCCAGAGTGATTGCCGGCATTGCCACACTCTTTAAACTTACATCTTTGGATATAACCGGAAAAATCCGCAACCTGATCGCAAGAAAATACATCAACAGCAATGATACAAAAAAATTAGGAAGACTGTTTCCTATAAAGCTGCATAAACGGATCAGATAATCCGTAATCGTATTCTGTTTCACTGCTGACAGAATCCCCAGAGGGATTGATATGATGATGGTCAGCAAAATAGATGTCACTGTAAGAAGCAGCGTTGCCGGAAGCTTCGATATGAACGTATCAAAAACCGGAAGACTGGATACATAGCTGTTTCCCATATCTCCATGAAGCAGTTTCCCAAGCCACACAAAATACTGGGTCAGAAATGGTTTGTCCAGTCCCAGCTGTTCTCTGGCTGCATTTAACTTATCTTCTGACAGAATCTGTCCTGTATTTTCCATTTTTTGTGTCACTACATCACTTCCCGCAATCCGCATCATGCCATAGGAGAGAAAAGTAATCGCAAACAAAATGGGAATCAGCTGGAGCAGTCGTCTGAATGCATATTTTCTCATTTGATTATCTCCATTTTATAATTTTTCAAAATTGTACTCCTAATTAGCCACCATTCAGTTTAACAAAAGCAAAAATAGCCCACAACCCACCCTGGGGGTTATAAGCTATTCTTAATTTGAATATCTATCGTCATTTTTGGAATAGGTTTTTTTAATATCAGCAATAATTTAAAACAACCATCCCATTTTGTTCTAAACTATGTTATACTACAAGAGCTGTCGAACCTCCAGCAGGAAGGAGGTGAGTTTCATGGAAGCAATTTTTACTTCATTTCTTGTCTCTGTCATAGCAGGCGTAGTTAGCTACTACATATGCAAATGGCTGGACAGCGGACATTAGACAGCAACAGTCTAAACGGAACAGCTCCCCGTAACGAGCAAGAAAGCCCTCAGAGCGGCAACTCTGAGGGCTTTCGTTTCGCTTCATGGAAATTTCACTTCATTTCTTAGCTACTATTAGTATATGCAAAATAAGTTAAAAAGTCAACTGCAATTTTTATTAATGCTTCGGCAATTAATGCTTCGGCAGTCTGCTCTTTAAAAACTCCACAAGTTCTGCCACACTCTCATCCATTTCTTCTCCTTTGTGGAGTATAAAACCAAAAATCACTTTACTGTCTCCAAGATCCAGAGGGATTCCCGGTGTAGTTCCTTCTTTGTTTTCTGACAGGTAACTTCCGCTTATATTTGCCACCTTACTGTTCTTCAGCATTTTTTCCATAATATAATCACTGTTGGTCAGCACGGAAATATCAATATCCTTCCATTGGAATGCATCTTCTTTTACAGCACCGATGTCAAAAAATTCATCCTGATAATTCTGTATAAAACGGATTCCCTCCAGGTCTTCCAGTTCTGCCCTCTCTTTGCCGGAATTGTAAAGCTCTGTCAGCCCTCCCGGATACAGCATTACATCTGTTTCATAGATAGGTTCGAAATGCATTTTGTTTTTTGACAATTCATACAGGAAATTTTCCTTCTGCTGACTGAGGATATATACAAAACCAATATCATCCATATAATCCCGGACTCTTTCCATTACGCTTTGTACACCTGCTGTTGTTACCTGGAAATGATATTTTTTTTCATAGGTTTCATTATAAAAGTCTACAAATTGATTGGCAAACCAGGAGCTGGGATTTAAAGATATCCGGATCCATTTTGTCATTCCGCTGGAAGCCATATTTTCCAGAACATTTACTTCATTTATAATTTTCGACGCATATTCATACATCTTATGCCCCTGTACTGTCAGTCTGATTCCTCTTGGCAGTCGTTCAAAAAGCTGCATTCCCAGCGTATCTTCCAGTCCCTTGATTACCTTGCTGACACTGGGCTGTGTAGAATACAGATTTTTCGCAGCATCACTGAATGAACCAGTCTGCGCACATACTACGAAATACTGTAATTGTTTTAAATCCATAAAGATTTTATCCCTCTTTCTGTTTTTATCCGCCATTAACCCTTTTTTCTATTTTGAGTTTTATCTTCATACATTCTGTGATCTGCCATAATGCGGATTTCATCGATCTTCTGGCTGTGTTCCGGATAAATGGCATAGCCACAGCTTGTATCCACGCTCAGCAGACGACCCTCTATGTTAAAAGGCCGGTCAATGACTCTTTTTATTCTTCTGACCATCATCTCACAGAATTCATCATTAATATTGCCCTCCTCAATGATCAGGGAAAATTCATCTCCACCGATACGGAAAGCATAGTCTGTCTTCCTGATACATTTGCACAATCTCCGGGAAACCGCCTTCAGCAATCTGTCCCCCATGTCATGTCCATAAGTGTCATTAACAGGCTTAAACCTGTCCAGATCCAGATAGAACATGGCAAATTTTTTGCGTAACTTTCCATTTCTTTTTAATCTTTCGGAAAGATAACGCTCATTATAAAGTCCTGTCAGTGCATCCGTATTTGCCAGCTTCTCAAGTTCATGCTTCTGCCCGATATCCTGAGCGATCAGCATTACTTTGGACAGTATACTGCCTTTCCATTCCACAGGTATCACTGACATTACTTTATAAGAAGATCTGTCAAGAGTAGAATATTCAAAGGTATACAGATCATCCTCAGACATAATAACTTTTCTCAGATGTTCCGGTGAAAGCAGATCATCCATCTGTATATTTATCTTTTCCGTAAGTACCACATACTCTCCGGACATACGCTGAAGAAGTTCCCTGTAATCACCTGTAGGATTATAATAAGACTCATTGTTCATCTCATAATATTCGTATATCCCGCTGTCCAGATCACAAACTGCAAAACGCTCTACAATCCTGGTTACTCCCTGAATAAGCTGATCCATGGCGATGTTCTGCTTTAACATCGCTCTGCGTTCTTTTTCCGCATTTTTCGAATCCGTCACATCACGAAGAAAAATCATGGCGTGTCTGACCTCTCCGTTCTCATCTGTATCTCCCTCCATCACTACATTCCGGATAATACGCAGCTCTCCGTCAAACACTGCTTTGCATTCCTGACTGAGTTCCCCGGTAATTTTTCTGAGTTCCTTCATAATATATTCCCGGTTGTAAATCTGCGCAACCGCCTCTTTACTCTCAGGACAGACATAATTATTAAGAAACATCTGTATCAGTTCATCCCATGTCCGGCTTTTGTTGAAAATTTCCTGAAGCGAGCCCTTTACTTTCATAGATTCAAATGTATTTTCCTGAAGATCCACATAATATTCACACAGATTCATATCTGTAAAAGCCCGGTGAAAAGCAGCTTCCCTTGCTTCCTGATTCCGGGCAAAGTGATCAGATCTGACAGATAATACCCAGATTGGCCGTCCTTTATTATCCCTGGCATCTGCCTTCACAATCCTTACCGATATTGATAAACCTTTACTGTCTGTAAGATACAAGGTGTGAGAACCCTGTAAATCATGAAGTCCTTCCGGTGAAAATATATGCTTTTGCTCATTACAGACCACACTGAGCATAGAGCCGTCTGATGCTTTCATAAATTCATCAAGGTCATCCCACCCCAAAAGCTGCAGAAAATAGTTACTTACACTCCAGATTGTCAGCTTCTCATCATAATAACCGGCGACTGTTCCCACCGGATCATTCTGTTTCAGTACATATTCAATAGCTTCCTGAACTGAAGGATTAATATCCGTATCTTCATTTGCGACATATATTTCGATCTTATTCATTTTGTTAAGCATACACCTATGCTCTGACATGATATTCTCAACCTTTCTTTAAAATAAAAGAGAATAATGCCCGCTACAATACAACAAGACATTACTCTCTGTATAAATGCAACTGGCTGCCATTTTACAGGCCCTTTAGCTTTGCGCCGCAGCCTTTCGACTGTTTTGCCGATACTGTATCTGTGTTGCCTGGTGTGCCAACAAGTTGATTCACAGATACATTATATATATTATATTTTCAATCTCTTATTACTGTTTACCGTTAATATTTCCTGCACCGCTGTTTATTTGTTACTGTTTACTCCGTTCTCAGTAACGTTTATACGCTTTGTAAACCCAAATAACGACTTGCCTCTTTCAATCGTCAGATCAGGTAAACACTAATTGCAATATATTATTTGCATATCCCCGGAATAATGTCAACTGCTATTTTCCTTATTTCACAGAATTTATTCCAGATTGCAAATATCAGACATTGCATTTGTAATTTATAGTAATTAACTACGGCAGCCGAATTCAAACAAAAAACAGATCCAATATCTTATAATCAAAGATACAGGACCTGTTTTTATTATCTGAAATTCAGCCTGCAAGATTCAGCATTTTTAATAAGAACAGCCAGCTCAGGCCATAATAGGTAATTACTGCAACAAGGTCATTCACTGTTGTGATCAGCGGACCTGATGCTACTGCCGGGTCAATATTGATCTTCTTAAAGAACAATGGAATACAGGTGCCTACTGCACTGGAGATCAACATAGCCAGCAACAGTGCCACACCGATACATCCGGATACTGCATAGGAAAACAAAAGTGTTTTTCCTTTAAACAGATAAATATACAATCCAATCAGCGCAAAAGACAGAATTCCAAGAAGTCCGCCATTACACAGACCAATTCTCATTTCCTTCCACACAAGTTCCAGTTTCTGCTTACCTGTCAGAGATTCATCCATCAGCACACGAATCGTCACAGCCAGAGACTGGGTACCCACATTACCTGCCATATCAAGGATCAAAGACTGGAAGCACATAATGATCGGAAGTGCAGTCACCACCTTCTCAAAAATTCCTACCACTGAGGAAACTACCATGCCAAGTCCCAGAAGAATGATCAGCCAGGGCAGACGTTTCTTCATACTTTCTTTCAGTGGCTCCTTTAAATCCTCTTCTGCTGTCAGACCGGCCAGCTTCGCATAGTCATCACCCATCTCATCATCAACCAGGTCAATGATACTGGCAGATGTGATAACACCCAGAAGCTGATTATCGTTGTCAAGAACCGGAATAGAATCCTCAGAATAATCTTTCAGTTCTTCGATACAGTCATCAATATTCTCTTCCGCATATACATATGGATAGGAAGTCACCACCAGATTCTCAAGCAGATCATCCCGTCTGGCAATGATCAGTTCTTTCAGATTAATGGCCCCATAAAATTTCTGCTGCTCTGTCACTACAAAAATAGTGGAGATATTGTCATTTTTTGCAGCCTGTTCGATCAGACTGCTCATTGCCTGCTTAACTGTCAGTTTATCTGTGATCACAATATAATTTGTTGTCATGCGGCTTCCGATCTCATCCTCATCAAAGGATGCGATCATCTCCACATCACGTCGAACCTCAGGTTCAAGCAGATCGATCAGTATTTTTTTCTTTGTTTTTTCAACTTTATTTAATACATCTGCAAGAGCATCTGTCTCCATTCTGGATAAAATGGCTGCTGCTTTTTTCACATCCATTTCATTCAGATACTCTGCTGCATTCTCCTCATCTGTATATTCAAAAATATCAGAGAGCATATCTATATCCAGGATACGGTACAGCTTGCACCGCTCCTGTACAGTCAGTTTCGGCATTACATCTGCCAGATCATTCTCATGATAATCCTGCAGCCTTCCTCCCATAACGGCCGGAGAGGTGTTGCTGCGGATGATCTTCAGAATTTCTTTGGAATAATCCTGTACTCTTTTCTCCATTCTTTCATCCTCCGTTTTTTTGCATAAAAGCACACCAAAAGAAAGCAGTCTGTTATTTATTACATTTTACTGCCATTTCTTCCATGCTTTTTCCAGCACAATAAACCGCAGGGTATCAAACCATAACCTGCTATTCATCCGCTGTCCGTAACTGTCCGGCATCTTCGCCGGATCATTACTGCTCAATATGTAATTGCATGATTCGGGGGAATTTCATAAATACAGGATAAGAAATGAAAAAGACATCCAATCTTCCACATACAGAAACTGTCAGATCACAGACAGTAAAAAACTTCTATTTTATATGCATACATGGAAAATCCTGAAAATATATGACTACAGCAGAACAAAAACGGCTGCCGTACTCATATACTCTTTTTAATTCAGATCCTGTGCTACTACTTCGCCCATGAGAATCGCAATTATCCATTCTGTTCCACCTGCCTTTTCTTTAAATTTTCAAATCATCAGTTCTTAATTGACATTCTTTCTATAATATAAAAAGAAACAGTGCATTTCAACTTTGCTTTAAAATGCACTGTTATTGTAACCGCCTCTATCGAAAAAAGCAACCCTGTTTTATTATTTTTTACATTAATTTTCTTTCTTTTTACTTTCTTCCGGAAATATTATCTTATAGACAAAGAAATAAATCACCATAGATACACCTCCGGTAATAAATGTAACCAAAAGGTTGTATACTGCCGGTGAAAAATAATGCTGCGCAACCGGCATCCAGACTCCATTGATTCCATTACATACTAACGAGATCAAAATCCATGCAATCAGATACCATAGCATCTGCCACCAGATATTTCCTTTACTTTTAAATGTAATATTTCTCTGTAATGGAAAATTGATACACTGTGCCAAAAAAGTTCCCAATTCATAGCTGATAAAATATCCAAGTCCACCGCCAATGACAACTTCACCGGCTGTATTTCTCATTACTTCATATCCTAAAATATTCCAGTTATAATCAATTCCAGCGACATGCATTGGTATTCTTGGCCACGTAAATTCTGTTCCTGCAAGGTCAATTCCAAACAAATATGGAGAAAAAGTAAACATCAGATACTGGAGAATTGTCACTCCCATACTGAATACCCAGAAATAAAATATCTGGTAAATCCATTTTGCTGCTTTGGGATGTTTTTTTTCATATTGACCCCATTTTTCTTTCCAGTTCATTTTCTTACCCTTTCACAAAAATATCCGCTGTATCATTTCCCGATGAGCTATATGCATGGATTGATAAAATTCCTTCTTTATCCGGTCGTATGACCGCCATTGCTTCTCCATAATAAGTATCTGTCACATTCTTCAAATAACTGTCCGGATAGTATGGGCAGGCACTTCCGAGGCCAAGAAGAGTACCTCCTTCAACTTCTACACGAATATCTCCTCGTACCAAAGGCTTTACTGTTCCGGCTTTATCAGTATATCTCAAACGTACATAGCAAAGATCTTCGTGAAGTTTTACCTCTTTGTTCTCCGGTTTTACTTTCAATACGGTTTCTTTTCCTGCTGTCTTTAAAGACGTCTCTGCTACAACATTTTTATTGTGGTCCAGTGCTGCTGCACGCAGGAGTCCCGGCTGATATGTAGTTTTAAAAGATACCCTTCCATCTTTTCCTGTACGTTTAGTTCCTACACATGAATCATTCAGAAACAGTGACACAAATGGTTCTCTTGAATAAACTTCCACAATCGCACTTTTTCCTTCACATCCTTCAAATGTCCAGCTTTCAAGCGCATTTGACATTTTCCAGGCAGATGGAGAATGTTTATGCTTTGTATGGTGAACAGGTATAACTGCAAGACCAATCTTATCCAACCCAAATGCTACTCTGGTGTATTTCATTTCAGCCAGAGGTTTTCCTGTCAGGTCAATACGTCCTGAACCTGCACTAATCCATCCACATCCACTGTCAAATCTTGGAGCGTGATCATCGTATTCCCACGATCCAATACCTACTTCACCAAGATAATCCATACCAGACCATACAAAATCTCCAATTACTCTTGGCTCTTCTTTTGCAATATCCATAAAACGAACTGCATCTGCACAAAATGTCTCACTTCCGAGAATCAATCTTTGTGGATATTTTTTTAGATCATGTCTATATCTCTTAATCCCATAGTTATAACCGGCTATATCCATTCTGGCATATGCATCTCTTGTTTTTACATCACAGGCATGTAAGGTAGCCCCTGTTTTCATAAATCCTGCCCCGAAAATTCCTGCGACCGTATTATAAAATTCACTTCCTACTGCCTTCTTTTTCGTTGCATCCTTAACAGCCTCATCTGCTTTTTTATCACTGTATACACCAAATCCCATAGAACTTAAGAAATTAAAGAAAATATTAATACCGCATGTAACTGGTCTGGTATCATCCAGTTCATGCAACCACTCTGTCATTTCTCCACAGAGTTTAATTCCTTTCTTCTGTGCAGTTTCAGAAACCTCATTGCCTGTAGAGTACATGATTACTGATGGATGATTAAAATCTTTATCAACCATTGCTCTCATATCTTCTTTATAGTTATTCATAATACGATCAGCATAGTCATATTTTGTCTTATGTATATACCATCCATCCGTATATTCATCCAAAACCAGCATTCCCTGCTCATCACAGGCATCCAGAAAAGCTTTTGCCCCCGGGTTATGGGCACATCGTATTGCATTATATCCGCATTCTTTTAAAATCTGAACTTTTCTTCGTTCTGCAAATGGATATGAGCAGGCACCCAGAATTCCATTATCACTGTGAATACATGCACCTTTCAGTATGATTCTTTTTCCATTAACACAAAATCCCTTTTCTGCATCACATTCTATCTGACGGATTCCAAAACGTTCATATCGGATATCTTCTCCAAAAGTGACTCTGCATGTATACATATATGGGTCATCAGGTTCCCACAATCTGGCATTTTTCAGTAAAAATTCAAAAGAATAATAGTCTGATTCCATTCCTTCTGCATAAGCTGTCACATTCCGGGCTTTATCCAGAATTTCTACTTTTATCTTTTCATTTCCTTCTGCCTGTACCTCCACCCGAATCTTGCCGGACTTCCAATCCATAGTTCTGATTTTTATCCCGTCATTTGCGATGTGATTCTGTGGCATTACAAGCATCCATACCGGACGGTAAATTCCTGTTCCTGTATACCATCTACAGTTAGGCTGGTCACTGTTTGTCACCTGAACGCAGATTGTATTGTCCTTTCCATAATCCAAAAATTCTGTTGCATCTATATAGAAACCAGTAAAACCATATTCATGATACCCTGCCTTACGGTCATTTATCAGTATTTCTGCTTTACGGTATACCCCTTCAAACTCAAAAAATATTTTCTTACCTTTATATTCATTTGAAACAAAGAAATGTTTCTCATAGATATAATCTTTTACATCATACCATCCGCTATTTACTCCTGATGGACAGTTCTCCTTCCGCTCATCAAGAAGCATTGCATCATGAGGAACGGATACAGCTATTGCTGTATCCCTTTCTCCTTTTCTATAACAGATCCATTCCTGGTTAAAATTTATCTTTTCCAAAAATATTCCTCCAGTATTACTCGTTTACCCTCTTACAAAATGCCGCAATTACAGAAATCAATATTCCAATGCCCGCTACTGCTGCGATTGAAACAATGTTATGTACCTGTGTTGCATCTCCAAACATCTGGATTCCCTGAAAAGCATCTACAAAAGATCCTACCGAATCTGTAAGGATTTTTACAGTACCTACACTATAGGCTGCTGTTGCAATCACGATCAGAATCGGATATTCTTTCACAAGAAGTACTGCATCCGCAATAAGTCCGGCTGCAAATCCAGCAATCACTATCCAGTCAAAAGTTCCATGCTTTGGTGCCCACATCAGAAATCTTACCAATGATATTGCACATATAAGCATTGATATAATAATCAGATAAAATCCGGCTTTCTTATTTTTCAGCAACTTTCTTTTCCTCCTCTTTAACTGATTTTCTTGATGAACGGTATCCCATTGCCAGGAAAAATACTTCCAGAACAGTAAATACTGCCATTAATACGGACATTACAGGTTTCCACCACGGTGTCACAGAAACGATTTCAGAATCAACACTCTGTCCATTCATCGCTGCACTGTGTGCTACCATATAAAGATAACGATGTGTTGCCTCTCTTACTTTTCCAAGAAGATATCCATCATCTGTACTTTCAATCTGTTTCACCAATGCCTTTGATGTATCTCCTGAGAAGTCCAGACAATAGGTATGTGTTCCGGCATCAATGGAAGATGCGTAATGCTGACGGTAAGTTCCGCCTCCTGCTACTGCATCTGTTTCCTGGTGTCCTGCAAATCCCCATTCATTCTCCAGCACCTGAGTGATCAGATTTGCACATGAAGAACACCATCTCATACCGATTCTGTTAAATCCATGCATAACAGACTGACTTCCTCCACCTGCCAGTGCACCTTCGCATCCTCTCAATGCACCTTCACGAAATGCCTGCTCATTGAAGAACAGCGAAATACCTTTTCTGTTATTTTCCTGATCATTTCCTGCAAAATGCTTTGCACCTACGCAGATTCCTTTTGACGAAATTCCCTCTACCTCCGGAATTTCACAAAGATAATTCATAACTGCATCTTCGGAATAGTATTCAAAGTTTCTTCCTCCAAACGGAGTTCTGTGAAGATCTACACCCGGCATCCATACCTCTGTAAACCCAAGATATAATGCTTCTTCGCCAAGCAGTTCGCCTCTTCTCTGCATCAAATCCTTATTAAAAGTAGAAGCAAGGATATTCTCACATGGGAAAGCGCAGTCATCTCTGTCATCTCCGTAAAGTTCTTTATTAAATGTACCACCCATTCCGTCTGCTCCATCGCCTGCAACTATTGCAGATTTTCCAACAGTTGGAATTTCAGCGGTTCCGAAATTATCCGCCATCGTAACTGCCAGTTCTTCCAGTGTAAACTGATTCAGATATTCTTCCCATGCAGGGTCATCATAGTCTTTATCAATCATAGCAGCCAGCGGAATATTCTTTTTATCACCTAATGTGTAATCACTTACAGAAGGAGCATCCTCAGGTTTTTCATAATAGTCACCTTTCAGTTCCTCCATCATTTCTTCTGTTGCGCTCAGCTCTGTCGCAGCAGTTGGATAAGTTCCATCCCAGTCACTTCTGGACAGATAAATTACTGCATCATCTATCCAGTAATTGATATCAGCTGTTTCAAACTGATTTGTTACTTCTACATCTGTATAAGGAGATTTTACATAAGAATCACTGTCAAACGCTTCCTGCCACTGATATGCCTTATTTTCGTCTCCATTTACACTGTCAGAATCAGGAGTAAACATACCATCAGCGCCTTTTGCAGCCAGTACATTATTTAAAGCATCATGAGCATCTTCTCCTATCGCAATATAATAATCACCTTCACTTAAATAGTAACCTTTTAAGTTTGTGTAATCATAACTTGCCAGCAGATATTTATCACATTCTATTTCCAGTGTTTCAGACTCTCCTGGTTGCAGTTCTTTTGTTTTTCCAAAATCCAAAAGTTGAATTGCAGATTTTTCAACCTTATTTTCTTTCTCGTATTCTCCATAAGGTGTCTGCGCATATACCTGAACAACAGATTTACCAGAAACATCACCTGTATTAGTTACTGTTACGGTTACCTTAACTGTATCTCCATTATCTTCTACTTTATCAAGTTTCTGTTCAAATTCTGTATAAGATAATCCATAACCAAACGGATAAGTCACTTCTTTACTGTAATCCCATTTTTCTCCGTCGGAAGAGCCATTAACAGAATCTGCATTTCCCTGTCCAAGGATCTGATCTTCATATCTGGTTTCATAATATTTATATCCCACATAAATACTTTCCGCCTGGACACTGTACCAGGAAACTTCTGACTCATCTTCTCCGGTTTTCTCTACAACTTCTGCTGCATTTGTCCAGTTCTGATTATTGTAACTTCCGTTTACAACTGCAGGTGCAGAAAGAGAATTGCTTGCATATGTATCTGTCAGATGACCAGATGGATCCGCTTCTCCTGTAAGAAGATTTGCCACTCCTTCAAAACCTCTCTGGCCTGGCAAACCGATCCAGAGACACGCATCAATTCCATATTCATCCAGCCAGTCTAATTCCATTGCATTTCCACTATTTACAAGAAGAATAATTTTATCAAATTTTCCAGAATCACGGATCATAGAAAGCATGTCCTTTTCATCCTGATGAAGTGCCAGCTGACTTACACCTTCTTCATCCTGAGTGTACAGCTCTACTCCCTCGCCTGCTTCTCTTGACAACATCACGATCGCAGCGTCATTATAACCGTCTTCCCAAGACTGTTTTAATTCATCTGTGTAAAATTCTGCTGATTCCTCTCCCATATCCCAGGCAGTTGCTTCTTCACCAAAACCGGCTACACCTGTAGAACGACTGGTCTTGCTGTTTTTATACGCATTATAGAGGGTATCATTAATTTCAAATCCGGCATTCTTTAATGCATTATAAAGATCTACACAATACTTCCCTTCGTATCCTTTTGAACCTGCTGAAGCATTTTTATAAACCGGCTGCACTACAGAATGACCAAATAAAGTAATTCTGGTTCCCTGTGCTTTCATAGGAAGTGTATTGTTTTCATTTTTCAGTAAAACTGAACCTTCCTCCTGTTCTGCAACGCTTTCATCATAAGTATCCGATATCAGCTTTTGCAGATTTTCTGCATTAAGATCTCCATATTCACTTTGAAAATATGTAGTATTCTCCGCATTTGCTCCATCTTCATTTACTACTTTACTGGTTTTAATCCCCAGAGCGCTGTTGACAGTACCTTCATATCCCATCATGCAGTTCATTCCCAAAATAGAAATTACAAGAAAAACTGAACATAATGAAGAAAGCCCTGTCCATAATCTGGTACGTCTCATGATCTTTCCTCCCTTTAAGTAACATTGCCACCTTAATGGCTTTATCTTTTTCCGTTATCCATTATAGTGAGGTTCCACGAGATACTCCATGTTAAATCTTTTCAAAAATCCGACATATTTTCATCTGTGTCAAGCGGATATTCGCAATCCGCTTCGCTACTTGCTCATAGCCGAATATCAAATGATTCTGTATTTCTGTCGGTACTGCTGAGGCGACATTTTATATTCATTACGAAATACTCTGGAAAAATGGTCTGCTGAATGATATCCCACGTTTTCTGCAATTTCTTGTATTTTCATACCTGTATTGCATAAATAGTCTTCTGCTGCTGATAATCGAAGCTGCTTTACCAGTTCTGTAAATGTATATCCTGTATTTTTTCTCATAAGCATACATAAATACGGTTCACTGTAATTAAAGAATTCTGCAAGTGACGCAAGTGTAATATTCTGATAATTATGCTGAATATACTGAAGAACTAGCGAAAAGTCCGATCCCATTTTATAGTCATAATACTCCAGTGTTTCACTATAATTTCGAAGCAGATAGGCAAACATCAAATAGACATAGCTAATACAGAATGTATTGCTATATGCATCATATCTGCTGGATTCTACAATCATATGACGCATATACTGCTGTAGTTCCTTATTATTTTTTGTAAAAAACATAAGGTAATTTGCATATTGTTTTTCCTGAAGGATTGTCCTGAAGAAGTAGGAAAGCAGATCCTTTCTCGACATTAACGAGAAAAATGTTTTATTAAATGTACTTACACGTATACTGATCGTATACACCGAAGACTCATCAGTTATAAGAAAATCATGTAAAGAAGAAGGTGCTATGATACATATTTCCCCCTCTTTCATAATATGTTTTTCTTTTTCAAACATAAATACTGCCTGCCCCTTTGCTACATAATTAATTTCAAAATAATCGTGTTTGTGTGTACAGGGACGTGTATATCTCAGATGGCGGATAGCAAACACATCTTTTTTCACTGGAAAGAAATCTTCTTCTTCTACTTTTGCCGAGGAAGATACATTTTCACCATAATCTGCCGGAATGGACAACATATCTATGATCTTATCAAATTCCTTTTCCTCTAATTTCTCATATTCTTCCGGAATCTTTACCCTTGACATCTGTTCATGTAATAATCCTTTTTGTTTCAATCGGTAAATAATCTCCGGATAGAGAATCCCATGACCTGTTCTTTTATAGTATTCCCGCATATGTTCCTGCAATTCTCCATATGTAATATATTCCATATCTTACCCCCTGATTATTTTTCAGCCATCAACTTATTTTTCTGTAAGTCGAAAAAAACATCTCTTTGCTGCCTGCTATAAGCCAATAGGAATAAAAGTTTTTTGACCTCGTCATTATATTAATGATATAATGTAGTTGCAAAAGCGTCAATTGCGATTTATATCAGTATCCATCTATCAAAATAACCATAGGAGATTACTAATTATGTCATTTATCAGTGCTTTTGATGTAATGGGGCCTAACATGATCGGCCCTTCCAGTTCACATACCGCAGGTGCGGCACGTATTTCCTATCTTGCCCAGAAAATGATCGAAGGCCCGTTAAAGAGAGCCGACTTTATCCTGTACGGCTCCTTTGCAAAAACTTACCATGGTCACGGTACTGACCGAGCTCTGCTGGGCGGTATTATGGGATTCTCTACCGATGATATGCGCATCCGAAATTCTTTTGATATTGCTCATGAAAAAGGTCTGAAATTCTCCTTCACTCCAAATGAGCAGGAAACAGATATTCATCCGAACACCGTAGATATCTGCATGGAAAATGAAAAAGGCCAGAAAATGACCGTACGCGGCGAATCCCTTGGAGGAGGCAAGGTCCGTATTGTAGATATCAATCACGTACAGGTAGACTTTACAGGCGAGTACAGTGCAGTGATCGTGATTCATCAGGACACTCCCGGCGTTGTGGCCTATATTACCAAATGCCTGAGTGACCGCAATATCAATATTGCATTTATGCGTCTGTTCCGTGAAAGCAAGGGAGAGATTGCTTATACAATCGTAGAATCTGACGGCAAACTTCCTGAGAATATCGTTCCTGCGATTCGCGAGAACCCGAATATTCATGAAGTTATGATCGTACAGATGTAAAGAAAGGAGGATTTTTATCATGGATTTTAAAAATGCAAATGAACTCTTAGCACTCTGTGAAGAAAAAAATCTTCCTATCTCAGAGATTATGCGTATCCGTGAGATTGAGCTTGGCGAAACAGCCTCTGAGATTGTAAATAAAAAAATGACACGAGTACTGGGAATTATGAAAGATGCTGCTTTCTCACCAATCAGACAGCCGGTAAAATCTATGGGTGGTCTGATCGGCGGCGAAGCCAGAAAGCTGAGTCTCCACGCTCAGGAGAAAAAAGGTCTCTGCGGAAATCTGCTTCAGAAGGCAATTACTTATGCTATGGCTACACTGGAAACGAATGCCTCCATGGGGCTGATCGTGGCCTCTCCTACTGCCGGTTCTGCCGGAATCGTACCGGGGCTGATGCTGGCAATGCAGGAACATTATCAATTCTCTGATGAAGAGATTATACGGGCATTATTTAACGCAAGTGCCATTGGTTATCTGGCAATGCGAAATGCAACTGTTGCAGGTGCGGTAGGCGGATGCCAGGCCGAGGTAGGGGTTGCATCTGCAATGGCTGCATCTGCTGCTGTAGAGCTGATGGGAGGTTCACCGAAAGAATGTACTTTTGCTGCATCTACTGTTCTTATGAACATGCTTGGTCTGGTATGCGATCCGGTCGGCGGTCTGGTAGAATATCCATGTCAGAACAGAAATGCTGCAGGTGTGGCAAACGCTATAATTGCCGCAGAAATGGCTCTCGCAGGAATCCCGCAGTTGATTCCTCTGGACGAAATGATCCAGACGATGTTTACCGTGGGTAAAAAGCTTCCTGCAGAACTGCGTGAAACTGCTATGGGAGGATGCGCTACTACGCCATCTGCATGTAAAGCATGCCATATATGCAGTTAACAGGCTGACAAATAAAAAAACTGTCTCTGTAATGCACCTATTTTCTACGTATAATGTGCATATACAGGACAGTTTTTTATTATTTTTCCAGCTTTGCCAGCACTTTTGATGTAAAATGTGTATCGAAAAACTGAACAAAAGGTCCGAATCCAAATGCACTGACCAGTGTTCCCAGTCCGACGATTCCCCCTGCAAGCCAACACACCAGTGCACTGATCGCATCATTAGATACTCTGCACCAGAAATACGGAATTTTCGGCCATTTCTCTGTCATGATCAGAGAAATACTGTCATATGGTGCAACTCCCTGTTTCGGAAGCTGGTACATGGAAATTCCAAGGCTTGTTATGATAACTCCAATAAATACGGTAACCACCTGCATTGCCATCTGATCCGGTGCATCGATCACAGATGTGATCAGGTTATAGAAAAATGTAACAAAATATCCAAGGAATAACGCATTTATGATCGTTCCCAATCCGATAAGCTTTCTTCCCCAGATAATTTCTATTACAAAAAATCCCAGATTCAGAAGAATTAAAAAACGGGCATATTCAATTCCCACACATTCTGCCAGTGCCATTACCATTCCGCTGAAAGGGTCATTTCCAAGTCCGGAAAGTTTAAATATCGCAATTCCCAAACCAAGGATTATATTTCCAATCAACATTACGACCACATACTTCCAGTTTATTTTTCTGATCCATTCACTCATCTTTTTTTCCTCCGTAAAATTAACTCTTTCTATCATATCAGACAGTAAAATACTTTACAATATTCTTTCTGTAAATTGTTTTCCACTATTTTAAAACTACGTTACTGTTCACTCCGTTCACAGTAACGTACCCAAAATTCATTCCAGATTGCCTGCGGCAATGGAATTTTGGCTTGTATGTCTTGTGATTTTGGCATATTCATGCCAAAACACTTCGCGGGATAGTGGTGTGTGAACAGTTACAAAACTACTTGATTTACTCCGTGAATGTGACTATAATGAGAAAAACGTATATAGGTGTATATACACCCTTCTATACATAATAAAAACAGGAGAAAGTAATCTATGGAAAAGTTTAAAGCATTTCTCAAACGCAAAGACATCGAGATCTCCATAAAACGTTATGGAATCGATGCCCTTGGTGCCATGGCGCAGGGTCTTTTCTGCTCCCTGCTGATCGGCACGATCATCAACACACTTGGAACACAGTTTCATATTTCATTTCTGACCACTGCTGTGGCAACTGTAAACGACACACAGTATACCGTAGGCTCTCTGGCATCTGCAATGAGTGGTCCTGCCATGGCTGTTGCCATCGGCTATGCGCTACATTGTCCGCCGTTGGTGTTGTTTTCATTGATCACTGTTGGCTTTGCATCTAACGCATTAGGCGGTGCAGGCGGACCGCTGGCTGTATTATTTGTAGCCATCTTCGCTTCCGAAATCGGAAAAGCAGTATCTAAGGAAACCAAAATTGATATTCTGATTACTCCACTTGTCACGATCGGTATAGGTGTTGCCCTGTCCGCATGGTGGGCTCCGGCACTTGGAAGTGCAGCAATGAAAGTGGGAAATATTATTATGTGGGCAACCAACCTGCAGCCGTTCCTGATGGGAATCCTTGTTTCTGTATTTGTGGGTATTGCACTGACACTTCCTATCTCATCTGCCGCAATCTGTGCTGCGCTTGGCCTTACCGGACTTGCCGGAGGAGCTGCTGTAGCAGGCTGCTGTGCACAAATGGTAGGTTTCGCAGTAATGTCCTTCCGTGAAAATAAATGGGGTGGTCTTGTTTCTCAGGGAATCGGAACATCCATGCTCCAGATGGGAAATATCGTAAAAAATCCACGCATCTGGATTGCACCGATCCTTACTTCTGCCATCACCGGACCTCTTGCAACCTGTCTGTTCAAACTTCAGATGAACGGTACTCCGGTTTCTTCCGGTATGGGTACCTGCGGTTTCGTAGGACAGATTGGTGTCTACACCGGATGGATGAATGATATTGCCGCAGGAACAAAAACAGCTGTCACAGGCTGGGACTGGGCCGGACTTTTGCTGATTTCCTTTATCCTGCCTGCAATCCTGTGTCCGTTCATCAACATGTTTATCCGTAAGCTTGGATGGGTGAAAGACGGGGATATGACACTTTCATAAGCAAAAACAGCTGCGTTACCTGTCAATTGAAACTGTTACTTGATAAAAATTTCAGCTAACAGTTTCAATGGTAACACAGCTGCTTTTTATTTTTCCACTTCCGTATATTGATTTCCCTGAGGATCACTCAAATTGTCATCCACATAAATTTTTCATCCCTTTGGAAATCGCCTTTCAGTGATAAAATTTTTATATTCGTACTTCTTCATCCATTTTAAGCAATGCACTCTTAGCCAGCTGATCTGCCTCTTCATTGTAGTGATTGCCCGTATGAGCTGCTATTTTACAAAAAGAAATCTTTACTTTCTTTCCTGCTTCCTGCATATGAGCAGCATATTTGCTGGTCAGAGGTGTTTTGGCTCTCCACACACCTGTTACCCACTTCTCTACACCTTCGTAATCATAGCGGATTTCCACAGCTGGATATTTGTTTTCTATGGCCCAGTTTACTGCAGTCATGGAACCAAGCATCTCTCCTGCCACATTTCGGATCGCGACTCCTGCAGAATCACTGCCACTGCCGGATTTACGGATTTCCTGTCCATCCGGTGTAAGGATCACACAACCAAAGGCATATCTGCCAATACTTTTCTCGAAACTTCCATCTACATAAGCAATGACCATATTTTCAGGTACTTCCACGATTCCTGCCGCCTCTTTTGCTTTATCACCGGATACATTTCCTGTTGTCTCCATGTTCAGAAAAGCCAATGCTTCCTCTTTCTCTGTAAATCCCCGAAACTCAGCTCCTGAATATCCGCTTACTGCCTTCTGGCACTCCGCCCATGTAGCAAAAAGTCCTGTTTTATGTCCCTTGCGTACTGCATATATTTTCTTCTTTGCCATAAAATCCTCCTGAACAATCAATATTTTGACTCACATTACTTTACTATATTTTGATTAATACTATATAATCTTTCTTTCTATCAGGCAAGTTATACAATGGAAATTTCTCAAAAAAACAACGTGCAGATACATTTTAAAATCGAGATAAATCTTCAAACCTGAAGTTATCTGTCGACTTCAATGTTTCTGCACGTTTTTTATAATAGCAGATATTTTAATCAATACCTTCTGTTAACCTGTAGCAATTACATAAAATACTGCATTCCTCTTTATCTGAATTTATAAAGCCTTATGATACAATTCCACAATATCCTGTTTCCTGGAGGATCTTGGATTTACTGCAATATTTCCGCTCTTCATGGCGTCATCTGCCATGGCATCAATCTTGCTTTCAATCTCCTCATCAGAAATCTCTTCTCCCTTCTTTGCCTGGCGGATGGCTGTGGTCAGGTCTTCCGGGATTCCGATATCCTCGTTTAATTCCCTGATGGCATCCACCAGCATCAGTGGTTCGAATTCATCCTCATATGCAGGGATCGGACTGATATAATTATAAATCTTCAGATATCTGCCATGATCTGCCAGAGCATTATATTCTGCGATCACGGGAAGAAGAACTGCATTTGCCACTCCATGTGCTACATTAAAGAAAGCACTTACCGGATGGCTCATGGCATGGACATTTCCAAGTCTTGCAAAGGAAAAGGCGATTCCTGCAAAAAGAGATCCCGTAAGCATTGCCTCTGCAGCTTCCAGATCTGTACGTCTTGCCACAAAACGGCGGATATTTCCACCGATCAACTCCATTGCTTTCTCTGCCATTGCGTCAGAAAAAGGAGATGCTGCTGTGGAAACATAAGCCTCCTCCGCATGAATAAATGCATCGATTCCGCAGGCTGCTGCCACAGATGCCGGAGCAGATGTGAGAAGTTCAGGATCCAGGATCGCATATGCAGGAAGAAGTTCATAACTGAATACCGTCAGCTTATAATCTCTGCTGTGGTCAGTGATAACAGAAAATGCCGTAACCTCTGAGCCGGTTCCCGCAGTAGTCGGGATTGCAATCAGCGGAACAATTTTTCCGGGAACCTTATGTGCCCCCTCATATTCTGTAATACTGCCGCCATATTTAGCCGTAACTCCCACTGCTTTTGCCACATCCATAGGAGAACCACCGCCCAGCGCAACGATAAAATCTGCGCCGGAATCCTTATACGCTTCTGTCGCTTTTTCCACTGTGGTGACAGACGGATTGGCTTCTACATCTGTAAAAATATCCACTGCCATTCCGGCGTCTTTCAGATAATCCGCCGCCTTATCCACAACTCCCATTTTCCGGAGAGTTGGTCCTGAGATCAGCATTGCATGAGAACCTCCAAGCTTTTTGGCACATTCCGGAAGCTTCGCCAGAGTACCTGCACCGACTGTAATATTCTGAGGAATAAAAAATTCAAATGGATTCATTAATTTCTGCCTCTTTTCCTGTATTTTTTCAATATTGCAATGTGCAGGGCATCTACCCTGCACAAATTCAAAACTCTGTTACCCAAAATAATTCCTAGAGCGTGTCTGAAAAAGGCTTTCTGCAAGATGTGCGACACAATTTGTGGGATATTTTGCCCGGATGAGGGCGCCGTAGCGGGCTACGGCAACTGAATTCGGGTGAAATATCCCGCAAAGTGGGGCGTGCAGATTGCGGGAATGATTTTTCAGACACGCTATAGTACAGCGTTTCGTAAATAACTATACCAATCGCGTAGGATGCGGATTCGAGTGTGCTGGTATAAAAACGCAGGCGTAGCGGGCTACGCTGAGGCTTTTAGACCTGTGCAATCGGATTCGCAGACAAGTGAGTGGTATAGTTATTTCGAAAACGATGTACTAGCAATAATTGTCATGTCATTTATAGCGTTATGCCATAGAGGAAAGCACCCTGTCAATAGCCGCATCGATTACCACATCAAGCTCTTCATCATCAGCCTCCGGCATAAGACTTGCTGCATCCTCATCAGAGATCAGTTCAATAAGTTTACCAAAGTCTTCTTTATATTTACGTTTACAGATCGCATAAAATACAACTCCAAGTAAGCTCCAGCCGCCTACCATGATCCATTCCTGAAATACCAGACTTCCACCGGAACCCGGAATACAGTAAACCAGAAGCATCAGCCCTGACATGACTACTGCCATAAAACCTACAAATTTGTAGTGGCCTACTTTGTAAGGTCTTGCCATATCCGGTTCCTTTTTACGAAGGATCAGGAAAGAGACAGAAACCATACAGTATGCAAGGCAGCATCCGAAGTTACCTGCATCACAGATCCAGACCATCATTGTTCTTCCTGCAAAAGGAGCCAGCATAGTCAGGGCACCGATCAGATACAGAGAATTAACCGGAGTTTTGTGCTTCGGATGAAGCTTTGCAAAAAACGGAGGAATCATGTAGGATTCTGCCATAGAGTACATGGCACGGGAACCGCCAAGGAGGAAGGAGTTCCATGATGTAATAATACCACACATTCCACCTACAATGATAACCTTGGCCATAATCTTTGTCCCGAAAGCCTTGGCCATGGCATCTGCCGTTACAAGTCCTGTTCCCTGCTGAGACTCAATGATCTCTGCCGGATTCAGGATATAACCTACTGCAAGAATAACCAGTGCGTAAAATACAACAGCCAGCACAACAGAGAGGATCATCATTTTACCGATTTTTTTCAGCGGAACATTAATCTCCTCTGCTGCCTGTGGGATAACATCAAAACCAATAAAGAAAAACGGAGTGATAACTGCAACCTTAATAATACTTTTCATTGCTTCACCGGTACCGTTTCCAACAAACATCTGTCCCTGAAGGTTATCCACACTTCCTGTAACCACAGAAGCCACGATCAGAATAATTCCGGCACCGCCGATAATACAGGTAAGAACAGTCTGCAAAACTGCTGCAGTTTTTGCTCCATTAATGTTGATTATCATAATAAGAAAAGCAATCACAATTGCCACGATCAGCCAGGATGCATAAACATCAAAGCCTGCAACTGTATAGAGATATCCTTTCAGGAACCCCGGACACAGATAAGTGATGATTGTGGGAAATGCACATGCCTCAAAGCAGGCAACACTTACATATCCAAGAATAATCGCCCAGGTACAGATAAAAGAACCTGTAGAACCCATTGCCCTGTAGCTGAATACATGCTCACCACCACACTGAGGCATGGCTGCTGTAAGCTCTGCGTAAGTCAGACCTACAAAGAAGATCATGATTCCACCGATTGCAAATGCAATAGCTGCACCAAGCACACCACCGGATTCAATCCAGTTACCGGAAGAAACTACCCAGCCCCAGCCGATCATGGCGCCAAATGCAATTACAAGTATGTCCCATGCACCAAGTACTTTGTCAAATTCTGATGTTTTCTGTTCCATAGGTCAGGCCTCCTTTTTTCCGTATTTTTTTGCGATCAGGTCTTCCAGATATTCTGCTGTTCCCTGAATTCCCAGAAAATCACTGTTAATAAGAATATCCCTGTTATGTCTGTCACCGCGGTTACTTCCTGTCAGTGCCAGATGTCTCTTATGATAACGTTTATCCTTCTCATCCAGCAGAAGCTTTGCATCCTTTTCCGAGAGATTATGACTTTCCATAATGTTGTGGACGCGAACATCATTAGGTGCATAAATAAATGCTCTCACCAGCTGGATTCCTTCTGTATCTTTCAGAATATAATCTGCAGACCGTCCTATGATCACACAGGCTTCTTTCTGAGCCAGCTTCCGGATAATCTGCTTCTGTACATGAATAGCGCGGTCTGTCAGATCCGCATACTTGGAAAAAGAACCTCTCACATCACCCTGTGCACCTTTACCTGCGATGGTTCCGCCTTCCTCTACTCTGTCCATAATGTCTGTAGGGATGCCTACCTCTTTGATAATCTCATCCACAAGATCACGATCATAAAACTTAATCCCCAGATCCTGTGCAATCTTCTTACCGATGGCATTGCCCTTGGCTCCATATTCGCAGCCAATCGTAATTACCAGATGTTTCATGCTCTTCCCTCTCACACTCAAATTTTTATCAGATTCTCAAATATTCGAGATCCGCTGATTTACTATGTAAATCGCTACTTTCTCATGTTTGGCAGGTCCCAGGTTCAAAAGTCTTATCGTGCAGGCACGAACAACTTTTTGACCCTGATATCATATCATAAAAGGGCGCACGAATATAATTCGTGACGCCCTTGTCCTTTTACTGTATCACTCCGTTGCCGGATTTTATTTTTCCAGTGATTTAATTGTATCTTCGATGATCGCTACAGCTTTGTCGCACTCTTCTTCTGTAACAATAAGAGGTGGGATCATACGGATGATATGTGCTCCGATGGCTGTGATCAGAAGATGTCTGTCAAGACAGCCATGTTTTACATCCACTCCGCCGATAGTATCATCAAATTCCACACCTACCAGAAGTCCCTGATGTCTTACTTCTTTTACATGAGGAAGCTTCTCAAGCTTAGCTGTAAAGTAATCACCGACCTTCTTTGCATTTCCTGCCAGGTCTCTGTCCAGAAGCTCATTCACCTCAGCCAGTGCAGCTGCACAGCTTACCGGATGTCCGCCGAATGTAGTTCCATGGGAACCTGTTGTGAAAGCTTTGGCAACCTCTGCTGTTGCACAGATGGCACCGATTGGCATTCCACCGCCCAGAGCCTTTGCCATGGATACGATATCCGGTTTGATACCATAATTCATATAGGACATAACAGCACCTGTTCTGCACCATCCTGTCTGTACCTCATCGATCAGAAGAAGCATATCGTTCTCATCACAGAATGTACGAAGTCCCTGCATGAATTCCATTGTTGCAGGATGTACGCCACCCTCGCCCTGTACAGGCTCAACCATAATGGCAATTGTGTTCTCTGTACATGCATCCTTGAAAGCCTGAAGGTCATTGTACGGTGCATAGGAGAAACCATAAGTCATAGGTCCGAATCCAACCTGGCATCCATTACCAGGCTGACCTGTTGCAGACATGGCACCAAAGGTTCTTCCATGGAATCCCATCTTTGCAGTTACGATATGATAACGGTTTGGACCATACTTTTCAATACCATATTTACGGGCCATTTTGATCATTGCCTCGTTAGCCGTTACTGAAAACTTATAAAAAGTTATAAACTTCTATGTTCCATTCCTACTTCA
>OLPX01000837.1_pt1 | contig 25265 bp, 22 predicted proteins | sample 1672491 | NCBI WGS metagenome assembly OLPX01 (sample SAMEA3136692, study PRJEB25190) | human gut metagenome | biome: human gut; feature: human-associated habitat; material: faeces | place: Austria | collected 2013 | reverse complement strand
ATCATAGTGACCCGGCCCAGCCGGTAGCGGCCTCCGGCGTACCGGGGAAACAGGCCCTGGTGGGGGGCCAGCAGACCGCGCCCCAAACCGGGAATCCGCACCTGCCCGCCGTGGGCGTGGCCTGCCACCACCAGGTCGAAGCCGCTCTCCTGGTAGTAACGGGTCAGCTCCGGACGGTGGGTGAGCAGGATGGAGTAGCGCTTCCCAGCCAGCCCGGCGCGGCAGTCGGCCAGCTGGCGCTCCCACTGCCGGGGAATCCGGCGGACGAAGCGGTTGGGCGCGAAAACCGTGGGATCGTCCACGCCGCCGATTTCAAGGAGCTGTCCGCGTATGTTTACGGTCCGGGTTTCCCCGGAGAGCACGGTGACGCCGTGGGAGGTGAACATTTTCTTGATTGCGTCCAGGCGGCCGGTGCGCTGCTCGTGGTTGCCGGTGACGTAGAAGCAGCGAGTAGAAGGCAGCGTTCTGATCCCTTCCAGAAACTCCCGGGTTCCAACCAAAGGAACCTGGTCGTCAACGATGTCGCCGGCCAAAAGGATCAGGTCCGGGTTGTACTTTCGGAGCGCGTGGACCAGCACCTCCTGCCGGTGCCCGTAGCGGGTGCTGTGCAGGTCGGTGATCAGGGCGATCGTTACCGGCTGCGTGATCAGGTCCGGATACTCATTGTAAATGCGCACGACCGGCGCACGGCTGAAGGCGGTGTTCCGCCAGGATGTTCGTTTCATATCTGACTCCCAATTTCTAAATTCGGCCGGACCCTTCCGGTTATCCGAAAAATTCCGTGAGTTTCTCTTCCATATCCGGGTCGCTGACACAGTAGCCGATGGCCATGCGGCCGCCGGTTTCTGCCGCCAGCATCCGGGCGTTCTCTTTGCCGAAGGCCCCGCACATTTCCAGGCAGCCAAAGCCCTCCGCCAGCAGCTTTTTGGCAGTCTCTTTGGCCTCGTCGATGTCGCGGACCGTTACAAAACGGGTGAGCATCCCGCCGTGAACAAATTCCGCGGTATCGTGTTCTGTGTCGTAATCTCCAAGCACCATCATTGCATATTTTTTCATTGTCTGTTTCCTCCTCAGGATTGATTTTACCGGTCAGTCGGGCAGATTGATAAATAGATCGGAAAGGGTCAGGTTCAGTGCGTCCGCGATCTGTTTGCAGCGCTCCAGAGTGACGCTGTGCTCGCCCCGCTCCAGGCGGCCGTAGTAAGCCCGGCTGATTCCGCACAGCTGCGCGAACTCCTCCTGGGTGTATCTGCGCGCCTCCCGCATTTTGCGCAGCTCGTTTCCAAATCTGACGTTGACATTGTCCGGATCGCGCAAAGAATGTTCCCCCCTAACTCGAGATACGTTTCCTTAATTATACATTGTCGGCAGCCGGAGGCTGTCGATAAGAGATACGTTTCCTTAATTATACCATGCCGGGCGCATTTGGAAAAGAGCTTTCATTTCGATTGTCTAAGGGAGAAAACGTCATATATAACGTTGAATAATATCAAAAACTGCGATATTCTGGTAATACAGATGGCAGCGGAGGCTGCGTATCTGAAATACTACACGTACCGCCGGGAGCGGTGGAAGGAGAAAATCATGGAACATACAAATGACAGAGGAGCGCTGACGCTGAAGTTTCCGGTTCAGTCGTTCCGCAAGATTCCCAACCCCTATCTGAAGGAGGAGGAGGGCGACAAGGAGGCGGCCATGTACGTTGCGATCTGCGACGTGAAGGAGCTTCCGGCCAATATCCCCATGGAGACTAACCCCAGGGAGCAGAGACTGACCACCAACGTAGCCAAAAAGATCAAAAATTCGCTGCTGGACCCGGCGGCATTTGATTTTTATCTGCTGAACCGCGGGCTGCTGCTGTCCGCCAGGACGGTGAGCTTTGACAACTATTCCAACCAGATGACCATTGTGTTCGAGGATCCGGATGTGCACGGAAATGTGGACGGCGGCCACACTTACAAGATCATTCTGGCCAACCGGGATCAGTTGGACCTGGGACAGCAGTATGTGAAACTGGAAATTCTTACGGGTGTGGAGAATATTTTCCAGAATCTGGCAGCCGCCAGAAACACTTCGGTCCAGGTGCAGGATAAGTCCATTGCGGAGTTGGAGAAGCGGTTTGAGATCATCAAGGACGCCATCGGCAGCGAAGCCTTCTCCAAACGGGTGTATTTCAAGGAGAACGACAGCGGGGACATCGATGTGGCGGACTTGCTGGCCATGTTGAATATGTTCAACATCCACAAGTATCCGGGCAAGGAAAATTTTCCCGTAGTGTCCTACAGCGCGAAGAAAAAATGCATCGATTACTACATCGAGTATCACAAGAAGTTTGGGGAGAGCGCGGAAAATCCCTACGTGAAGATGGTGCCGATTATGTGCGACATTTTTAAGCTGTACGACAGGATTGAGATCAGCATGAGCCGCTTTTACCGCCAGAAAAACCAGAGCGGGCGCTATGGCTCGGTGAAGGGGGTGGCTGCGCCCAAGGGCGGCAGGTCCTTAGAGTCCAAGTTTTACGGGAAACAGCTGGATTTGTATTCCCCCACCGGTTTTCTCTACCCGATCCTGGGCGCGTTCCGGGCCCTGGTGAAGGAGGAGAACGGCGTTTACGGCTGGAAAACAGACCCCTTCGCCGTGCTGGAACGGGTGGGCGGCGAGCTGGTGGAGACCACGGTGGAGCGCAGCCGCTCACTGGGCAACAATCCGCAGTCCGTTGGAAAGGACAGCGGAAACTGGAAAACGCTGTATATTACGGTGATGTTTGATATGATGGAACTGTAGGCGGGAGGTTACTGTTCACAGGCAATATCCCGCGAGGCGTTTTTTGTGAGTGGAGCGCAGCGGAAGTCACAGAAAACCCGAGGATAGCGGCGCGAAACGGCGTTTTTTGCCGTTTCTGTGCATCGCGAAGCGTGTTACTGGGAACGGAGTGTACAGTAACGGCGGGGGCTGCGGGATGGCGCGGGAAAGCAAAAAACTTGCCAAATGCGCCCGATCTGTGGTAGAATAGAGTCTATCATCGGAGGGTATGTAATACTCAGATTATATGCCGGATAAGATGGCGGGACGCGCCCGCTGCCTTATCCGGCTTTTGTAGTGCCGGAGGTGGACGCGGTGATGGAGATATGGCAGATGGCCGGTGCGGCTGCGGATTTCCACCTTACGACCGATGAAATGTAAAAGAAATACAATCAGGAGTTGAGAACATGACCAGACAGTTATCCATGACAGAGGGAAAGATCGGCCCGGCGCTGTTGAATTTCGCGGTGCCGGTGCTGATGTCCGGTTTTTTACAGGCGCTGTACGGCGCGGTGGACTTGTTGGTGGTGGGGCGCTACGACAGCTCTGCGGCCGTCTCGGCGGTGGCCACCGGCAGTCAGATGATGCAGACCATCACCGGCGCGGTGCTGGGGCTTTCCATGGGCGGCACGGTATTGATCGGCCACGCCATCGGGGAGAAGGAGCCGGAGAAGGCCGCACGGGCGGTGGGCACGCTGGCGGTGCTGTTCGCCGTGATCGCGGCGGTCTGTACCGCGTTCATGACCCTGGCCACCGGATGGGTGACGGGGCTGCTGCACACTCCCCGGGAGGCGTTTACATATGCCAAACAGTACATATTCATCTGTTCCTCGGGAATCCCGTTCATTATCGGCTACAACGCGGTCAGCAGCATTTTCCGGGGCATCGGGGACTCCAAAACGCCCATGTACCTGGTGGCGGCGGCCTGTCTGGTCAACGTGGTGCTGGATTTTCTGCTGGTGGGCGGGTTTCACATGGGGGCCGCTGGGGCGGCCCTTGCCACCATCGCAGCTCAGGGTTTAAGTTCCTTTCTGTCGCTGTTTATCATCGCCAGGCGGGGATTTCCCTTTGACTTCGGGCGGCGGCATTTTAAGCCAGACTCCCACGCAATGAAGCGGATTCTGCTGGTGGGCACGCCGCTGGCCGTGCAGGACGCTCTGGTCAATATCTCTTTTTTGATCATCACGGTGATCGTCAACACCATGGGCGTGGTGGCTTCGGCCTCCGTGGGCGTGGTGGAGCGGCTCATGGGATTCGCCATGCTGCCGCCCTCGGCCTTCGCCTCCGCCGTGGCGACCATGACGGCCCAGAACATGGGGGCCAACAAGCCGGAGCGGGCCTGGGGCGCGCTTAAGTGCGGCATCGGCTATTCCCTGATCTTCGGAACTGCGGTCTGTATCTACTCCCAGTTCTGGCCTCAGACGTTGACCGGGATTTTCTCAGGCGACCCGCAGGTGATTGCGGCGGCGGCCCAGTATCTGCGCTCTTACGCCCTGGACTGCGTGCTGGTGTGCTTTGTATTCTGCATCAACAGCTATTTTAGCGGCAGCGGCAAGTCCGTGATCACCTTCGCCCACAGCATGGCCGCCACCTTCGGGGTGCGGATTCCCATGTCCTATTTGATCAGCCGGTATGCCACGGGAACGCTGTACTACATGGGACTGGCGGCTCCGGCGGCTTCGGTGCTGTCCATTATGATCTGCGGTGTGATTCTGGCGAAGCAGCAGAGACGGGGAAATGGACGGACAAAGCCCCGGCCCTGATCCGGGACTTATATAGATCATATAGATTCAGGCGGAAAAGCAGGCGCAGCTTTCACGGGAAATATGTCTGTGTTTTGTTCCTTTTGGCTGGCCTTTTGCCCCCAACATCTTTTATAATAGTAATATGATTTTTTGATTTTCGATTACAATACATAGAGAGGACAAAAACGGTGGATAAGACGAAAGACCGTGAAGCGATGAAGATTTCATTCGACAGGGCAAACATCCTTCCCACAGTAAATCCGTTTATCTTACTGATACAGGCATCCACTATGCAAAGAAGATGATGGAGAAATATGGTATCGAGGATTGAAGATGACAACATGGCTATGAAATTATTTGAGCGCATCAGTTCCACATGGGTGCGGCATAGCAAAAGACGGCGCCCTTAGCTTAATGCCCGCCCCCAGGGCAGCGTCCGGATCTACGATGTACTATAAGAAGCTCAGGAGATCGTGCTGGCAGCCTTGCAGATCGGACGGATGTTATTACGCAGTCCAAGATGCAAAAATCAGTACAATGTCTATAAGAACAGGACAAAGAATAATCATCCCGAGGATGAGTAGAAACGAGGTGCTAGATCATGAAAATAAGTGATTTTATCGGTGAAGCTACCGAATATGACAAGAAGGAAATGCTGGAAGAACGCAGGCCCCGAAGCTGGCTGAAAAGCGTGAGTGCCTTTGCAAATGGGATTGGTGGTGCTTTGATTTTTGGCGTGTCTGATGAGGAAATCCTTGTTGGGCTTACGGATGCACGGGCAGTATCCGAAAAAATCAGCGAGACCATTAAAACAAAGATGGATCCTATTCCACAAGTGATTATGGAGAATCACGTCGAGGATGAAAAGGAATTTGTTATCTTAAGAGTTCTGCCCGGTCAGGAAACGCCATATTACTATATCGCAGATGGAAACCGTGTTGCCTATGTCCGTGTTGGCAATGAGAGCATCCCTGCGGATGCGACAGCTTTGAAGCGTCTTGTCCTCCGTGGCACCAATATGACGTATGACAGTGTTGTTTCCTCTTATATGCTCGGGGACTTTTCTTTTACAAAGCTGCGCTCCGTCTATCGGATGAGAACTGGGACAGAACTGTCAGATTCAGACTTTATTTCTTTTGAGTTGGCAGACGAAAGTGGAAAATTGACCAATGCCGGAGCCTTGTTGGCTGACGACTCTCCGATGCGGCACTCCCGTCTGTTCTGCACACGCTGGTATGGGTCGGATAAGGCTTCCGGTGTAATAGAAGCGTTGGACGATAAGGAATACAGCGGATCACTTGTGTCCCTCTTGCAGAATGGGACAGAGTTTGTAAAGAATAATACGAAAAAGCGTTGGAAAAAGACAGGTACGGGCAGAGTGGAAATGCCGGAGTATCCAGAACAGGCGGTACATGAAACCCTTGTCAATGCGCTGATCCACCGTGACTATATGGAAATTGGCAGCGAGGTACACATTGACATTTTTGATGACCGTATGGAGATATATTCTCCTGGCGGTATGTTTGACGGTTCCATTGTGCAAAATCTGGACACCGACAATGTGGCGTCCAAACGCCGCAATCCAGTCATCGCTGATATTTTCAGCCGCATGCACTTTATGGAGCGTCGGGGCAGCGGGTTCAAGAAAATCAAGGCCGATTATCGTCATGCTGTGAATTATCGCAGCGAGGTGGAGCCACTGTTCAAATCAACGCCAACATCATTTTTCGTCACACTTTATAATTTGAATTATAATGTCCCGGTTGAAAAGATGTTAATTGACCCTGAAAAAGTTGCGATTGATGGCAAAAATGTTGCGATTGAGATTGCGATTGAAAAATTAAACGCAAGCCAAAACACAATTAGAAAGGCGATAGTAGTCTTTGAAAAGATGGGGATTGATGGAATTTTTGGTCGTTCCGATATTGCTGCGATAACAAACGATTCTGTTACTGCCGCCGGTAATCTTATCACCAAGCTGAAAAATGCAGGGCTGATTGAAGCTGTCAACGGATATGGAAAAGGGAAATATAAGTTCACAGGACCAAAAGAGTAGAGCGAATGAGGGTGTCGCAAAATCATCAAAATAGATGATTGAGTGGCACCCTTGCTCTGTATATAGAAAAAAATCAGGAAAAAATCATTTTCGATCGACTTTCTCCTGATTTTGGGCATACTTTAATAAGCATACGGTTTTTCTTGTATTTATGCACTCGTTTTTAGATCAAACAAATACCTTCCAGTCCGCTCATTCTGGATTTTTCTATGTAGTTTATTTAGATTGTATCCCATACTCAGCAGGAGAATCTCCAGTTTTACTTTCTTCTTACCCCGCAGCAGGAATCGTTCAAATCCATAGTCATTTTTCAATACACCGAAAGCTCCTTCTACCTGAATCGAGCGATTCATCTGGTACTTAATTCCCTTCTCGCTCTGTATGTTTTGATACGACTCCTCACGCTTCTCCAAAAAGCTTTTGGACACGTACAGACGCTTGTTCCCCTTTGCTTTGGTGCATTTTTCTTTGTAGGGACAGCCGGTGCAGTCCTCACATTCGTATACTGTCACCTCAGACTCATACCCACTTTTGCTGCGCTGCTTTTTCAAAGTAGATTACCCGCAGCTCCTTCCCGGCATGACAGATATAGGTATCGGACTCCTGGTCGTAACCCATGTTTTCCCGTTTACTGATATCCTGTTTAAAACTCCTTTTTTTCCATTTTTCATAGGTTTGAGGTTTGATGTATGGCTGCTGCCCCTCCTCCCGCAGATAGCTGTACCCTTCTTCACTTTCATATCCTGAATCAGCTGTAACACTCGGATCGTTAAAACCCAGCTTCTCTTTCATCTGCCTTAAAAATGGCACCAGCGTCCATACATCGTTTCGATCCTGAAAAATATCGACCGCTACAATGTATTCGCTGTCCACTCCAATCTGTACGTTATACCCTGGCTTTAACTGGGCGTTGCGCATGTGGTCATCTTTCATATGCATAAACGTTGCATCCGGGTCTGTTTTACAGTAGTTGTTCCTTCCCTGGAAGCTGGCTGTATGCCAGTCATAAATGGTCTGACGCTCCAGGTACCTTTGGAACAGCTCCAGATACCGCTGCTCGATGGATTTGCGTTTTCCGCGGCCGTAAACGAACTCTATGTTCCGCTCCCTGCATATCTCCTCCAGAAAACGGCAGATTTTTCGGAGGTCCTGCACCCGGTATTCGGTTCCCACACGGAAGGACTGGATAAACTCCTGGTTTACAAGCCTCACCGCCTCCTGGATTTTAATGAACATTTTTTCTTCCCATTTCCCAACGGATTTTTTCCATACGAACGTGTATTTATTGGCGCAGGCTTCTAATTTCGTCCCGTCAAGAAAGACGGTTTCTTTGGAAAGTTCACCTACCCGTTCCAGACGGTGTACCATCTGATAAAAGAGGTCCTCACATGCCTCCTCCAGAAAACCGGAACGGAACCGGGCAATGGTACTGTGATCCGGCGCTTTTTGTCCGGTTAACAACCACATGAAGTTGATATCCCGTTTACAGGCGGTCTCAATTTTTCTTGATGAATAAATATTTTGGGAATACGCATAGGTCAGGATCTTGAACATGGTCTTTGGATCCACTGCCGGATTTCTGCCTTTGGCAGAGTAAGCCTGATAAAGCTTTGTATAGTCTAAATCCTCCAATTCGTGGCTCAGCAGTCGGACAGAATCATCGTTCGGAACCAGACCTTCCAAACTTAATGGCAAAACCAGTTGATAAGTGCGGCCAAGTTCGGTATAATCTTTAGTAGTGTAATTAGTTATTCGCATACTTAATTATACCACGGATGGCGGACTCTTCGGAGCCCGCTTTTCTGTTTTTGTACAGAAAAGGAGCTGTTGCTCCAGTAGATTATTTATCTACTTTTGCAACAGCCCCTTTGTTAATGCGGCCCATTGCATTCAACAAAAGTCCGGGGACCCGCCCCGGACTCTATCATTATTTCCGTATTGTTTTTCTGAAAACGCCGCTCAAAAATATTTCCCTGGCCGGCGTGTTTCCGGTCTGTCTACTGGCCGGGCATATACACTCCGTCCCCGTTCACCCAATATCCGTCCGGCGTGCGCTGGTTTGCCCACATGGCGCCGGTGGCGGGATCCAGGTAATAGTAGGTTCCGTTTAATTCCAGCCAGCCGGTGCACATGTACCCTTCCGCGTCAAAGTAATACCAGGATCCGTTGATGGGCAGCCACTGGGAGGCGGGATAGGAGCCGTCATTGTAGCGCCACCAGGATCTGACGCCGTCGGCAGCCTTCTGCCAGGAGCCGGAATTGAAGACAAGCTGGGCGGCCTCCTCCGCGGAGACGGACCAGGTGCCGGAGGTGACCCAATCGCTCTTGGAATTGGTTCCGGTTTCCACCGAGCGCACCCGGAACCGGTAGGAGCCGGATTCCGTGATCATACCTGCGAACTGGTACTGGGGGTTCTGGGGGGAGTAGGTGCTGCCGGTGACGCTTCCGTTCTTTAAGAGCTGCACCTGGTAGTATTTAGCTTCCGGGGCTTCCTCCCAGTAACCGAAGCCGTCGTGATTGGTGGACCAGTCCACGTTTGTGGGGGCGGCCACGGAGCCGGTATCGTTGTCCTTGTCGTATACAAAGCGGGCCTTTACGATGACCACGGTCTTGTCGCTGCCGCTCTCATAGCGCACATCCAGGACCTTGATGTCCTCGTAGCTTCCGCCGTACATTTTCACCTTGTAATTGCTCTTGGAGGTGCTGTTAAAATAGTAGTCGTCGCTGTCGGCGGACAGGGTGATTTCAATGATGGGCGGTTTGGAACGGCTCCAGTCGTCGCCGTCGCTGTTGGTCACTTCCACGCCGTCCACAAAACAGTACCCGCTGTCCGTGGTTACGGTCACATCCTCGCTGCTGTCGCCGATGCGGATGCGCGAGTGAACCTCCAGATTCACCTTGCCAATCTTCGTGCGGCTCTCCGCCAATGCGGTCCCCGGCAGCATGGCGGCCAGGAGCGCCGTCGCCAAAAATGCGGATATTGCCTTTTTGATCTGCTTCATACACATAACCTTTCCCTTTCTGAATTGCAGCTGTCTGCAAACATTACGTTGCCTTTTTTTGGTACATTGTCGGCAGCCGCAGGCTGTCGACAAGAGATGCGTTTCCTTAATTGTACATTGTCGGCAGCCGCAGGCTGTCGACAAGAGATACGTTTCCTTAATTGTACATTGTCGGCAGCCGCAGGCTGTCGATAAGAGATGCGTTTCCTTAATTAATTATAGCAAATATTGGGAGAGAATTCTTTACAAATCTCTGAAGGTTCGGAAAATAACTTATAAATTAGTGGAACGGGGCAGGGAGAAAATGAACTCGGTTCCCACGCCCTCGGTGCTGACCACGTCGATATTTTCCCCGTGGGCCTGTATGATCTCCTTTACGATGGAGAGCCCAAGCCCGGTGCCGCGCTTGTCCTTGCCCCGGGAGAGGTCGGTCTTGTAAAAACGCTCCCAGATTTTCTTCAGACTGTCCTTAGGGATGCCGATGCCGGTATCCTTAACGGAGATGAAAATCTTTTCGTAGCGGCTGCTGGCCTGGATGTAGATGGTGGAGTTGTGGTGGCTGAACTTGATCGCGTTGTCGATCAGGTTGTAGAGCACCTGCTGTATTTTCCCAAGGTCCGCATAGACCATCTGAATATTGTCGGAGAATGTGAGGTCAAAGACAATGTTTTTGTTGTCGCAGGTTCCCTCAAAGGACGCGGCCGTGTCCTTGATCACCCGGTTGATGTCAAAATTGGAGCGGGACAGATAGCCCCGGTTGTCCAGAGAGTTGAGGGTGAGCATACTCTCGGTCAGCTTGTGCAGGCGTTCGGTCTCGGAGATCACCCGGGAGAGGTATTTCCCGTACATCTCCGGCGGAATGGTGCCGTCCAGAATGGCCTCCAGATATCCTTTGATGGAGGTCAGAGGGGAGCGGAAGTCGTGGGAGACGTTGGCGATGAAGTTCTTCTGGTATTCCTCCATCTTGTTCAGCTCGTCGGACATGTAATTCAGGGTATTGGCCAGATAACCCATCTCATCGTGGGTGTGCACGGCGATGCGGTAGTCCAGGTTCCCGGCTGCATACTCGTTGGCGCCCACCGTGATCTTGCGCAGGGGCAGATAAACGGTTTTGGTGAACACCAGCAAAATGATGGAGGACAACACGAAGATCAGAAACGAGGTGATGTAAAGGATGTTCAAAACCCCGTTCTGCGCGTCCTTCACCTGGCTCATGGGCAGATGGATCAGCACATAACCGTAGGTGTTGTAATTCCCGGTAATGGGGGCGGAAACGCTGAGCACGTCCTCGGCGAACAGGCTGTTGTAGCGCCCGATGGAGTAGGAACGGTTGCCGATGGCCGTGGGATCGAAATTGTCGATCACGGTGTGCACCCGTGAGCCGCCGGTGCTGTCCACGATAATGGTGCCCTGGCGGTTTACCACCATGACCTCGGCGCCCAGAAACTGGGCCACGGCCCGCAGCTGGGGGGAGGCGTCGGAGAGGTCCTGGGGCTGCCCCTGATACATGGTGCTGTAAGAGGACGCGATCAGGCAGGCCTCGTCGTACAGCGTGTTGGCCCGGCTCTGGATCAGGTAATCCCGCGTCATGCGGGAGGAAAAGGTGGCGATGAAAACAAAGCCCAACAGGCCGAATACCAGATAGCCGAGTATGAATTTTGAATAAAGGGAATGTGTCATTGTTATACCTCGAAACTGTGCGTGTCGGAAAATCCCGCTTATTCGGTGGGTGCCATGAGGATTCTTCCGGTGCCGCGGTACACGTTAACCAGGCCTTCGCCGGAGACCGCGGAGCCCATCAGGGACTTGGAGGAGCGCTCAACGGTGAACTTTAAAGAGTTGGACCAGGCGATGGCCATGTTGCCGTCGATCTTCACCTCGTCGTCCTGCAGATTAAATTCAATCAGCTCATCCCGGGGCACCGGGCTTTCCAGGACGGCGATACCGCTGCCGCTGAGGCAGAGGTTGAAAAGCCCCTCTTTTCCGGCTACCGCCGAGGACAGCGTGGATCTCGCCACCACATTCTGTTTGATTCCGGAGTCGCAGGCCAGGAACAAGCCGTCCTCCAACACCAGGCTGCCCCACTCGGACACTTCCTCCAGGAGAATGTACTTGTAGGTGGGCTCCAGCATGATCAGGCCCGTTCCGGTGTACTCCGGCTTGACGGCGGCCTCTTTGGTTACCTTGGAGGCGATGGCTTTACCGAAAAAGTCTCCGACGCCCTTGATCCCGGACCCCATTTTCACGTTTCCGGCGGTCCACTGCATGGCGCCTGCCTGGACGGTAAAACCGTTGTTTTTCAGTTCGATCAGCACCTGGCGCTTGCGGATGTTCATCTCGGCGGCAAAGTAGGCGTTCATGGCGGAACCGGGGGTGACGCTTAAATCGCGCTGGTGCTCGAATACTTTTATGTTTCCGCGCTCGGCGATCTGTGTCATATTGGAGTTATTGTAAAGATTCTGATAAGTGATCATGGTTGACCCTCCTGGTTTTATACTGTGGAATCCAGGGCCGCGGCCCCGCTTCTCTATCATAACACGGTCCGGTGTCCCTGTAAATGAAGAAGCGGGCCTGCTTTTTACATTTACTTTTTTCACTGTATTTGATACAATGAATCAAACCGCAGCTAGGAGGTAATGAGATGGAAGAAATGGTAAATCAGAGCAAAGGAATGGCGATTGCATCCATGGTTCTGGGAATCGTGGGCCTGGTGCTGTCCTGTCTGGTGATCGGGATTATTCCCTGCGTGATCGGCCTGATTCTGGGAATTGTGGTACTGGTGAAGCAGAAGGCCGGCCAGGGGATGGCCATCGCGGGCATCGTCACATCCCTGATCGGGATCGCTTTATTCATTATGGTGCTGATCGGATTCGGTTCTGCTATGAGTCAGTTAGAAAGCGAAGTTATGCATCAGCGGATCGGGGCCGTCGGAGAGGCATGGGAAAGCGCAGTGGAATACGGCCGGGATTTTGAGGCGGCGGTCCGGCAGTTTTGACGGTGGAACAGCCGGGACAGCGTTAAGGCAGAGATAAAACAGGTGAGGCGGGATCCGTTGGGAATCCCGCCTTATTGATTGTGAAGAACGGCAGGCGCAGCCCGCGGGGGCCGCCTGCCGTTCGCCTGTATTTTGTTCGCCTCGGACCGTCCGGACAGGGATATTTGCCGCCAGGCTTACCGCTTTACCTCGAATTTGTAACCGATGCCCCACACCGTGGTGATGGCCCAGTTGGCGTGGTCCTTGATCTTCTCCCGCAGACGCTTGATATGTACGTCCACGGTGCGGGTGTCGCCGATGTACTCGTAGCCCCAGATGTGATCCAGAAGCTGCTCGCGGGTGAATACCTGGTTGGGCGAGGCCGCCAGGAAATAGAGCAATTCCAACTCCTTGGGGGGCATTTCCACGGAGTGGCCGCGGTAGATCACGGAGTAGTTGGTCAGGTTCACGATCAGGTCCGGGTACTCCACGTACTCGCCCTGCTGCTCGGAGGCGGAGGGGGCGGGAGCGGGGGCCACCTGGTAGCGGCGCAGCACCGCCTTGACGCGGGCAACCAGCTCCTTGGAGTCAAAGGGCTTGATCATGTAGTCGTCTGCGCCCAGCTCCAGGCCCAGAACCTTGTCAAAGATTTCGCCCTTGGCGCTGAGCATGATAATGGGCACCTGGGAAGAGGTGCGCAGCTCCCGGCATACCTGGTAGCCGTCCATTCCAGGGAGCATCAGGTCCAGCAGGACCAGATTGGGCTTGAAATCGGGAAATACCCGCAGGGCTTCCTCACCGTCCCCCACGATCATAGTTTCATAACATTCTTTCATCAGATAGAGGGAGATCAGCTCCGCGATGTTCGCGTCGTCGTCCACAATCAAAATCCTCTGTTTTTCTGCCATAATAATTTACTCCTCCTTAAAACATGCTGTCTGGCGGTTACTTAAATGTTACGATTGTCACGCCGGAATCTCCTTCACCAAAGACGCCCAGGCGGAATTCTTTTACATATTTCAGCTTTTTGAGCCGGGTGTGGACGGCATTTTTCAGCGCCCCGGTGCCGCGGCCGTGAACCACGCGGACCGTGGTGAGGTGGGCCAGGTAGGCGTCGTCCAGGTATTTTTCCATCACGGGCATGGCCTCGTCCACCGTCATGCCGATCAGGTTTACCTCCGGGGAAATGGAGGCGGATTTCGATACTTTGATGTTGCTGCTTCCGGTGCCGCGCCCCTTGCCGGAGAATTTGCCGCCGCCGGAGGACGGGATGGAAGGCCCGGTGATGTCCTGCTCGGGCAGCAGCTCCAGATCCTTTACGTTCACCAGGGAACGGAGGATGCCCATCTGCACATAGAGGTCGCCCCGGGCGTTGGGCAGGGTGCTGACCGTGCCTTTTAATCCCATGGAAAGGACTTTGACGCCGTCCCCGACCTTCAGTTTCTTGGGGGAAATGGGCTGGCTGGGACCTTTGGCCTTGATGGCCAGCTTGTCGTCGGCCTCCTTTAATTTCTCGCGCAGCTTTGCGCGCTGGGCTTCCAGCTGTTTGTTCAGGCCGGAGTCCGCGGAGAGCTTGTTGATCTGCTTGATGGTCTGATCCGCCGTCTCCTTGGCCTCCCGGAGAATCCGCTGGGCCTCCTCGGCGGCATTTTTCAGCAGCTTATCCTTGCGCTCGTCCAGGCGCTCCTCCTTCTGGGTCAGGCGGGCCTTCAACTGGGCGATCTCGTCCTTGTAGGCCTTTAACTCCTCCTGCTCCTTCTCGATGGTCAGACGGCTTTTTTCCAGGCTGGAGAGCAGGTCCTCAAAGGATTCGTCCTTGGCCTCCAGGTGGGTTTTAGCGTCGTCGATGATATAGTCGGGCAGCCCCAGCTTGCTGGAAATGGCGAAGGCGTTGCTCTTTCCGGGAACGCCGATCAGCAGTCGGTAGGTAGGCTGCAGGGTTTCCACGTTGAACTCGCAGCTGGCATTTTCCACGCCGGGAGCGCTGAGGGCGAATACCTTCAGCTCGCTGTAGTGGGTGGTGGCCATGGTGCGGCATTTCATGTTGTGCAGGAAGCTTAAAATGGCGATGGCAAGGGCGGCGCCCTCGGTGGGGTCCGTGCCTGCGCCCAGCTCGTCGAAGAGGCACAGGGACCGGGAATCCGCCTCGCCCAGAATCCGCACGATGTTGGTCATGTGGGCGGAGAAGGTGCTCAGGCTCTGCTCGATGCTCTGCTCGTCGCCGATGTCCGCGAATACCTGGTCGAACACCGCAAGCTCGGAGCCTTCCCAGGCGGGGATGTGGAGTCCTGCCTGGCCCATAAGGGTGAACAGGCCCACGGTCTTTAAGGAGACTGTCTTGCCGCCCGTGTTGGGGCCGGTGACGATCAGCAGGTCGAAATCCTTACCGAGCCAAACGCTTATGGGAACCACGGTCTTGGGGTCTAAGAGCGGATGCCGGCCGTCCTTGATGTGGATGTAGCCGCGGTCGTTGAATACCGGGGCGCTGCAGCGGTAGTGCCGGGCCAGGGCGGACTTGGCGAAAATGAAGTCCAGCTGGGCCAAAAGCTGCATGTCGATGGCCAGGTCCTCGCAGTGAGGAGCGGCCTGGTTGCTTAAATCGGCCAGCACTGCCTCGATCTCCTTCTGCTCGCGGATTTCCAGCTCGCGGATCTCGTTGTTCAGGCGCACAATGGCCATGGGCTCGATGAACAGGGTGGAGCCGGTGGCCGACTGGTCGTGAACCATGCCGGGAACCTGGTTCTTGTACTCGGATTTGACGGGCAGGCAGTAGCGGCCGTCGCGCATGGTAATCACCGCATCCTGCAAATAGGTGCGGTTGGAATTCAAAATGGAGTTCAGCTGGGTGTGGATCTTGTCCGCGGCCAGCTTCATGGCCCGGCGCACATGGGAGAGCCCGGGGCTGGCGTCGTCCGCCACCTCGTCCTCGCTGAGGATGCAGCGCTTGATCTCCTGATTCAGCGGAGTCAGCGGCTCCAGGGCGGCGAACATGGGCTCTAAGGAGTCGGACAGGCCGTCATTTTCCTCGTCCACGTCCTCGTGGCGGCCGTAGGCCTTAGCCCGGGCGGAACAGGTGAGCAGAGAGCTGATGGAGAGCAGCTCCGGGATGCTTAAGGAACTGCCGATCTCCAGGCGTTTTAAGGAGTCGCCGATGTCGCGGACTCCGGAGAAGGAGACGGTGCCTTTTAAGCGCACCCGGTTGACCGCGTCCGTGGTCTGCTGCTGCCAGGTGCGGATCTCCTCCAGGTCCGAGGAGGGCTCTAAGGCCGCGCAGAGGGCTTTTCCCAGGGGGGAAGCCGCGTACTCGGTGAGCTGGGCGATGATTTTATGGTATTCCAAGGTTTTTAACGCTTTTTGATTCATGAATTTCACCTATAATAAACGTATAATTTGCGTGGTTTGGCGGGGCTTTTTTGGCGCAGAGCGCCATATACAGTATATCATAAAATCGGATATTTACTATCATTTTTAATATCTTTTCATATTTACGAGCTTGCATAAAGAGTAGAAGAAACGTATAATAGGGATATGTGATTTTTTTGAGCATACCAGATTCTTGACAGGGAGGGTTTCTATGCCGGAAAAGAATGGGGACAAGCCTCACCGTTTTATTAATGAAAAAATTGTCCGCCAGCCTCTGTCCAAACGGCAGATTGCCAGACGCATTTTTCTGACTGCGTTCTGCGGGATTTTGTTCGGCGTGCTGGCGGCTGTTTGTTTTGTTGTGTCCAAGCCCCTGGCAGAGCGCTATCTGGGTCAGGAAACGCCGGAGGAGAGCAGTCAGATTACCATTCCCAAGGACGAGCCGGAGACGAGCACTACAGCGGTGGAGACTACAGCGGCGTCCAGCCAGCCTGTCCAGGAGACGGAGCCGATTTCGCAGATCGTTAAATCTGAGATGGAAAATTACCAGTACACGGTAGACGACTTAAACACTATGTACGCCAGCCTGCGGTCTGTGGCCACGGAGGTGGGAAAGGGCGTTGTGGCGGTCCATTCCATCCAGCACCAGGTGGACTGGTTTGACAATCCCATCGAGACCACCGGGCAGTACGCGGGGGTGTTGATCGCCAAGACCAAGGCGGAAGCTCTGATTCTCACGCCGGAGGAGGCCATTGAGGCGGCGGATTCCATTGAAGTAGTATTTCAGGACGGCACAGTCGTGCCGGGAAAGATAAAACAGCGGGACACCGTGGCCAACATGGCGGTAGTGAGCATCGAGCTGTCGACGCTCACGAACGACCAGACCAAGAAGCTGACCGAGGTAGAGCTGGGCAATTCCTACTCCGTGAAGCAGGGCGACATGGTGATCGCCGTGGGTGGACCTGCGGGCATCGTTCATTCCACAGACTATGGTTTCGTGTCCTATGTGGTGAAGAATGTCCAGGCGGTGGACGGCATCTCAAGGGTGTTTTACTCGGATGTCCAGTCCAATTCCGGGATGGGGACCTTTATCCTCAACACCAACGGCCAGCTGGTCGGCTGGGTGACGGACAAGTACGACCGGGAAGGCGAGTGCAACATGACCACCATTGCCTCCATTTCCGACTATAAGGGCGTGCTTCAGAACCTGAGCAACGGCTTCGCGGCCCCGTATTTTGGAATCCGCGGGCAGGAGGTGAACTCCGCCATGGAGGAGAGCGGCCTTCCCCAGGGGATTTATGTGACCGATTGTATTGCGGACAGTCCTGCGTACAACGCGGGAATCCAGCCGGGGGATATCATCACCTGGATCAACGGCTCCAAGACCAACACCATGAAGGATTTCCAGAATCAGGTGGAATCCCTGAAGCCGGGGGACAAGGTGAATGTTGCAGTGCAGCGGAACGGGAAGGACTCCTATAAGGAAATTGAGTATCCGGTGACCATTGGGGCGAGGTAAAATGGTGGCGGAGCTGCCTGCTGCCGGGGCTGGCCTGTTGCCGGGCCGACCTGTGAGTTGACATAAAAAAGAGATTTGGAAAGGAATCAAAATAATGAAATATATTGATACACTCAGGGAGGGTATGCACACCACGGATGTGTACCTGTGCAAGAACAAACAGATCGCCGTGACCAAGAACGGTAAGGAATACGGCAATCTGGTGCTGCAGGACAAGACGGGTACCATCGATGCCAAGATCTGGGATTTAAATTCCCCGGGAGTGGGCGAATTTGAGACCATGGACTACGTGCACGTGGAAGCGGATGTGACCCTGTTCCAGAATTCCCACCAGCTGAACGTTCGGCGGATCCGACGGGCGTCCGAGGGGGAGTACGTGGAGGCGGATTACCTGCCTGTATCAAAGAAAAATATCGACAAGATGTACGAGGAGCTGCTGGGCTTCATCGCCAGCGTGAAGAATCCTCATCTGAACCAGCTTCTGAGCAAGTTTTTTGTGGAGAGCCCGGCATTTGCCAAGGCCTTCAAGTTCCACTCCGCGGCTAAGAGCGTACACCATGGTTTTGTGGGCGGACTGTTGGAGCACACGCTGAGCGTGGTAAAGCTGTGCGATTATTATGCGGGGTATTATCCGCAGTTAAACCGGGATTTGCTGATTACCGCGGCGATTTTCCATGATTTAGGGAAAACGCGGGAGCTGTCAACATTTCCGGAGAATGACTATACGGACGACGGGCAGCTTTTAGGGCATATTATTATCGGAACCGAGATGGTGGGGCGCATGATCCGCGCGATCCCGGGATTCCCGGAGCGGACGGCGGTGGAGCTAAAGCACTGTATTCTGGCCCACCACGGGGAGCTGGAGTACGGCTCGCCGAAGAAACCGGCGCTGCTGGAAGCTCTGGCCCTGAATTTCGCGGACAACACGGACGCGAAGATGGAGACCATGATCGAGGCGTTAAACGCAGGCGGCGAGAATACGGGGTGGTTGGGATATAACCGGCTGCTGGAGACGAATATCCGAAAGACGACGGAATTGTAGAACGCGCTGTACATAAAAATTGGCTTTATAATAATGAATGAAAGTGTGTAGGCCGGAAAACATACGGTAACGGCATGGGCCGGGTATGTTTTCCGGCTTGCGTCGGTTTTGGGAAGAGGAGATTTGAGAAGATGAAGAAGAATGACGAGTTTGTGGTGGCGATTGAGGATATGAGCGAGGACGGCGCGGGGATCGGCCGAGTGGACGGATATATCTGGTTTATTAAGGACACCGTGATTGGGGACGTGGTGAGGGCCGGGGTCATGAAGATGAAAAAGACCTATGGATTTGCGCGGCTGATCGAGGTGGTGGAACCGTCGAAAGATCGCGTGGGGCCCAGGTGTCCGGTGGCGCGGCAGTGCGGGGGCTGCCAGCTGCAGATGATGGATTATGAGGCGCAGCTGAGGTTTAAGGAGCGGAAGATTTATAATAATTTGAAGCGGATTGGGGGGATGGAGAATTTGAGGCTGCCGGGGGAGGAATGCGGGAGCGAGGATGAAGGGGCTGGGACGGGCGAAAGGGCCGGAGCGGATGGCCGGAAGATCGTGCGGATGGAGCCGATTATGGGGATGGAGGAGCCGTGGCGGTACCGGAATAAGGCGCAGTTCCCCTTTGGGGTGAGTAAGGATGGGAGAGTGATTACCGGATTTTATGCGGGGCGGACCCATTCTATAATTGAAAACGAGGATTGTCTGCTGGGGGTGGAAGAGAACCGGGAGATATTGCGGATTGTCCGGGAGTTTATGGAGGAATTTGGGGTGAAGCCCTATGATGAGGAAGGGCATCGGGGGCTGGTGCGGCATTGTCTGATTCGGAAGGGGTTTGCCACCGGGGAGATTATGGTATGTCTGGTGGTGAACGGGAGGAAGCTGCCGAAGGATGAGGTTCTGGTGGAACGGCTGCGGCAGGTGGACGGGATGACCAGTATTTCGCTCTGCGTGAATACGGAGAAAACCAATGTGATTCTCGGGGATGAGGTGGTGAATCTCTGGGGGCCGGGGTATATTACGGATTATATCGGGGATGTGAAGTATCAGATTTCGCCGCTGTCGTTTTATCAGGTGAATCCGGCGCAGACGGTGAAATTGTACGGCACAGCGCTGGAGTATGCGGGACTGACGGGGGAAGAGACGGTCTGGGATTTGTACTGTGGGATCGGGACGATTTCGTTGTTTCTGGCGCAGAAGGCGAAAAAGGTTTATGGGGTGGAGATTGTGCCACAGGCCATCGAGGACGCCAGGCGGAACACAGAGATTAATGGGATTGAGAACGTGGAGTTTTTTGTGGGGAAGGCGGAGGAAGTGCTGCCAAGGGAGTTTGAGGAGAAGCAGATTTATGCGGACGTGATCGTGGTGGACCCGCCAAGGAAGGGGTGCGACCAGGTTTGTTTGGATACGATTGTGAAGATGGGGCCGAAGAGGGTGGTGTATGTGAGTTGTGACTCGGCGACGTTGGGGAGAGATGTGAAGTATTTGGGGGAGAGAGGGTTTGTGGTGGAGAGGGTTAGAGGGTGTGATATGTTTGGGGGGACGGGGCATGTCGAGACGGTAATAATGATGCGGAATTGTGGTTTACAAAATAAGAATTAAATATGCTCTATAACTTTATAAATAGTTATTTATTTAGTGCTAAAAAGAGTATCTAAAATAAAATGTAATATATCGCATAAAATTACAAAGGAGAATTTTTTATATGAATGATCAACTGCTTTCTCTACAAAGAATTTTTACAGATCGGCTATTCCGGATTCCAGATTACCAACGTGGCTATGCATGAACCAATTAAAAGAGGAGGTGCAGATGATGAAACAGACAGAAGAGCAGTTGGATCGTGTTTCATGAAGACAGTGAGATAAATGGGAAAATAAAGTGAAAAAGAGTACAATAAATTGAAATTTAGCAATTCTGAAAGAAAGGGAGCTTTTTATGGAAGAAATCATTAGAAAGCGTGAAATTCCTTCTATGCCAGAGGAAATTAAGATTGAAATGGCAGGGTATGGCGCTCTCTCTAGTCAGACAATCAAAGATATTTCAGAGGCATGCGTCCAGGATATTGTGGAAAAAGTTCGTACCGGGAAATCTTACAGTGTGATGCTGGCGCCAGATGAGAATGGCGAAGATGGCTATTTAATGTTAGAGTCCTCTCCTGACCTTATTTTTTTACAAATCTGGGATGCAGAAGCAGAAATTGCTTGGTCCTGCTTTAATCCGGAATTTCTGGATTCCGATGAGGAGGCGCCTATTGTGCCAAGTGATGGGCAGTCCGTTTTCCCTTTGAAATGTACCATGCGTGATCGAGAGATGGCTGCAAAATGCGTGGAGTGGTATGCTTATACTTGTGAGCCATATCCTGGCATGGACTGGCTGAAGGAAACACAGGAATAAAATATTCCAGCGTATAGACCCATGAAAATTAGAATTTACGGAGAAAAGTATGGGGATTATCAGTACAAATAGAGGGGATTTTATTTTTCGATCAGCAGATGATGCAATAAAGTTTGTACAGGCAGCGCCACAGGAAGAAAGTGATATATGGATTAGCGGTGAACAGCCGTATCCCTGCATATCTGTCTGTATCAATGGAAAATATGCCGCCGTTCATTTTTTTCAAAATGATGAAGGCGATATGTGGTTGTCCTATAATGATAAAAATCAAAAGGAAGTTACTTTTATTGCAGGCGGGGATGAGTGGAAACCCGATGTGAATGCGATTATTTCTTTACCCGAGGTGTTTTCCTGTATTAAGGAATTTTTAGATACTTATGAAAGACCAACCTGTATTCAATGGCAGGCGCTATAACGTAGAATTGAACGATATGAGAGGCGGAAATAATGCTCATTGGAAATCCGGATAAGTTTGCATTTCTTTTAGAAATTGTACCTGAATGGAGTGATGATACTTTTATCAATGGCATGCTTTATGTTTTCATCAACGGAGCGCAGTACCCTAAAACATTGAGGACGACTACTTTGAGCGATGACATCTACTATTTAGTTGATAATTCGTCATTTATCCATCCAAAGATAAATGACGAATTATTTTCATTAGATGCAAAGATTTTATTTGAGAAACTATGCGAAATAACATTCCCTTCGGCTATGGAAGATAATAACGATTTTGACTATTAGATATATATTGTTTCTTCAAAAATGTCAATAAAAATTCTTGTTGGACATTATATTGATAACGATCAAATCTATTTTGATGATGAAGTATCGATGGATTTTGAGGAATTTGAGGTAATAAAGCAGAAGATGCAAAATTATTATCTTAAGTATATCAAACAGTAGACTTTGAATTCGTGAGGAGCATTCTCTTATGAAAACATGAATGTATCTTTATTGAGATAGGCTATATTACAAGCATTGGGCTTAATATGAGCAATAATAAAATATGGAGAGAAAGATGTTAAGGATTGTGTACACAAGGTAGAATATACATTACCATTTGGTGGTGAATGGTACACAATAAATGGTGGTGTTACACAAAACACATCTTATTCATGTGAAGTGCTGCCGCAACGTTTCACATATGATTATGCGATTGTAGATGATAAAGGTGAGAGCTGCTTTGGGGATAAAAAGGATTTAGGCAGCTACTATGGTTATGGAAAAATATACTTGCTCCAGCAGACGGTGTGGTTGTTTCATAGAAAACAAGGTTTCCGAAGTCGCATAATGGATAATGGACAGACTGATCCGGATATATCTGATATAGCGGGCAATCGAATTATTATGAAACATTCTTCTAAATGAATATAGCGCGATTTGTTATCTTAAGCCTAAACGTGTAATGGTAAAATACTTAAGAAAAATGATATGCAGGCAAATTTCAGTTTATAGAAAAGAACAATGTTATCGGGTCAGCCGCTTTTTTGAAACATACCATAAGTCCTTTTATATATGGGAGGCGGTATTATGGTAACCTGTTAGAATCAAAATAGGGCCGATGATTGGCTTCTGTTTTTCTGGATTTGCCAATCAGACACCGGATGCTCACTCATGGACATCTGCTGGACCGGATCGGGATTCGCAGGTATCTGGCATTCGGATTAATGGAACAGGTTACCTGCGGCGGGGAAACGTATTATTATAAATAAATCAAAAAGCAGGAGGTAAAAATAACATGCCGGATCGAATCGCGGGGAATCCGCCCGCGGCGCCAATTCCTCAAGAGCGGATTTGCAGAAGCTGCGGACGAACGTTTATATTAAGGCAAAATGAGCAGGAGGTCTTTTCCGCCCGGGGATGGGATCTGCCCAAGATTTGTATGGAATGTAATCGGGCGGCCGGAGAACAACGGGAGAGAGAACGGCAGCAGGAGGAGGATCAGAGATGGCGTCAGAAAAAGGAGAGGGAACAAGCGATTTTTCATGATCGTTTGAAGACGTGGAAGGTTGTATCAAGAGAAAACATAATTCCGGATAACGATCAGGTTTTGTACATACTTGGAAATGGATTTGACTTGATGCACGGAGTCCGTTCCAGCTATTACGCATTCAGGGATTCGCTTGGGAAAGAGAGCCGTCTCCGAATGTCTCTGGAAAATTTCTGGACGCCGGATGATATCTGGGCGGATTTTGAGAATGCGCTTGCTCATTTTGATATGAAAGCCATGGGAGGCCGGCATATTGTTGACAGCTGGTTGGACCTATTTGACGCATATGCAGACGAGGCCAGCGCAGCCCAATTTTATATCGCAGCGGAAGCGGCGGCGAATCCGATCCTGACCGTTCGCGATGAACTTCAGGATCAATTCCGCAGGTGGATCGAATTACTGACGGTTGGGACGGAGGACAGACCGCTTCGCAATCTGTTCCGAAATGGTAAGGTGTTGTGTTTCAACTACACGGAGTTTGTGGAAGCGCTGTATGGGATTGATGAAAATCAAGTGTGCTACATTCACGGCTGCCGCAGAAACAATAAAAGCCATCCTAACGAACGTCTGATTTTGGGACATATGCCTGGGGCAAGCGACCATTCGTATGAGTTTCAAGAGGAACCTTTCAAGCCGGTCAGAAACCCGCAGGAACAATATTTATTGGAGGCGGCCCAGGATCAGGTGTTTCGGCTGGCTGCTGAGAGCGACGAGACCATGACCAAGAATTGCGGCGACATTATCGCAAAGCATGAGGCTTTTTTCAGAAGCTTGGCAGGTATTCAAACTATCATCGTGATTGGTCACTCCCTGTCACCTGTTGACTGGGACTATTTTGCAAAGGTGGCTTCCGCAGTCTCCGGCTCGAAGGGAGTTCGTTGGTTTTTTGGATGCCATGGCCTGCGTGATTTGGAAAACTTGGAGGCGTTGCTTGGAACGCTTGAGATTGAACGTTCAGATGTGTCCATTTTTCAAACGGATGATATCCGGGTGACGCCAATCGGGAACGGAAATACTGCGCCTGCGGTTAAGAGACGGTCGAGCGGGAAAACACACGTCAAATCGTCATCGAATGGTCAGTGGGCCACCAAAAGCGCGGGCTGCTCATTGAAGATACTCGATCAGAAGAACGGAAAGGTGGTCTACGAAGCGGCGGTGTCGTCTATGATCAGCGATGCCTTTATTACGCCAGGCGGCGAATGCGTTTTTGTAGTCATACGCGGGAGCGATCCGGGAATTTTGTTGTTTGGCTTTGAAGATAACCGATGGCGCTTTGTTGGGGAGCTTGAAAGAATACAACACCAGAATCTCATAAATCCCAGGTTGAGCCGTGTTTTTTTGACACAAGAGAACGTTACATTTGTCTACAACAACCGCGTTCGGAAATATGATCTCAGGAATGGAAGGCTTATCTCCAATCGAGGCGTGCGGGGCGCCAGAAATTATATTTATGAAGGAGAGGAGATTACTCGATTTTTCAAGGCGGAGAGATCGTATGGACGCATTTCCGGATAAACTTTGTGAACTGGAATTATATAACTATTTTCCAGAGGCATGCGAGGATAGAAACTGGCTGAATTTCAAAAGCGGTAAAGTGAAGCGGTGTCTGCGGGAGCAGCAGACCTTCAGCAGCTTTAAAAGTTAAGGCAGCCCGCCCATCATTTTTCCACCAAACGCTAGGAAATCCCCACCGTTTGTGCTATACTGGGAGATACTTACAAAGAGAAGGGGAGGCAGGCAATTATGGACAAAGTGATTACAGTGAGCCGTGAATTCGGCAGTGGCGGCCGGGAATTGGGGGTACGCCTGGCGGAACATTTTGGGATTCCCTTTTACGATAAGGAGCTGATCTCCATGGCGGCGGATCACGCCGATATGGCGGAGACGGCGTTCCAGCACTACGACGAGAAGCTTCCGGACATGCATGATCCGTTGGACCGCCATTATTATAATCCGTTTTCCGCGGTGTACAAGGTGCCTATGTCGGATCAGATTTTTGTGGCGCAGTCCAGTTTTATCCGCCGTCTTGCGGAGCAGGGACCCTGTGTGATTGTGGGACGTTGCGCGGACCGGGTGCTGACGGACAGCGTTAACCTGTTCATCTACGCGAAGATGAAGGACCGGGTGACGCGTATGGTATCCCTGGAGCCGGAGGCCGATCCACAGGAGATGGAGAAGCGGATCCGCGAGGTGGACCGCAAGCGTAAGGATTATTACCAGTATTATACCGGGGCTCAGTGGGGCAGGGCTCAGAATTATCACCTGTGCGTGGAGAGCGGACTGGTGGGCGTGGACGGCTGCCTGCGGGCGGCGTTGGCGTATCTGGGTGAGAATTGATGTGAACGATAGCCGCGTTTACGTGTTATCAAAGCGGATTTTTTAAAG
>OLPX01000831.1_pt1 | contig 25319 bp, 21 predicted proteins | sample 1672491 | NCBI WGS metagenome assembly OLPX01 (sample SAMEA3136692, study PRJEB25190) | human gut metagenome | biome: human gut; feature: human-associated habitat; material: faeces | place: Austria | collected 2013 | reverse complement strand
TGATGGTAAAAGGGGAGTTTGAACGGCAGATGGAGGGATACCGCCTCATGGCCCGATATAGCCGCCCCCGTGGAGCTGCAAAATCACCCGGCCCGTCACCACGCCCTCGGGCCTCAGATACTCCATGAGAAAATCATCTTTCTCGATAATCTCATACTGGTATCCCGCCGGGCACACCCAGGCCGGCTCCACGGGGTTTTTGCGGAACTCCCCGGTCTTGATGGGCCGCCCGAAGGTGGTTCCCGTCACATCCTGAATCATATCGCGGATCAGTGCTCCCCGCACGCTAACGCTCTTGTCTCGCATCGTACCTCCATCTTGTTGATGTTGAAATTGTCTGTCTCACCTCACAGGTGAAATCTCCTGATCAGCTCATTTTTCACACGCCGGTCCCCCAAAAGCACCGTCATGGTCAGGATCAGCACGGAGAGAATCACCGTGATAATCGCCATCACCGGCTGGGTGATAAATCCCGCGGCCCACAGGGCGATGGGAATAAATGAAAACAGCGTGATCGCAATCTGATACATAAAATAGCTCTGCCAGTTCATCCGGTTCACCAGGATCAAAAACACGATGGCGATATCCGCGAACAGGATAATGCTTGGAATCCCATAATTCACCGACCACCCCTGATACCCCAGCACATGGTCCGTCACCAGCAGCAGCACCGCCATCCCCAGCGTCTCAATCATCAGGGATTTCCCCAGGTTGGCGTGCCGCAAAATGGAATAGCGCATGGTCAGACCCGCGTAGGCTATGCCGAAAATGGCGATCACGGACCACCAAAGTCCGGAGTAGGTGGCCAGATTGACCACCCCCACGATCACAGCCGCCGCGGCCAGAACCGCGTAGAATATCCAAACCAGTTTTTTCCATTTACTGATATCATATCCGATTTCGGGGTAGTTCTTCTGATCCGCCTCCGGCATGGCGATCCCGTTGCTCTCGAACTGCGCCTTCACGCCGTCCCCCTCCAGCTTTCCGAAAAACCGTCTCTGAAGCCGGGCGTCTGCGAACACGGTGGTGAAGGAGATCACCATGTCCTCGCCGTAGGAACAGATCCCGCACTTCACCGGCTGCTGCCTGGACACGCCGATGATCAGGTGGAAGCCCTCCACCTCGTCCCGATATTCCTCGTCCACGGATATGGGCCCGATATTGGATAAGGTAATGGTGTGCGCCCGGTCGTTCCGCCGGAAAATGAACCCCAGCGCCGCCCATTTTACACACAGCGGGATAATCCGCACATACCATTTTTTCTCGTTGGAAACGTTGTAGGAGATGGTCTCCTCCAGCTTCTCCTTCACAATCTTCTCGTCCATCTGCCCGCTCACCAGCTCTAATATCCGCTCAAAAGCCATGTGGGCCTCGTCGGGCTTAAAATCGATGGCCGTCACCGCGAAGAAATTGGACATGGTCCGGGAGCCGAAGAAGGCCCGCAGATTGATGGGCAGGTTCACCCCGATATGCCGGTCGCAGGGCTGTCCCTCCAGGTATTCCTCATAAATGGACCAGATCAGGCAGGCGGCCAGGTATTTGGTGATGCTGACGCCGTACCGTTTGCAGACCGCTTTCAGCTCCGGCACCTTTACCTTGCCGTGAATTACATTTTCCGCGCCCAGCTCCAGCTCCTCCCCGCCAAGCTGCACCGCCCGCTCGGAACTGTAGCGCTTCTTGGGAAGCTTGCGGTAATTCTTCAGATAGCTGTCCTCCGGCTCGACGGCATTTTCCTCCGGCATCGGCTTCAGTTCCTGCACGTCTCCCCGTTTTAATTGCAGATACCGGGTGACCAGCGCCCGGATGAAGAGCACCGCCCCCATGCCGTCGGTGACCGCGTGGAACACCTCAAAATGAATCCGATGCTTGTAGTAGGACACCCGGAACAGAAACAGCTGGTTGCTCTTGGGATCGATATAGCGGCAGGGATAACCGCTCTCCTGCTCGATGAGCGGCGTGCGCTTATTTGACTCGAAATAATACCAGAAAAAGCCCCGCTTAAGCTTGACCTGAAAGCCCTCAAAATGAGGCAGCACGTCCTCTAAGGCCCGCTGCAGCAGCTCCGGCCGCACGTCCTCCTTCAGAGTCGCGGTGATGCGGAACACATTGCTCAGGTTTTCATTTGCAATCAACGGGAAGATTTTACCGGTGTTGTCCAGCCTGCGCCACCACTTCCCCTGTGGATTTTTCTTCATGCTTTCACTTCTCCCAGCTTCTTCTATGTTATATCATCCTGCGATGTGGCTTTGGGTATGCGTTGTTCTCTCCAGGTAGATTTTATAATTAATAGTATATCATACCAACCCTAAAAATAAAAACGATTCATCTACTTTCTTAACCATCACAAAAAATCCGGCTTTTGAACCAGCCAAACCGCTGGCAAAAGCCGGACTTTCACTTATATTTATATGACAATTCCAAAAATAAATCCGATCACCGCCACAATACAGAACACGGCAGGCGTGGCCTTAAACATCAGCTGGCCAAACAGCGTATTCCGCTCCTTCTCCGTGGCGCAGGAGCCCAAAGCCAGGCTTCCGCCCGATGAGAATGGGGAAATGCCTCCGGTGGACTGAGATCCCATAATAATGCAGGTGAACAGTACCATGGGCGATATTCCGGTAGCCCCAGCCAGCGCCGGGACAATGGGGAACAGGGCCGGCGCAACCACTCCCAGGGTGCTGCTGAAAAAGGACATCACGCCCGCAATGGCCGTCAGCACCACCGGCACGAAGAACACCGGGATGCTGCCGCTGATCCAGCCAGCCAGAAGGTCTATGGTTCCCGCCCTGACTGCAATCTCGATCAGCATACCCACGCCACAGATCATGATCAGCGTGTTCCACGGCACCTTCGCGATCACCTGCTTCTCCTCGGCCAGTTGGAAGCGCAGCGCCACAATGGACAGAATAAACGCTACAAATCCCACGTCCATATTCCGGTTCAGCATGGCTGCAAATCCATTTTCCGGCATCATCATGTGCAGAACCGGAGCCGACAGCACGATCACGATCAGCGCTACAATCAGCCACAGGTTGATTTTCTGCTTTTGCGTAAACGCATCCGGCTTCCCGATCTCCTCCCCCAGCGATTGCCTCCTGTTCTTTTTCCCTATCACCGCCAGCCCCAGAAGCAGAATCACCGGCACGATCATCGTCATCACAAAAATACTGGTGGCATAGGAAAACGCCTGGTCCCCGTATCCTGCGCCCTCCATCAGCCCGCGGAAGATCAATCCGCTCATGCTGGTCATAAAATTCGCTCCGCCCAGAGCGCCGAAGGACACCGCGATTACGCCCTCCACCTTGCTCATTCCCGTTTTTTCACACAGCAGCAGTCCCAGCGGACACAGAAACGCCATCACCGCAAAGTAACCGGCCCCCATGCCGGCGATCAGCACTGCGATCAGAAAGATGATAAACGGCAGCAGAGCGGTCATATTCCGGCAGCGGTAGAGAATGTGCATCGCCAGCTTTTCCAACGTGCCGTTGATAATGGCAAAATTGTAGAACAACGCCACCGCCAGAATGACAAAGAAGATTTTCAGCGGCCACATGGTGGTGACCTCCGCCGGCTTATACCCCAACACATAACAGCCGATCAGGTAGGCAAATGAAACCGCATAAAATCCCGTGTTGATTTTCGTGCAATACCCCAGAATGATCGCCAGAGCAATGGCGACAATGATAATCAATGAACTGTTCATATTCCCTTCCCCTCATGTTTCCCTTTGTCACCGGTAAGTTACATTCATTTTGCGCCATCTGTCCCCACCGATGGCCGCCATGTCCGTCTGATCCACATAGAAGAGTATTTTGCAGATCAGCGTCTGTGGATAAACCGGGCTGTCCGGCGAATGCGTCAGAATCACCTGCGCCACGTCATAGGGAATCCCGTGGTTCAGCGCCACATGACCCGCATAAAAGCTGTGGGCAAAAGTCTTTCCCAGCTCCGACATCACACAGCCGCCGTCCTCCGTTGGCTCGTACTCCACCAACTTGCTGGCATCCTGCAAGAGCGCGGCCGCAATCAGATGATCCATGTTGATGTCCACGTGGTGGAATTCCTTAAGCGTCTCCGCCACATGGATGGCCATGCGGACCACTGAACGGTTGTGGATCACATGCGGATAATCCGTCTTGTGGGTGGAACAGGGCAGATCCATGATATTTTCCCATTTAGATTCTACCCACAGCTGTTCCCAAACGGCGATGGTTCCCCTGCGCAGCGCCTCGTCCTGAATCAAATCGATCTCCGGAAATACCTTGACAATATCCAGTTTCTGCTTCATTTTCCCCTCTCCTTTTCTCAAAATCTTCCCCTATTTATAGCGTCTCTGCAAATCCATGTAGAACTGCTTGTGGGTCAGCTCATGGCGTTCCGGTGACGGAATCATCAGCTCGCCGTCACAGCCGTCGGTGGTGCCGTTCTCCAGCAGATAATCCAGCAGATTCTGCATCCCCTTGATACAGGCCTTCAGCGGCGCGTTGGCATAGAGCACCACCTTAAAGCCCAGTTTTTCCAATTCGCTGTTCTTAAGCATAGGCGTTTTCCCACCCTCCACCAGATTGATCAGCGTAGGCACCGGCATTTCTTTGGGAATCCGCGCCATCTGCTCCACAGTTCTGGGTGCTTCGATGAAAATGACATCCGCTCCCGCCTCAGCATATGCCTTACCGCGCTCCAACGCATCTTCGATGCCATTTACGGCATTGGCATCCGTCCTTGCAAACAGAACCAAATCCGGGTCCAACGAGCCCTCCCTGGCTGCCTTAATCTTGTTCACCATATCCGGAATCGGGATCACTACATGATCCTCAAAATGCCCGCAGCGCTTGGGCGCTTTCTGATCCTCCAGAATCACTGCGCCCAGATCCAGCCGTGAAAACTCCCGAAGGGTACGATATACATTCATGGGATTCCCGTAACCGTCGTCAATGTCCACAATCAGCGGCAGATCTGTATTGTCATTGATCCGCTTGACCAGTTCCAGGTTCTCCGACATGGTGACCAGCCCGTAATCCGGCAGGCCGAAATTCATGTTGGCCAGCCCCGCTCCGGTGACAAACAGAACCTTAAACCCCCGTTCCTCCGCCACCCTGGCAAACAGGGGCGTCGTTACCCCAGGCGCGGTAATAATCCCCTCCTGCCGAAGCAATTCCCGCAATACCTTTCCTTTTTTCATCTCTTCACTCTCCTTTTTATTTTTGTGGTGGATCTTTTTCGGATACCGTATCCAATATACTTTATATAAACAGCCTGCCTTTCACTCGGCCTGCTGTATATATGCTTTGATCGCTTCGAAAGCTACCTTCGCAGAGTTGAGCACATGGCCCCTCATGGTCTCCTCCGCGGCCTGGGGGTCCCCGGCCAGCATAGCGTCCATAATCTGCAAATGCTCCTGATAAGCCTGTTCCACACGCCCGGCCTGGCGAACTCCCAGCCTGCGGTACCTGGCAATATGCAAATCCATCTTTTCAATATATTCCCGGCAGATTTTGTGACCGCAGTTCTCCCGGACAAACCGGTGAAGCTGCTTACAGCTCTCCAAAACCTTCTCCTGCTCCCCGTTGTCATGGTAATAAACCACGTTCTGCCGTAAAGTGCTTACCATATTGCGGTTGTCCGGCGTCAGATTCCTGGTAAACTCGTGAGCCGCCAGCCCTTCCAGATATCCGCGCACCTGGTAAAGCTCCTCCACTTCCTTGCCCGAAAGCTCGGCAACGACCAGACCTCTGCTGGGAAGGCGCTGCAGAAATCCCTCCATCTCCAGCTTGTGAATTGCCTCCCGCAGGGGAGTCCGGCTCACATTGTACTGCGCGGCCAGGCTGTCCTCCACCAGACGTTCCCCCGGCTTTAATGAGCCGTCTATGACTGCTTCCCTCAGCAGATAATATGCTTTTTCGCGAATTGACATGTTGCGTATATTTTCCAATGGACTCTCCCTCTCTTTCGTTTGTATACCGTATCCGAAATCTCTAATCACAGACTATCACCCTAAAAATAGATTGTCAATAGTGGGGGGAGTTTACCGGATATATTTATTTTTAGAGATAGCTTCCTTCAAAAATTCCGTGGAAATATATTTTATATTCCCTCTTGCATGATCATAAAAAACGGATATGGTGTAAATAAAAACTCCAACACATCCATCGCTGGCACCAAACGGATTCAGGGGACTACTGATCTTTTTGAGTGCAGTGTCAATATGGATATCTGAATTATCTAGTATTATAAAGGCGACAAAATGATAATCCTGGCGGATGTGGGCCACCACGATATCCTGAAGCAATTCTGATCATTATAACGGTGCGTCTTATTGATGCACCGTTTTCTCTTTATCCCCTCCTCACCAGCACCCCCTTCATAAACTCCGTTCCATTATGCGCCTCGCAGACAATCTCCTCTTCCTCCTCCGTACACCCAATCAGAATCTTAATCTCCGAATCCCGTTTCAGCAAATCCACAATACACATCACCCCGCCGACCCGTTTTCCCTCATCCGTCCCCACCCAGACGTCGATCCCGCCGCCGTCCATGGACGAGGTGTTTTTCAGATAACCGTAATCCACCTTATAAATGAAATCGGGGAATTTGGGGTGGGCCGTTCCCTTCGGCCGGTCAATCACGATCTCCGATTCTCCCACAAGCCGGTCTAGGGCCGCCCAGAATTCTTCATTTCTATCCATATCCATTTCGTGCCTCCATCGCATTTTCTTATCCAAAAAACGGCGGCCCCTCCAGGCGCCGCCGCAAAATCCCTTAATTCCCAGCTATAGTTTCGAATACCCATAACTATTCACCAGCGCATCCAGCTTAATCCCCTTCTGACAGAATGGACAGTCGCGGTAGTCGTGCGCCTGGTAGTCCGGCAGATCGCGCATGCCGAAAATGCTGTTGATGTGAATTCCGTCCGTCTCCTCAATCGCAGAGAAAATGGTGGAAATACCGGCCAGAATCCCGCCGTAATAGCGGATGCACTCGATGCCCTTGGCGATGGTCTTGCCCGTTGTGATGGAGGCCATCAGAAGGATCACATTCTTGCCGGTGACCATGGGCTGGGTGTTCTCCCGGAACACCATCTGGCTGTTGCTGTTGTACTCAGGCGCAATCACATAGATGGTCTGGTGGGCATTCCTTGACATCACGCCCGCGTTGGTCAGCGCCTCGGCCAGATACGCGCCGATAATCTGGGTGCCGTCCAGGCAGACGATGGTGTCCACCACCGTGTCGTACATGTACATGCCGGCCAGGGCCTCCGCCGCCTGACGGGCCTCGCTCATCCTGGCCTTCAGGGTGGTCACGTCAAGATAATAGTTGATGTGGGAGTGGTTGGTGGCAAAATGTCCCGGCGTAATCTTCAGTGGCACGTGGTTGTTCGTGGATGTGATCTTAAATGTCCGGTTATCCATAAAATACCCCCTGTCCGCAGCCGTTTTCCCTCAAGAAACGTGCCGCTTTTCTTTTATTATACTACGGAACAGGGTCCCTGCACAAGAAATTTCATTGCGGAGCAATCAATTTTGTACGGCAATTTTAGCGGCCTCGGAATATCCCCCTCACCCAATTTCCTTGCGTTTTCTCGTCGCCTTCGGCAGATTCCAGCAATACCGCGTGGCCAGCAGCCGAATCACCACCACCAGGCAGGCGCTGACCACCACCGCGAAGTCGCCCCCGGCAAACTCCAGCAGGTAAGTGTACACAATGGCCCCGATAATCGAAGCGCAGGCATAAAAATGCTTCCGCAGAATATAAGGCGTCTCCCCCGCCATTATATCCCGCAATACTCCCCCTCCCACGCCGGTGAGCACGCCCAGAAACACCGCCAGAAACCGGTAATCCCCGTATCCCGCCATCACCGCCGTGTTGATCCCCGTCACCGTGAACGCGCCCAGGCCCACGGCGTCGAAAATGTTCATGACCCGCTCGTACATCTCGATGGACCGGCTCTCCAGAATCTTCTGGTTCAACCGCACCACCGTGAACAGGACGAGCACGGTCAGAAAGCCCGCGATCACATAGACCGGATTCATAAACAGCGCCGGGGGTACATTTCCCAGGATAATGTCCCGCAGCATACCGCCGCCCACCGCCGTGGTCACGCCCAGCACCACCACGCCCAGCAAATCCAGCTCCTTCTTGATCGCCACCATGGCCCCCGAGGAGGCGAACGCCACCGTCCCGATCATTTCTATGATAAAAAATATGGATATATTCTGCATTTCGACTCATTTCCCCTTATTTCATTTTTGACCCAAAGAGGATACTAGCTGAAAAACGGAGGCCTGTCAAGCCTCCGTTCGCAAAAATGTGACATTAACAGTTCAGACGGCGGGAAAATTGGCACGGAAAGCCGCGTCAAGCTCGCTTGTAAGCGGATTTTTGTGTCAATTTTCACATCGGATGGACATCCGATGCTTCTTGACTGATCTTTTTCAGTCAAGAAGATGAGCCGTATGAACTGTTAACAGTTTTATACCATCTCATACCGCTTGATCAACCCTTGCAGCCGTCCCACCTGCTCCTCGATCTCCTCCATCGCCCGCTCATTACACACCCCGGGCTTCATCAGCGGAATCCCCGCTCCCAGCCGGTCGTCCCCCCGGCCGTACTCCAGAGTCACAATCCGCGGCTTGGTCCGGGAGAGTACCTCCTCCAGCAGCTCGTATCCCTCCTCGTGAATTCTGGTGTGGGCCATCATCCCCCGCTCCGTATGCATCCAGCCGTTGATATGAATCTCATACAGCCGGTTTAGCGGCAGGCGGCCGATGTATTCCCGCACGTCCATCCCCCGGGCCAGGGCCGCCCCGTAAGCGTGGCTGATATCCAGCAGATACTCCGTATCCGCCTCCTCCACCACCTCCCGTATAAAATCCGGGTCCACGCAGCAATCGCTGTAGGTCATATCCGAATACGGGTTACCGTCCACATTTTCCAGGGACAAAAACTTAAGCTCTCCCAGTGCCTCCCGCAAATACCGGATATGATCCACTATGATGCGCTTCCGCTCCCCAACCGGCAGCTCTGTGTCCCCGCCGCACAGGTGCAGGGACACCCCGCGGATGCCCGAAAGCTCCAGAATCCGCCCCGTAAACTCCGGGTCAAACCGTTCCTTAAAATCGGCCCGGCCGATGTCGTTATCCCGCTGTCCCAGCCCGTGGAGCAGCAAAGGCCCGTACTCCCGCACCCGGGCGGCCATCGCCCCGTATTCCGCAAGCCCAGGGTCGTCAAACGCCTTCATCTGAAAGCCCAAAGACGGGTATTTGAAACAGTCCACCGCAATCCTGCCCTCTCTGGCAAGCCGCTCCGTCTCCTCATAGTAATTGCACGCCAACCGCATTTATCTGCAACCTCCCACACGCTTGCAGGCCCCGGCGATCCGCCGTTCAAACCACTCCCTGGGCTCTTCCTCCGCCCGGTGTGCCTGATCCAGCAGCCGGTAGACCTGGTCATATTCCACCCCCGCCTTAAGCAGATCCGCAATCTGCTCCGTGTAGAGCGGAAGAATTTTCAGTCCCTTTACCTTATGACTCCCATCCGGGCTGTAGTACACCATATCCCGGCGCAGCCGGAAATCGGAGATCACGTTGTAGTTCACATTGGTGGAGGTGAACACGCAGTAGGCCTCCTCGTCCCCGTGGGCCAGCCGGTAATCCCCAAGGTGGCGGGAAACCGGCTCCATCTCCATTCGCCGCTGTCCGCTGCCGTCGGACAGCGTGGCCTCGATCAGCAGGGTGTGGGCCGGATAATGGTCCGTGGCCCCGTATTTCCACACGATATCCGCCTCGCCGCCGCCCGCGTGGGTCCTGGGCAGCAGGTCCGCCTCCAGGGACAGGTTCATATATTCCAGCACGTCCCCCTTACAGCCGCTGATCCGGTACCAGGCGATGGCCGTAATATACTCGTAGATGGTGGGGATATCCGCGTTGTCCGTGACCAGCCGGTGGATTTCGCCGTCCTGGCGCAGTCGGAACATCTCAAACAGCCGGGAAAGCACCTCTTTCGTGAACCTCGCCTCCACCATGCGGTCGAACCGCGCGTAGCGCCTGGCCTTTAACACCTGCTTGGCCGCGGCGCTGTCCGTCACCGCCACGCCCACCTCCCGGCTCAGGCGGGCGTAAAGGCGGGCAGGCTCCACCGCCAGGCAGGGAGCGATCGCCTCCAGGGGCACATCCTCCTCCAGCTGCGCGCACCGCCGGAAGGCCAGGTCCGTCAACTCCTCACCCGCCTCGGCGAAAAAGCATTTGGGCAGCACGTCCAGGCACACCTTGCCGTCCTCGAAAATCACCACGTCCGTGACCTTAAAATACCTCCGGTTCAGGTCAAAATAGTCCGACAGCGTGGCCTTCGCCTTGATCAGATGCATGGCCCGGAAAAATTCCCGCTTAAACTCTGCCTCGTCCGCCGCCCGCAGAAGTGGAATGTCGTTCATCACGTCCAGCCGCTTATTCTTTGCCGAAGCCTCGGTGCTGACCTTGAACAGCAGCTTGCGCCATGCCCCGCCCACCTTGGAATTGGTCAATTTTGAGGTGGCGGCCAGAAGGCGCAGAGGCGCACTTCCGTCCCGCTCAAACACGATCCGCTCCAGCTCCCGGTAAATGGCGTAGTAGGGCTTGTCGTAGACCTTGCTCTTGCGGTTGATCCCCACCGTGCAGATCAGATCCTCGGTCACCGGCTCCGCCAGCAGCAGCTCCAGGGCCGCCTGGTAATTCTCTTTTTTCATCAGCACGGACAGGATAATGTCGTCCACGCCCTGATTCCCCTCCCGGCAGCGCCGGATCTCCGCAGCCACCCGCTCCGTGGTCTCCCGGTCCACGCACAGGGGCAGCAGGTAGGTGAACTCCTCGTAGGTCAGGTAGGACAGGCGGGACGCCAGGGAGAGGAACACCACAAATGGGCGGACGATGCTCCCGTCCACATCGTTTGCGGTCTTTAACAGCTGTTTCAGGAAAATGTAACTGTCTTTTGGAATCTCCAGCAGGTTGTCCGGCGTGAAATCCCCCTTTTTGGATATGGCCAGCAGCGCCCTTCCGGCCGCCGTCACGTTGCGCTCCTCGTCCATCAGGCCGATGTCCTTGAGGCCGGAGGTCTTCTGCCTGGCGTCCTTGTCCGGCCTGGGCGCGTCGCCCTTCACAAAGCCGTCCGCCTTCAGGTAATTGTAGTAGGCGGCCTGGAAGGCGCTGTTGCTGGTCCAGGAAATCCCCCGGTTCTCCGGCAGTTCCCGAAACCGGCTCATCATCTCCAGCTGCCGCTCAATATTCAGGTTGAACTTGTCCGTCCGGTAGCTTGTGGTGCCAACGGCGAAGCAGTATCCTTTAAAGGGTATTTTTGCCATATCAGCCTCCGTAAGCGGCTAAGGCCCATTTGCGGCCATTAACCGTAATTGCATTAACTGTAATTGACCACCAAAACCTCCCGGGTGGCGCTTCCCTTGTCCTTGATGTGGTAATTGGAGTTGGAATAGCTGAAATCCAGCGGAATCATCCGGTAATGCCCCGGGTGGCGCTCCACCCAGTCCGCCAGAATATCGTTCCTGCGCCCCCTGCTCTCCACCACGTTGGACAGAGCGAACCGCATGCCGCAGCCGTCCACCCGGTCCAGATAAGCCAGCAGATCCCGCTCGTCCTGCTCCGTCCAGCCGTTCTGCTCATTGTAGGTGGCGCAGGTAATCAGGTAGGGGGGGTCCACATAGAAAAATGTATCCGCCGGGAATTCCTCCGGCCTTATCTCCCGGAAATCCCGGCTGGTAAACCGGTAGTCCCCGCTTTTCAGCCGGTCCATAAACGCGGACAGCTTCTTCTGCATCCGCGGGTTAAAGTCCCGCTTGCCCACCGGCAGGTTGAACTCGCCCTTACGGTTGAACCGGATCTGGTTGTTGAAGGAATACACGATCAGCACGTAGAGCATGAGATAATACAGATCGTCCCGCTCCTTCCGCTCATTAAACGCCCTGCGCAGCTCTAAAAAGGGCTTCCGGTTGTAATCCCCCAGCCCGTCCGAGGAGCTGCCGCAGCGGTAGTGGGCGTAGCCCTTCTCCCAGGACCGGGACAGGCCGAAACGGTCGATGATCCGGCTGATTTCCCCGAACGCCGCCTCCTTGTCCATCCGCCCAAAGACCTCGAACAGGCGGATCAGGTGCCCGTTGGTGTCGTTAAACAGCACCCGGCTGGCCCCCACGTTTAAGCCCACGTTGCAGCCGCCGCAGAACAAGTCCACCACCTGCCCCGCATCCCTTGGAAACAACGGCAGAATCTGGGGCAGCAGCTTAAACTTTCCTCCCGTGTAGTTGAGGGGCGACGGAATCACCTCCCGCTCCTCCTCGCACACGCACAGAAACAGCCGCTCCTCGTTCTCCTTGATATCCGACTTGCCCGTGGTAAATGCCTTATAACTCTCCGAGTAAACGCTGACCCGCCCCTTCTGCCCCAGAATCCGCATAATGTCCTCGTCGCTCATCTTGGCGTTGGAACGCTCGTCCCCCTTCTCCGCCATGTTGTTGTAGGACAGCAAAATGAACCTGGCCTTCGTATTGCGGATCAGGTCCTCAAACGCATCCGCCGCCCTGGTGGTGCAGTAGTCGCTCTTAAGCGCGCTGCGGTCCATCTTCCGGGCCACGCCGTGTACCTGGGGCTTCTCCCAACGGGCGACATTTTCCAGTAAATGGTAAGCGTCGCAGTATTGGCGGGAGTTGTAGGGGGGGTCAATGTAGACCAGGTCCGCCTCGATCTTCTTCATCAGCTCGTTGGTGTCCTCGTTGTAACAGACGTTGTTGGCGTTTAACGTCCCCTCTGGCACGGGCAGCGCCAGCTCCAGGTGGCGGTCAAACACCGCCCCCTTGCGGTAGGCGTCGTAGTGGCCGCAGGTCTTGGCGATCTTGTCCATGGCATAGAGAAGGGAGGTAATGAGCAGCGCCCGCTCCCGCTCATTGATCTCCCCTTTTTTGTACAGGTTCTCGATATTTTCCCGTATGTAGCCGATCCTGGCGCAGTCCTCCCTGGAAAAATAGGTGTCCGCGAAGTTCTCCGTCATGTAGTTCTCCTCGTCCACCCGGAGACTGTTGTAGTCCAGAATCAGATCCACCAGCTTCTCCTCCGAATAGGGCTGGCTGTCGAACCAGGCCTTGTGACAGATATAGTTGCTGTACATGATATCGTTGGTGATCAGCTTCTTGTCGGTGAAGGCGGAGGCCACGGCCCCGGTGCCCGCGAAAATGTCGGCCACCGTGCTGATCCCGGGACAGTGCTCCTGTACCACCCGGCGGATGAAATCTAAGAGCTTGTACTTGTTCCCCAGATAGCGCCGGTTGTTGATGCGGATGGTCCGGTAGGACTCCTCCTTCTTCTCTTTGGCCGGTACCTTGCGCTCCGCAAGCACCCGCCGGATCGCCTCCAAAACCTCCCGGTTCCACACCGGCCGGCCGTTCTCATCCACCTCCACGGTGAAGGCGTGATTGTTCTTCAGATAATACAGATAGGATCTGGAAATGTCCAATTCCCTGGCGATCTGAGTTGCCGTCATCTCCATCTTTTTCATTCTCCTCATGCAACTAAATTTCCGTCCATATTGGACATTATACCTTAGAAGAGGCGGTAAAACAAGGAGATTTTTCAGGTTTTTCCAAACATTTGTTCTAAAAAACGGATGCTTTTGGCGATAGTGGGGTTATCGCCTGAGCATCCGAAAAAATTCTTATAAAGTATTACTGAGATGATTTTAAACGAAGGGAGCTCTCTTTTTCTTCTTTCTCTTTTATGATTTCTTTTACAATTTTAATATAGTCCTTAATAAAATAGACTTCTTTTGTACTCCTAATCGGATCTTTCATTAAAAGACATTCGGCTATCAATATTGTTACTATAATAACTAAACAAATAATTAAAAAGCTTATAACAAAAAGGCCTATTCCTAAAATCATACGATATTTATTTAGTGCGAAAAGCTCAATGCAATTTTTTAACCAGTTTACATCCAATGTTAAAGTTACATGGTCTACTATTGAATAAATAATTCCACCAGAAAAAAATGCTGCAATTATAGAAACACAAAAAGAATTTAAAAAGTTCCTAGCCATCTTTCCCCTTCGCTTTTTACCATTTAGATAATGATAAAACTCCTCTAATTCTTCTTTTTTCTGACTTTCACAACCAGACCTTACATGTTGACTCCACAATAAATATGAATTAAACCTCTTATCTACCGGTAATCTTTTTAACTCTTTAGATTTTATCGATTCTCTACATAAATATCTATAAATTAGAAATTCATCTTCATATTTAAAACCCACCCTTCGATTCCAATATTCAATATAATTTATCTTTTCTGCCATTCTCCCACCTTTAAAATTTTAACGTACTCTATTAAAGGGGGCATTGGTACATGCCCCTAACCTTTTTTTACCTTCTTATGCACATTGCGGATGGTCTTTTTGCCCTTTCCGGTCCGGCTGTGGCTGTCTTTCGCGCCGGAGGCTCCATAGCGTCCGGGTCCGCCGGAGGCTCCGCCCGCCCCCTGCTCCTTCTTCGGATAATATCCCCGTCCGCCCTCTCCGCTTCTGGGCCTTATCAGACATTTCTTGTCATAGCCGATCAAATCCGTGCGGCCGGCCTTTTTCAACGCCTCCACCACCAAATCGTAATTGTTGGGGTTCCGGTACTGGATCAGGGCGCGCTGCATGGCCTTTTCGTGGGGATTGACCGGCACGTAGACCGGCTCCATGGTCCTGGGGTCGTATCCGGTATAGTACATGCAGGTGGATATAGTGGAGGGCGTGGGGTAGAAATCCTGCACCTGTTCCGGCATATACCCCAGGTCCCGCAGATACTCCGCCAGCTCCACCGCCTCGGTCAGCGTGGATCCCGGGTGGGAACTCATCAGATAGGGCACCAGGTACTGCTTTAAGCCCAGCCGCCCGTTCATTTCCTTATACTCCTTCACAAACTGCCGGTACACGCTGTTGGCGGGCTTGCCCATGCGGGTCAGCACCGCGTCCGCCACATGCTCGGGCGCCACCTTCAGCTGGCCGCTGACATGGTGCTCGCAGAGCTCCCGCAGGAATTTGCGGTTCTTATCCGCCAAAAGATAGTCGAAACGGATGCCGGAGCGGATAAACACCTTCTTCACCTTGGGCAGGGAACGCAGCTTACGCAGCAGCTCGATGTAATCCGTGTGGTCCGCGTTCAGATTGGCGCAGGGCTTGGGGAACAGGCACTGGCGGTTGGGACAGGCGCCCTTGGTCATCTGCTTCTCACAGGCCGGGAACCGGAAATTGGCCGTTGGGCCGCCAACGTCGTGGATATATCCCTTGAAATCCGGCTCCTCGATGAGAAGCTTCGCCTCCTCCACCAGGGACTCGTGGCTCCTGGCCTGGATAATGCGGCCCTGGTGGAAAGTCAGGGCGCAGAAGCTGCAAGCCCCGAAACAGCCCCGGTTGCTGATCAGGCTGAATTTCACCTCCCGGATAGCCGGGATTCCGCCCAACTCCTCGTAGCTGGGATGGTAATTGCGCATGTAGGGAAGGCTGTAGACCTCGTCCATTTCCATCTGGCTCAAAGGCTTGGCAGGCGGGTTCTGCACCACACAGACGCCGTTGTCGTAAGGCTCCACCAGGCGTTTTCCCGTGAACGGGTCGGTGTTGCAGTGCTGCACGTAAAAGCTTTTGGCGTACTCCTTCTTGTCCTCCGTCAGCCGGGCGTAGGACGGCAGCAATTTATAGTCGTAAACACTGTCCAGATCCTTCGTCTTGTAAACCGTTCCCTCGATAAACGTGATATCCTTCACGTCCAGGCCGCTTTCCAGGGCCTCCGCGATCTCCACAATGGACCGCTCGCCCATGCCGTAGGAGATTAAATCCGCCTGGGAGTCCAGAAGAATGGACCGCTTCAGCTTGTTGGACCAATAATCGTAGTGGGCCAGACGGCGCAGGCTGGCCTCGATGCCGCCGATGATGATGGGCGACTTCTTATACACGGAACGGATCAGGTTGCAGTACACCACCGTGGCGTAGTCCGGGCGTTTCCCCATCTCTCCCCCCGGCGTATAGGCGTCCTGGGAGCGGCGTTTCTTGGACACGGAATAATGATTCACCATGGAATCCATATTACCGGCCGACACCAGAAAGCCGAGCCGCGGCTCCCCCAGCAGCGTGATGCTCTCCTTGTCCCGCCAGTCCGGCTGGGCGATGATGCCCACCTTGTAACCGTGGGCTTCCAGAATCCGGCTGATAATGGCGTGGCCGAAGGAAGGGTGATCCACATAGGCGTCACCCGTCACATAGACAAAATCGCATTGTTTCCAGCCCCGGATATTCATATCCGCCCGGCTGATGGGTAAGTAATCGTGTATCATGCAGTTCTCCATTCTATTTGTTCAAAATCCGCCGGCTCTCTTAATCCGTCTCCTCATCTGCGCCGGTCTCCTCTTTGACCGTTTCTTTCTCCGCCGGCACCACGGTATCCAGCCAGAATACATCCGGTTTCGCGATCAGCCTGGCGTTATTGTAGGCCATGCTCAGCGTCAGAATTGTCTCGCCGCGATAATACTTCACACGGCCCGTATCGTCGTAAGAGAGCGCCAAGGCGCAGTGGGGCTGGTCGGCCTCCTCCAGTTCTCCCAAATAGATGGGCAGCAAAAACTGGATCGTCCCGGCCTCGCGCCAGAATTGCGGAATCGCCAGCCGGTAGTTCCTCTCAGCCAGCAATTTTGCCCGCTCCAGGGCGCTGTCAAAATCACGGGAAATTCTGGCTAACAGAGCGTTCCGCTCGCTCTCATTATCCCTGCACGCTTTAAACTCCTCGGCATACTTGGGAAGCCGCTTCCGCTCAACCCCGTCCAGAAAAATGTGCCGGTCGTTCAGCCGGATTGGCAGCCGCGCGTCGAAGATAATCGCTCTGTAATCGTCAAAAAACTTCGCAATCCCCGGAAGTTTATAGGTATCGCCGTCATAGACCTGCGCGATCTCCTGATCACTCTCCGAATACGGATATGGATTCTTCATCAGCACGAACTTGTGCGTTCCGAAACACGGGATCTCCTTCTCCATCTCATACTTGGTTCCTACAATGATGATCTGCCGGAACAGATGGTTCAGCAGGCCTGAATTAAAATAAATCTTCCCGTCCACCTCGTCGATCTTGCGCGGCGCGCCCGGATCGGCCTGAGCGTCCTCGTCCTGAAGGCGGTAAATTGTGTGGCAGATATAGGAGCGCAGAATATCGCAGGGCTGCTCCGAATTAGCCGAAGTCCAGTTCTCCGTCATCGCAGTCTCGGCCAGCTGCTGTAAAAACGCGTTGGCCTCATTGGAATTGGAAAAATACATAATTCCCAGATTGTAACAGATCATGCTCAGAATCCGCTGCAGCAGTTCGCTTCTTGTGACGGTGTGCAGCTTGACCCATTTTTGCTTAGCGACCTTGTCGTTTGCATCCATCAAAGCCCACAGCTCATCGCCGCCCGCGGATTGCAGTCCCAGCGGGAAATACGAGATCCTTTTAAACGACGTCTCGTAGACGCCCACCATATCCATTTTCCTGCACTCAAAAAAGCGCTTCTGGAGATACGCCTCCCACTCGGTCTTGGAGTCGCTTTTATGGCAGTAAATATTCAGCGTTCTGGCGATGGCCTGGTAATCCCTGATATAGGTATAGTTGTTCAAATCACCTGTGTCCAGCTCCCACTGCTTTAAAATCATCTCCCTGGTGCCGATCCATATTCCGCTCCAGTCATAGCTGTTATCCAAATCTCCGCTGTCCTTGTTCGAGGAAAATCCGCCATAAATCGGCTCCCCTCCGTCCCTGCACTGATAGCCGGTATCGATCATAATATAATGGATTCCCTCATCCGTTTCCGTCAGCTGATTGAAATCCATATCCCAAAACAGAACATCTTTTTTGTCCTGCCACTGCGCATCCACATAACTGGATAATCGCGTGTAATCAATATACGTCCCGCACAGATTTCTGATTTCCGCCGCATAGTTTTTCCTTGCGTCCGTTATATAACCGATGTTGTAAAATCCGCTCTTTGCCATAATTTCATACCCTCCCGCTAAATTCAATTTTCAAATGCTACACACGCCCGTAAGTCACCGGTCCCCATGGGGAATCTCCACCTTTTCCACAGAGAATCCTCCGTTTTCCTCCACGCGCACCACCGCCATTGTAATGGGCTGGTTAAAGCGCCTCGGACCGCAGCTCCCCGGATTTAGCCAAGTTCTCCCCTCCGCCTGTCTCTCCTCATACTTGTGAGAATGGCCGTAGATCACAAGCTCCCTGTCACCCAGGTTCCCCGGCAGATATTTCTTATTATGAACCATGAAAATCCGCAGGCCAAACAACTCTAAGCTCAATGTTTCCGGCAGCTGCTCCGCCCACTCCTTATCATTGTTGCCTCGCACCGCATAGACCGGGGCAATCTCTGCCAGCTCGTCCAGAATCGCCTGACGGTTGATATCCCCGCCGTGCAGGATCGCCTCGCAGCCCGACAGCCTCTCCCGCACCTGATCCCGGATCAGACCGTGGGTGTCGGAAATGACGGCGATTTTGTGCGTTTTATGATAATTGGTCTCCACTGTTTCTCCCTCCCCGCTCCCACTTCAACCCTTTTTGCGGCCCGGAATGCAGCTCCCCCGCTGACGTTCCAGACTCTGTTGCGGGCACTGTTGCTTTATTATACACTATTTTTGCAGCTTTGGAAACCATAGCTTATCTCGTTAATTTACTTTGAAATCTCCCTGTGGTATCGTATGAACACTTGACGTGGTCTTTCACGAGCTTAGTGTTTGTGGTATACTCAGTAAAGAATAAACGCGGACACACATAGCTGAGGGGAGATCTTATGACAAGCAATGAATTACTGTACGTTAAAACCATTGCGGACGAACACAGCATAACAAAAGCTGCAAAAAAATTGCACGTGTCACAACCTTCACTGACCCAGGCTGTGCGGCGGATCGAAGATGAGCTGGGAGCAGTACTCTTTACACGCACGTCGGCCGGGACCTATCTGACCGCTACCGGCAGGCGGTACTATGAGATGGCGGAGGAAATATTAAATATTTATATGGGGTTTCTGCAAGACCTTCAAGATTCCCGGATGGATATCCGCGGCGTTCTGTCTGTCGGGGCCTCCTGGCATATTTCCACCTATTTTCTTACGGAAGCAATCACTTCCTACTGCCGGGAATACCCACTCGTGGATGTCCGTCTGACTGAAAAGAATACATCTGAGCTGAGCGAGATATTCAAACAGGGGGAACTGGATCTGATTTTCACCCACCGCTGCCCATTTGAGCGGGATACTTTGCCTAAATCTCTGATTCGACGATCCATCACACGGGAACACCTGTATCTTGTCGCTCCCGCAGCGTTGGAGTTATCGCGCCATGCCGTAATGCAGCCCTCCGGCACAAAGCCCCTGCTGGACCTGGATTTTATTCGCCATATCCCTGTGGTAAGATTCCGGGAAGTCCAGCGTATCCGCCAACTGGTGGACTACGCACTGGACCGTGCCCAGGTAAACCCTCCCACACTACTGTACACCTATGGCTTTCAAAACGCCCTGGAGCTGGCCGCAGCTTCGGACGCAGTTACGTTTCTCCCGGAACGATTTTTAAACGGACCTGCCGCAGCGGGTTATCCGGTAGAAATATTCGACGTAGACCGCAGCTTGAACCTTTACTGGGACATCTGTTTATGCTACCGCAGCCAGGAGTCCTTCCCTCCCGCCATGCAGCGCTTTCTGGATCTCTTGGAACAGACTCCCATCACATAAAATGCCCCGGGCGCACAGGTGATTTCGCCCTATGCGTCCGGGACATTATGCTTATTTATTTAATTTATGAGTAATGTATTGCGGTGGCAATCATTAGAAGCACCGCAGCCACAACCATCCAGATGGCAAACAGTTTAACAGCGTATTTAAACCATTTCGTAAAGGGTATATTGGCAAAACCTACGAAGCCCATGGTCGCCGCGGCGTGGGGAAGGATAAAATTGCAAAATCCGTCTCCAAAGTTAAATGCCAGCACCGCAGTCTGCCGGGTCATCCCCACCAGGTCCGCCACCGGAATAAAAATAGGCATAGTGATGGCCGCCTGTCCGCTGCCCGAAGTAACAAAGAAATTGATGATCACATGCATGACCAACATCGCTGGAGCCTGAAGAATCCGTGGGAAAATTCCCAGGAGCCCAGCCAGACCGTTTACCACCGTATCCATCACATTTCCTGCAGTTAATATCCCGGAAATGGCGTATGCAAACCCGATCAACACCCCGGTGGTAGCCATGCCTTTCACGCCGTTCATAAAGCAGGAACACATTTTGTTGACAGGCATACGCATAACAATACCAGACAGCAAACCCATATAAAGGAAAATTGCGGCGGAGCTTTCAAAGGAAAGTTCCCGGAAAATCGCCACATAAATCATATAGCCGATGCACGCGCCTACCACCACAGCCACCGGAATATGCTGTTTCTCAAAATCCGGCACCGCGTCTGTCTTAAATGCATCTGTGCCCAGATCAATTCCGTAGACCAGACTCTTCTCCGGATTTCTGCGGACCTTCTCCGCATATTTCACCACGAACACAATGGATGTGACCAGAAACGGAACCATACAGATCAGGCGGTAACCCATGCCCGAAAAGGTCGCCAGCTCCGCGATACTCTGGGCTGTGCCTGTGTTGGGCAAATTCATCGCTCCACAGGAGAATCCCACTGCTCCGCCCAGCATGATAATGGAAATTCCCACGATCGCGTCATAGCCCATGGCGGTGGCGATCACGATCCCCAACGGCGCGAACGGGATAAAGTAGTTCAGATTGATGGGAATACACAGCAACGCAAATACAGTCATCAAAAACGCAATCACAAACCCTTCCTTCCCTTTCGCTTTTCTGCTAAGGGTACCGGCGGCCCCCTGGAACATGCCAGATTCCAGCACAATACCAAGCCCTCCGCCCGCACACAGTAGGGCAAAAATAATGGATCTGGCGCTGTCTAATCCCGCATACACATAGTTCAGAATCCGGACAGGGTTTACAGGCGAACGTTCCATATAGTGAAAGCTTCCGGCCACCACCATGGTCTTGCCGGCCTCATTCTTAACCCGGTCGAAGCTTCCGGCCGGAATCAGGTAAGTCAGCGCCGCTGCAATCAACATCACAAAGAAAATAATCGCCAGCGAATGCGGTACGTCAAATTTTTTCTTCTTATCCATCATTCTATTTTCCCCCTCGTTATCGTATATTCCTGTCAAGCCAGTCCTGTATAAAACCAGCAATCTCAAGATTGTTTTTCTCCAACATCATCATATGTCCATTTCCATGAATCCCGGCTTCCCTCAGCTTTATGTGCTCATGTTCCACTCCCATTTGTTTAAGCACCCTGGATGTCAAATGATCGTACCGGGCGTGGTAGGAAGCCTCCGCGGTAAGGATCAGAATTGGGATTCGCGGAAAATGAGGCAATTTATACCGCTCTCCTTTTAATATCCAGCCCGCCTGTTCTCCCTCTGCATTCCCGGGACAAAATTCCAGCTCAAAGTCCCCTGGGGACACAACTCTGGGTTCAAACCGCAGGGGCAGGTCGGAAATACCGAAATTCTTCGCACAACTGCAGGACAGATCATTTGAAAAAGGCGGCCCCGACGGTTCCAGGGCTACAATCCCCTTAACAAGTCCGGGATAAGCATCCGCTATATTCCACCCAAAAGGGCCTGCCTGTGAATGGGTCAGCAGCACCGACGGTCCTGTCTTTTGCAAAAGCTCCTCCGCACAGGCCTGTACCCGCTTCTGAGAAGCCGCATTGTCCGGCAGGTATTCCACCTGTGACGCCGCGAACTGGTCAAAAGTCTTTGTACCGATTGTCTCGCCACCATCCGGCCACTGAGTATGCAAAACCGCCTCAGGCCAGTCTCCATGATCGGATGTAAACCTCTGTTCCAGAGCCTCCACCGGGTGGTAAATCCGCGGCCCGTCATCCTCCGCATGGTAGGCAGAGCGTCCTCTGGCAGGCTGCTCCGCCAGATACACGATATATCCCTGTTCCACAAAATAGTCAGCCCATCCCTTGCGCCCGTCCGGCGTTCCCAACCAGTTCAGATTGGTCTGGCCCGCCCCGTGAAACATGATGATTGGATACTGCGCCCTGATTTGCCTGGGCACGTAAACCTCCACAAACATCTGTCCGCACATGCGACGCTTTCCCGGGTAGCCCCGGTAGGTCCCTCCCACATAAAAATAACCTCTGGCTCTCAAACAGGTTTGTTCAATCACCCCTACATTAAAGTCTTCCAAAACCTTGCCTCCTGTAAATAGTTTCGTACCGGCCGATACTTTATAATAAGAACTATACAACAGAATCCATAATGGATGGAAATATGAATCTTGAATTTTGGTCATAACAAAATCCTATGCCGAATCGGAAGAATTGATAAAAAGAAGCAGTGTATGTCCTTTGACACACACCACTCCTTTGTCCATCGCTTGTCCATATTCGTATTATAGATTCTTACACGCAGCCCCTTCCCCTCAAAAACGCATCAATATCCTCCGCCACCCGCCTTGGATAACGCCGGCTCAAACCGTGATCCGAATCCTGGTAAAGGATCGTCTTGGAGTCACGCACAGCCCGTCCGGTGCGGATCATATTCTCCACTGTGGAAATCGGATCGAACATACCGCCGAGAAACAGGCATGGCAGGTTGATTTTCTGTAATTCCCTAATCAGTCCCTCCTCCGTCTCAATATCCGGGAATGGCTTGCGGGGTGAAATCAGGCGCTCCCACCGGTCCATCTCCAGAAACGCCTGGTACTTTTCCTGAGCGTTCTCCACCAATTCCGCCCGCTCTGCCTCACTCAACCCTTCTGGCGGATCAGCGCAGTCTCTGTGGAACCGTTCCAGGCAATACGCCTTCCAGGCTTCCTCATCCAGGGCGCATTCCAGGGTGCGCTTCCGCTCGTCCCCAATATCCTTTCCGTCCTTTGTGTGTGGCCCGCACACTACGCCCGCAAAGGCCAGAAGCTTTTCCGGATGCCGCCGGATCAGATGCCACCCTACCCCAGCTCCATGGGACACGCCTGTGTAGACAAACTGCCCCACGCCCAATAACCCGGAGGCCTTTGCCACATCATCCGCCCATATGTCGTACCATCCGGAACCGTAATCCTTTGAGATATGTGTGGACTTCCCATATCCCCTCAGTTGGATTTCAATCACATGATATCCCATTCCGGCTAATATACCCGTATAAGAAGCAGCATGTTCAAGCCTGGAACGAGCCGAAATGATATGACGGTTGCCGCTCCCTCTCTCCTCATAATAAAGTGTTATGCCTGCCTCAATTTCCAAAAACGGCATAAAAATGACCTCCTGATTTAAAAAGGCTATGGGAATATCCACAGCCCTTTTCAGATTATTCAATTCCCAGATACAGCTTGTACCAACGGTAAGGCTCTGGATTAAATGCCCTGGCCGGACTGTGACGCTCCTCCAGAATCTGATTGACCTGCTCCATATATTCGTTGAGATCCTCGCCCGTCACCAGCGCGTTGCTGTGATGCCATGGAAGGATATACTGAACCCCCGTTCGCTCACACTGGTCCGCGTATTCCCTGGGACTGTATGAGCGTATCCGGTGACGGATCATAATATTGGGCTTCACCATATCCAGATGCCGGGCGTGCTCCTCAAAATCCTGTCCCGCGTTAAACGCCACCTTAAAATTCTGCCGGGTGGTCATCACCCAGTTCATCATGAACACTGCCCCCATCTGATCCAGAAGATGATGGCCTTCGATCTGGAACCGGCGCAGCGTTACGTCGTCCTGCTGGGACGGCCGCTTGTCCGTCCCTTCCCTGGCTTTTCGGTTATCGTGAAGTCCATGGAAGGTTTGCAAGGTAAACTCCGGCAGATAGTAGGTGCATTCCTCCCCAACGGCGTAAATGCTGCTGTAGGGGATATCAAAGAAACGCGCCACCTCCATGGCCACCTCTTTCTGGCAGATCACCCGCCCATGAAAACGGTCCCAAATTCTGCGCACATCCATATCATGGTCAAAATGTGTGTGATTCAGAATAATGTAATCCGCCCCCGTCAACTCGTCCACCGTAAAGTCATCCACCGCTCCGCTGATAAACGGGTCCGTTACAATCGTGGTGCCGTCCGGCAGCTTAAGTTCATAGCACTGACAGTAGATATAGCGGAACCAAAGGCATTCCGATTCCTCCCGCTCTTTGTACGGCGTCGGGAAAACCGCTTTTTGTTTTCGTTCCATATTCTATTTTCCTCCCTGTATCATAGTACGCTGAAACAAATGGGGAACCACACCATAAATGTAATGAAATAGATCAGCGCCGGCCCGATTGACCCTAACACGAATTCTTTCATCTTAAATCCTCCCTCATTAAACGCCAACAGCTGTGCGGATGTGGCCATAGGTGTGAGGGTGGAGAGGGATGACCCGTAGTGGATTGCCAGCAGTGTAAACCGCGGATCCATCCCCAGCCCCACCGCAGCGGCGATGGACAGCGGACGAAACACCGCTCCCACAGTACGGTTGCTGGCAAACTGAGTCATAATAAAGGATGTCAGGAAAAACACGCCCGCCACAATATAGACATTGGTAACGCCTCCCAATATGCTCGAAATTCCGGTAGCAATGATCTCATTGAGTCCTGAATCATTCATGGCAGTGCTCAGGGATACCGTCCCCCCATAGATAAAGATAGTCTCCCAGCGAATGGAGCGGATGGCTTCCTTCTGGTTGATCACTCCGGCTGCAAGCGCGATCAGGATCGCGATTCCCCCTACAATGTAAAGGTCAATACTGGTAAATGTACTGGTTATAATCATTGCAGCCGCGCTTCCGAAAAACAGAATCTTTCCCAGCTTGTTTTGGAAGGGCGTCAGCTCGGCTTTCTTCTTGTCCGCTTTTTTTGCCGCGCTCTCTCCTGCCTCCGGCGCTTTGACATCGCCGCTCTTTGCATAGTGTTTAAAGCCGATAAAATAAATGTACAAAAAGAATACCAGGAAAATCGGCACCTTTGCCAGAAATGGATCTGCGAACTGGAAACGCTCCGTGGCCCCGGCCGCTTCCAGATAGCCGTTGAAGGTTATGTAAGCAGTCAAAGCGGTGCCTACCGGCAGCACATTATTGCTGGAACAGGCCACGTCCGTACATGCCTTAATGGTACTTTTCACCGGCAGCCCCGTGTCCTTTGCAATAGCAACCACAATAGGCAGCATGATAGCCATTGCGCTGACCGGAGAGGCGAATGTTGAGAACACCACGCTCATCAGCATTGCCGCCAACAGCACCCGCC